>Ga0302133_10000031_pt1 | contig 74030 bp, 69 predicted proteins | sample CB9_331_MG_FD_203121 | JGI IMG/M metagenome (GOLD analysis project Ga0302133, IMG submission 203121) | Marine microbial communities from Western Arctic Ocean, Canada - CB9_33.1 | ecosystem: Environmental > Aquatic > Marine > Oceanic | place: Canada: Western Arctic Ocean | collected 2017-09-19 | reverse complement strand
CACGGTCATACCGTAGTCATTACTTCGCCGTCCCGGAGTCTCAACAGCGGGGCCGTGCGCGCGCGACGGAAAGTAGTACTCCCACGCTTAAGAATCCCAGCGTCGGTAGTATGCCTAGACCGACGGGGTCGCCCGTGGGTCGTTTGTGTGACGCCCTCTAAAAAAAGCGAATGACCAGGTTTACGAGCACAAACACCACGACGTATATAAGCATCGTTTTAGGACTCGGCCATGACCATCGAATAGCGACCACCTCTGTACCCTTGAGAAAGACGTTACACCCGTTACGAGCCCAGTGCAGCCCTTAATTTATCCATCGACACAACTGGGGCTTCATCAGATAGATGCTTGTAGAAATTGTTTGTCCCCTGAAGTCCCGCATGCCCCAGTATCTTGGGCACATTCGCCAATGAAGTAGCCGCCGATTCCATCAGCAGATTAGCCGTCGCGTGCTTGAGGTCGTGGTACGTCTGGCTCCGCAGTACTGCCTTGCGTTGCATCTTTTTGTAGTCGCGGAACACGTTGCTCGCGAGCAAGGGACCGCCAGTATGAGTGGCGAACACGACGCCGTAAATCCTGCCACGGGGGACAATACCGTCACGATATAGATGCGGGTAGGGGAATGGCAGAGTTCTACGCTGGAGCCTCGGTAGTACGCCTAGACAGTGTTACTTATCTATAGCCAGTTATTGCGCCTAGTTGGTAAAGAAGTCAAAAACATTACCTACACGCCCACCATCGACGCGGTAGAGCTCGGTATACCCACATCCGGTGCAAGAAACTGTGCTGTATTTCTGATTCTGGACATTCAGGAATCTCGTTAACCCTGATCCCGTCGACCGAATCGCACCGACTCTGTATTCGCTACCTTCGCATTTTGAGCAGGAATAAGATTTTGCTGACATGAAAAGCTCCTCCTTTAGCGCCTAGGGTTAGCCTACATGCATTCGGAGCTTTCATAAAGCATTCTCGGGATCGGTGCCACCAATCACGGCAGCCCTGACTGCCATGGGAATTGCGGCTTAGTGTCCGGAAACTAGACCGGCAACTGAGACCACGGAGATATAACGGAGAGTGGTTACAGGGGCGTGTAACGCTAGACAATCAATGCCCTCACGACCCCCACCACCAGGCCAGAAATGATGGCAACGCCCGCCACTCGAGTCGTGACCCTGACGACGCGCGCGCGAATATGCACTGACTTGGCAACAGCTGAGGCGTCGTATTCTCCCAGATTCACATCACGAAAACTTCCGAGAGACCACCACGCACCGACCGGAATGCTGAACCACAACCATACTAGATATGACTGACCCAGTGCAGTCGCCCATACAACAGCGACGAAGGCAAACATCACGGTAGAGTGAACGGTGGAAATGATTTTATTGCGGCGCAAACGCGAACGGTTGTCTTGCCGGTGATCACACTTACCACATAATGCATCACCCACCAAATGTATCGGCTCACCGCATTTTTCACAGAATCCACTAGGTATCGTCATCGCTGCTCCCATCATCCTATGTAGCTTCCGGAGTAGCCCAAGTCCTAGCGAGATGGCGAATGCGCGAACGAGTGCCGCTACAGCAGTCACTGGCGCAATTGAATCCCCAGTCATAAGTCTGCTCGGCTATCTTAATTTGTTGGCAGAATCTCCAATTGTTCTTTGGAAGTGAAACTCATAAATTCTTCAAACTCACTATAGAACTCTTGAATCGTCAGGCCAAAGTGTGCTGCAAAGGACTCATGACCTCCAAGTTCTACGATATCTGGGATGTACGATTTGTAAAAAATATCTAGTGACGTTCTATTAACGAGCCGCGCCGTTGCCCATTGGCCCATTTTATATTGGAGCGTTCCCGTGCAGTCGCAGATAGATTGCAGTTCGTCTCTTGACTCTGAGGTTTCAATATCTTGGATATCTATATCCGGATAGCGTTCTTTGAGGTCTTTGGCTGACCTGAGGGCTTCTATCATACCCATTCGGAAATCTACCCAACCTTCCTTTTGACCGAGATACAGTGCCAAGAATTCTGCACTGCCCTCCTCCAGCCAAAGAGGTAGGCCAAAATCGTTTTCATCGACGTTGTTGGCGTGTTGATAAATATGGACGTATTCATGTATCGCAATCTTCGAACTCATTCCTGATTCAAACTGCAGCGGATTACCTATCACGAAAGATTGATTCGGCGTTTCGAGTTGGCGTGAATGCTGAGCGAAAGCATTACCACCGGCATATTCAGCAATCTCCCGTATCTCAACTCCTTGGTCAGATTCGACACAATATTCGTAATCATTTCCACGGGCTCGATCGTACGCCCAGGAGCAAAAGTCCTCTGCAGCTATACGAGATGCTTCGACATCTGTACCAATCACGTAAACCCTCAACGGGCCATAACTACCTAAGTAGTTTTCGCCTGCCTGAATTCCATCTTCTACCACCTGCACAGAGTCGTCAGAAAGGTCCGACGTCCTCAAGTATGTAGTTTGTGCTGAAGCCGGCCTGTTCCAGCCAAGGCCTATTAGTCGTTGGGCCTCCGTAGTCAGCCTGGGTTCTAGGGCATCAACTCGGTTGTCTAGCCACTGGTAGGCATTGAAGCCGAGGCTCATCACTCCCACGAGTACAGCGAGGGGTATCAGTAACTTACGCACTTAGGCCGCCTGTGTGACGCCCTCTAAAAAAAGAGTTTGACCAGGTTTACGAACACATACACCCCGACGAATATCAGCGCGGTTCTACGAAACTGCGACCATGACCATCGCATAGCGACCTCCTCTGTACCCTTCAGAAAGACGTTACATTCGTTACGGAGCCAGTGCTACACCCAATCGGGCACAAGCATCACCGCGGGGTTAAATCGCGAGCGGCATCACCTAATAAATGGAAGGGGTGGCCGACACCACTCGGCGCGGTCCGTTTACGCCTGAAATGCAGGGATGGGAAACAAAATGGAGGTACAGCACTCTGACCAGCAGGGAAAGCAAAAGCACCACGACCCCCGTCGAGCAGGCCGTGGTGCGGCAAAGAAGATGGTGGGCATAGCTGGTCTCGAACCAGCGACCTCCTGTGTGTAAGACAGGCGCTCTAACCACTGAGCTATACGCCCCGGCACCACTGCCCGGTCGAAGAACCCGGCCACAAGGTGGCGCTCCCATGATACGCCCAGCGACTGCCGTGCACTGCCCGGGCAAACCGCCTTCCACCTGCCATTGGTGTCGAGACCGTGCGCGTCGCGCTGATCGACGATTACGCCATCGTGCGCCAGGGCATCAAGCATCAACTGGAGCATGAGGGCGACCTAGTTGTCGTCGGTGAAGCCGCCAGTCGCGAGACAGGCCTTGCACTCGTCGAACGGCTGACGCCCGGCCTGGTCGTGCTCAACATCCGCCTCCGCAACAAGTCAGGCATCGACAAGCATCTCTCGCTCTAGCTCCGCATGGTTGAGGAGGTCGGGGCATGGCCAAGCTCGACGCCGGCAGCCGCACCGAGTTGTCCGCACCGCGCAGGAGATAGGCATCTTCCAGCGGCAGTCCCCGGTCCACGCCAGACGCGTTGTAGGTATCTGGTACGCTCTAGAGGCCAGACTCAGCTATCGCAGTAGTGTTCTGCGGAAAGCCCAGGAGACCCTTTGCGCTTCGGAGCCACGTCGCTCAAGCAAGCGACGCTGTTCATTTACTTCCCTTCGATCTTGATGTCGCTGGGTCAAGGGATGCTCATACCTGCGCTCCCTGTGCTTGGCAAAGAGTTCAATGTCTCCGGTGCAATCGCCGTACAGGCGCTCACCGCGCAACTCCTCGGACGTACCGTCGCCCTCATTCCCGCAGGTGGTGCCATCGACCGCTGGGGCGCCAAGCCCGTCATGGTCGTCGGTGCAGCGCTCGCCGGGCTCAGTGGTGTCGTAGCTGCCTTGGCACCACACTTCGCAATCGTGCTCGTGACCCAATTCACATGGGGAATCGGCATGAGCATATGGATGTTTGGGCGAGAGATCGCCGCTTTCGACATGGTGAGCGCCGACCAGCGTGGACGCCAAATGAGCGCACTCATGGGAATCGGCAGCACCGGAATGGCGTTCGGCCCGGCCATCGGCGGGATCCTCACCGACACCATCGGCGTGCGGCCTCTGTTCTGGTTCTACGCTGCCGCCTCCGCCATAGTGCTGGTCATCTCGCTCGCACAAACCAACACGCACGCCCATCGGGAGAAAAAGAGCGGGCCATTCTTCAGCCTGAGCGCCGTCAAGCACATCCACCCCTACTACCGGGTAACGTACGCGGTGCTGTTCCTCTCTACGTTCGGCCAGATGGCGCGCGGACAAGTAACCAACTCCGCTCTGCCGCTCTACACTCAACAGGAACTGATGATGACGCCCACGCAAACTGGAGTCATTTTCTCGTTCATCGCAATCGTTACATTCGCGATGATCGTCCCTACGGGCTTCATCTCCGACAAATTAGGAAGGAAATGGGCCGCAGTGCCCGCAGCGGTGCTATCGCTGATCGGGTTCATTCTGATCCCGTTCTTCGACACCATGTCAGGGTTGATTGTCGCGGCACTGATCATCGGTGTGGCCAACGGACTCGCCATGGGTGCCATGACCATCTACACGTTTGACATCGTGCCCGCCGAGTACCGTGGACAGCTCCAGGCACTACGCAGGTCCGTCGGCGAGGTCGGTGCCATGATGTCGCCCCCTGTCGTTGGCGTGCTCGCGCAAGCCTACGGCGCAAGCATGGCCTTTTGGGCAGTCGCACCACTGCACGCGATCGCCGCCATACTCCTCATTTTCGTGGCTAAAGAAAGCCTCAAGAAGCGCCTGCCGCCGGGCGCGCCGGGAGCAGAAACGGAATCAAACAAGCCGGCCGCTGGCTCCTGACTCCACCTGCGCGGCCAAACGTCCACTGGTATGCGCAACGGCCTAGCCAGCCTCCCTCTAGGAGTGCCACAGTCCACTGTCACCTAGACGGCTCCGGAGGGGGCCGGTATCATCTTTATCCGTGCGACGGATCGAGCGGCTGGCTCTCCGGCGTCCCGGTGGCAGCGTAGCTCAGCGGCAGAGCGGGCGCTTCATAAGCGCTAGGTCACAGGTTCGAATCCTGTCGTTGCCACCAACCTTTGCCCTTCTCACTCATCGTCCCATCTCTTTCCCCACTTGGCGAGTCCATGGAAAACCGACCCCAAGACCCGGACGAGCTAGTCGACAGCGAACGCCAGCAGGGAGACGCCGAGGAGTTCAAACCCGGCGTCGGCTCAGATGACGACGATGTCGACTATGAAACACGCACTCACGGGATCACTCGGCGCATCTAGGCCAGCCTCTCAGAAGTGATCAAGACAACAAAAAGCCCGCCGACTAGCGGGCTTTTCATGTAACAGTTAGCTTACGACTAGGGCTTTGCGGGCATCTCGCGATTCGGACGCCCCGTGTTCACCATGAAGAACCCGGCAATCGTCGCAGCAACAGTCAGCACGAAACCGTAAACAAAGATCATCTGGTACTCGTTTGAGGTAGTGGCGAACGAAACGATTAGCGTCCCCAAGAGCACCGGGGAAACGGCCCCCCAAGTCGCGTTGTTGCCCCAAAGGAGCCCAATCATGCTGCCCTCGAGGCGCTTCCCCTCAGCCAAATCAAGCGATGCCGCCTGCGTAAGGTTCGTCACCGCGAATCTGAACGCCCCGAAAATCGCCAGCAATACGGTGAATTGCCAGCCCAATTCGCCTACCCACCACAGCATCCCCATGAAGAATGCGCTCGCAATCAGTGTTGCGATCATCACTGGCTTCCGGCCAGTCTTGTCAGCAACGAGCGCGATAAGCGGCGGGACGACAATCGCCATAGCGGTCATAACCACCAAGTGATACGCAACTACACCCGCAGCATCCAGCGTAGAGGCCGATGGATCCTGCAGCTGAACTTCTTTCGTGATGTAAAACGGTAGAAAGACGATGAACCCCCTGTCCGCCATTCCCCGGAGCCCTGAAACCAACATAAGCATCGGAAGCGCGCGCGAACGGAAGAGTCCGCCAATCGACCTCAGCTGAGACCCCGCCCCCCTCGGCGAACTGGCTTGCGTAGGTAGGCCCAATCTCGACAGCGTGATATAGAGGGCGATAGAAACAGCAGTAATTAAGAAGAAACCGCCCAACAACACCTGCCTCCAAGTGATGAATATCAGAGCAGCCCATATCAACAGCGGTGTCGCCACCTCCCCCACGTTTCCTGCAGAACGATGAATCGCCATCATGAGCGCTCGCCGCCGGGGGAACGAAACAGACAGAATGCCAAGGCCCACGGGATGCCAGAACGACCCTGCAGCAGCAGCCAAAGCCACCGTCACCAACAGCACCGGGTAATTCGGCGCAATACCAATCAGCATGTACCCGAGTCCCATCAAGAACAGCGAGCCTGCTAGGAGTAGTCCCCGTTTACCGGAAAACATGTCCACGAGGAATCCACCGCCCATCGTCGTGATGCCACCGGCCAGCTGCCGTATCGCGGAGAAAAGCCCCTCGGTTACCGCGGTCATACCAAACGCCGCTGAGATAGTCGGCAACAGTACCAAGAATCCATCCGCGTACATGTGCTGAAATGCGTGGCCGGCCACAATCACGCCAGCTACGCGTTTCGGCTTCTCCTCAATCAGGGCTTGCTCCGGCACTGACTCACTGGTCACCAAGTCGCTCTCCTTGCTACCGTGACCGTACCACCGAGTGCGGGCGCGGATATGGCATTATTCAGGCGCTAGTCCAGGCCAAAGCACTTCGCAGCGTTGTCCCACATCAGTTTCTTCATACTCGCTTCACCGATGCTCTTCCAGTCAGCCACGATGTCCACTGACTTCGGGAAACGCGACTCAGCGTGGGGGTAGTCGGAGCCAAACATCAGCACGTGGTCGCCCATCAGCTCATTGACCATCCGGACCATGTCCTCGCCCTCGTGCAACACAATAGACGAGAAGAAGCGGCCACCGGTCATGTACTCCCACATGCTCTGCTGAAGATTCTCGTTCACGTACCCCATGTATGTGACCTGGTCCTCCATGCGCCTGGCCCAGAACGGAATCCAACCGAACCCGGACTCCAATATCGATAACCGGATGTTCGGGAAACGATCGAAAATGCCCGCGCCCATGAATGCCGCCACCATGCGCATCGCTCCCCACGGATGCGACGCTGTCCGACCGATGAACGGGTTGTCCCACAAGTCGCGGTAGCCGGGGTATCCCGCAGCGAAGCTATGGTGAACAATGCACAGGCCAGCGTCGTCAGCCGCCTGCCAGATCGGATCCATGTTCGGATGGTCCACCGGGAAACCCATCGGCAGGCTCAGGTGCACGCCGCGTACCCACGGCTTGTCGGCCCAACGCTTGATTTCCGTAACCGACTCCTCAACGAACCGAGCGTTCGCCACCACCATTGACTTCAGTTGGTGCGGGTAGCGCCCGCAAACGTCGTCGAGGTACCGGTGCAGCGCCTGCACCATGCCTAGGTCGACCGCAGGGTCTTCGTGGCCTGAGGCCACCCCTGGCACCAGCAGGTGCGCATCCTGGCCCTCACGTTCCATATCCGCGATACGCGCCGCGATAGCATCGTCGGCGCCGCCCTCACTCGGGTACTCAAACCCCATAAAGTGCTGGAAATGCCGCTCTTGGTTGACCCGAGGACCCGGCTCGCCCAAGTGACGCGGGGGATTGCTGCCCCAGCCGCCGCCCCCATCGCCAAGCTGGTACAGGTGCCGGTACGGCTCGCTCAGAGGCTCCCCGGCCCAGCCTATCTTGAACTCGCGGAGCTGGAATTCCTTGGATCGCTCCCGCAACGTGGGATCCAAGAACGGCTCCAAGGTCTCTACCGACGGATGAAAGTGGGTGTCCGAATCGAACACTTTATAACCGTTACGCATGACTATCCTCCTGTGGAAACCAGCGAATTATACCCGCTCAGACGCGCTCGGCCCCAACGCCTCGACCGTCTGCGCGATCATCGCCTTATCGCTACCGAACGGGAACGCCGCGATCGGTAGCGTTACGCCCGCGTTCGCGTACTCGTCGAGCTTGTTGAGCACGTGGAGTCGGTCACCGACCAACGTCATTGCATCCAGCATTTCGTCAGTCACTGCTGCTGCGGCCGACGATCGACCTGCCCGCCCTGGCTTCGCCCATTCCTGAGCGATCCGCGACGCCTCCTCGGGAAAGCCCTGCCTCTCCACGAGGTCAGCGTAGAACGTCCCCATTCCACCCACGTAGAACGCGATGTGCGCGCGAGCCAGGTCTCTCACTGCTCGCGGATCGTCGTCCGATACGGCCGTCAGTATCATGGGCGCGATCTCGAATTGACACATATCCCGACCTGACCGGACTGCGCCCTTCGCCAGCAGTGCTTTGCCCTCTTGGAGCAGCTGTGCATTGGGAAATATCGGTAGCCAGCCGTCCGCTATCTCCCCGGTCTGCTCCACGCTGCTAGGACCCAACGACGCGATCATGATTGGAACGGACACGCGCGCCCGTGGGTTCCGCAAGCGAAACCCCTTCAGGTTGAACAACTCACCCTCGTAGTCCACCCGCTCGCCCGCCAGAGCCATCTTCACGATCTCCACGTACTCGCGCATACGCCGGGTAGGCTGATTCCACGTCTGGCCATGCCAATCCCTCACGACGATCGGCCCGCTGGTGCCCAGCCCCAAAATCAACCGGCCGTCAGAGATGGCGTCCAGCGAAGCCGCCGACTGGGCCATCATCGCTGGTGTACGGCTGAACACCGTCGCTATCAGCGTGCCCAAGCGGATCGAGGACGTCACCCCCGCGACCTGCGCCAACGTCGTGAAGGCGTCATACCCCCACGACTCGCCGTACCAAGCAGACTCGAAACCGAGTTCCTCGGCACGGCGCACCAAGTCCAGCGACTCTTGCCGGGTCAGTCCTTCCGAAATCGGAACGGTCAGTCCAAGGCGTGGCACGTTGGATCAGGCCAGCAACGCGGCGTAACGATCAGGGATCTCGATGGTGCCCGCCACCATCTCAGCGAATCGTGCATCGGACATGGGAAACCCGAACTGCTCGTTGCGCATCCGGACACGTTGCTCCGAGATCGCTGCGATCATCTCCTTCGCGAGCGCCCAGTCCTCTTCGGTGTCTGCCGCGCTCGAAAGATCCGCCGCACCATGTGCAGCATGGTCGACCTCATCCTCGTACACGCCCTTGCAGGCCAGCGCGATATGCTCCGCCAGCGGGCTGCCTGTCATCAGCATGCCCTCGTAGTAAATCGACGCACCGCCACCTTCGCAGAACGACGACGCAAAACGGGCCAACGCACCGTGCTTGTCCGCATACGATTGGCGGAGCGCACGCAGCGTCGTCTCTCCCTCCAGCTCGTAGTTCACCAACTCCTGCGGCGTCACGTTCTCCCCGGTGATGTGGTCGATCACATCCGCGAACAAAACGTAATGTCTGAATTCTTCTTCCAGGAACTGCGTCGTGTGCAGCATGTCGTGCCGGTCCACGCCGTGCTCAAGCTTGTCGTAATCCGTCATCAGCTTCTCGATTAATTTTATGATGATCCCATCCGTCCGTGGCTGTAGCTCCTTGTACGCCTGCAAGCGCAACCAGCGCAGATGCTCCTCAGCCGTTCGGTCCTGCGAGAAAAACGTATTCGCCACTTCGGCCTCACCGGCCCAATACCGTGACGCGAATTTTGTCATTTCGTTCCTGAGATCAAGCTTCCGCTGTTCATCCATAACTCATCCTCCCCTGTTTATCTATTATCTTGAGGGACCGCTACGGGTTCGGGCATCGCGGCCCGGAGAGCCCCACGCAGATGAAGCACAGTCACCATAGCTGCCCAGCCTAACGCCACCAGCGCCATCACCTGAAACATCGTCTCGATACTCGTCGCCACCACCAGCGTACCCGCCACCAGCGGCGCCAGCGATTTCGCCGTATTCTGCGATATGCGGTCAGCAGCCACGAATCCGCCCCGCAGCGGGCCTGCCACACTCTGCGTAAGCAAGCTCTTCTGCGCGGGGGAGATTACGCCGTTGGCCAGCCCAAACACCAGCATCACCCCACCCATCGCCCAAACACTAGTCGCAACCGATGCCGCCGCCAGACAGACCCCCTGGAGCGTAAAAGCACCGATCACCATCGGCAATCGCTCGAATCGGCGGGCTATCGCCCCAACCATCCCCGCCGTCACTATCGACCCGATCGCGAACACCGTGAACAGCAAGCCACCACGACTCACCTCAACCCCTAAGCGGTCGATGGCGTACAGCGGCACATATATAAAGAAACTCATCTCAAGAAAAAACCGCATTGAACTCATTGAGAAGATGGTGATCGACCGCACGCGCATCGAGGCACGGAACACCCCTTTCACGTATGTGGGCGCGTGCGAGTGCTTGGTGATGGACGGCTCCGGCAGCCAACGCCAAGCCGCGAGCCCCAGCGGTATCGCCGCCGCGTACAGCGCGAACGGCAACTGCCACGCAATAGCGCCCAACGCACCCGATGCCGCCGGGATGACGAGTAACGCTGTCCGATCGAGCATGACCTTCACGCCCTGCGCTGTCGTCTCCTGTTCCTTGGAAAACGTATCGCCAATCAACACGACGACCAGCGGCATGATGCCGGCGTAGGCCATTCCCTGCAGGAAGCGGAACGCCAGCAACGACGGCAGCGAATCCACCAACAGAATAGCCAGCCCCGACACTCCGTACAGCAAAAGGCTCGAGACCAGCACCTGCTTCCGGCCACGCAAGTCGATGAGCATGCCACCGACTGGCGACAGAAAGATCGCAGGCACCGTGAACGCTGTCAGCACGAGCCCTATGCTGCCTTCGCCGATGTCGAACGCATCCGCGATCACCGGCAGCACGGGGTAGACCAGGCTGACGCCCATAATCATCATCACGGACGACCCGAAGATGACCTGAAGGCTCGCGCTCCGGTGCACACCCAGCGCGCGCATGTCGCTCATTGCCCCACCGAACAAGAAGCCCTCCCCAAAAGACGACTGGCCGAAAGGCCGCGCTCATTCTAAGCCCGCAACGCCTCGTGCGCGGCTACCATTCGCCACAGCAGGCACAATGGTTATCTGGAGAAGCGATCCATGGCTAACGACCCTTCATTGACCGGCGAGTCCGCGTGGCGGCTGAGCGAAATGCTCGATGACCGAAAGATCTCCTCCGTCGAACTCACCCAAGCCTTCCTCGACCGCATCGACGAAGTAAACCCCAAGATAAACGCCTACCTAACCGTCGCTGGCGAGGCCGCGCTGGCGCAGGCGAAAGAGGCCGACACCGCCATCGCAATCCGAAAGCGGCGTGGGCCGTTCCATGGACTACCTATCTCCATAAAGGACCTCGCCATCACCAAAGGTCTGCGCACCACACGCGGCTCCAAAGCATTCGAGCACTGGGTCCCCGATGCCGACGACATCGTCTCCGAGCGCTTGCGCGCCTCTGGCGCAGTCTTCCTCGGCAAGACCAATACGCCTGAGTTCGGTCATCGTGGCAGCACCGAAAATCTCATTGGCGAGCCTTGCCGAAACCCGTGGGATCCGGCTCGCACGCCCGGTGGCTCCTCAGGCGGCGCGGCAGCGGCGCTCGCCGCTGGCCTCTGCCCCGTCGCCACCGGCAGCGATGGCGGCGGCTCCATCCGCATCCCCGCTGGGTTCTGCGGCGTCTACGGCATCAAGCCCAGCCAGGGCCGAGTCCCCGCACCCTACGACGGCGCCGGCGGCTGGCGCCCTTTCTCCCAGAACGGCCCCATGTCCCGAACCGTCCGCGACGCGTGCATGCTGTTCCAGGTCATGGCGGGTCCTGACCCACGAGACCCCACGGCGATCACCACACCCGCGCCCGATTTCCTCGCCACCTGCATCCCCGACGTACGTGGCCTACGTATCGCGTGGAGCCCCGATCTCGGCTACGCCGCCGTCGACCCCGAGGTTCGGCGCATCACAGAGCGGGCCGCACTAACCTTCAGCGACCTCGGCGCCATTGTCGAGCAACCGACGCTCAATCTTGATGGTGCACTGATCCTGGAGACGTTCCGTACGGTTTGGGAAACCGACCTCGTCGCCAACTACGGCCACCTGCTAGAGAGCCACCGCGACGACTTGGATCCCTTCCTCCGTCAGCAGCTAGAGAACGCCTCAACCTGGCCTGCCATCAAGCTATCGTTCGCCCTTCGCGAGTTGGAGCGCCACCGTGGCATCGTGCGCAACCTTATGGCCAACTACGACCTGCTACTCACACCGTCACTGGCGATCCCAGCGTTCACCCTCGGCGAGTTCCCGAAGACCATCGACGGCCGACTACTAGCCGACCCACTGTGGGACTTCACGCCGTTCAGCTATCCGTTCAATATGACCGGCAATCCCGCAGCCAGTATCCCCTGCGGATTCACCAGCGACGGCCTACCCGTCGGGCTCCACGTCGTCGGCCGGCTTGGCGCCGAGGCCACCGTCATCCGCGCATCTGCCGCCTTCGAAGAGGCGCACCCCTGGCAGCATATTCGGCCTCCGCTTTAGCGCCAGACGGTTGCCTGAGCGTCCAGCGCAGCAATCATCGTATCCAGGTTGAATGATTATACGCTGGTCGCGGAACGCTGCCTTGCTGATGATTGACCCATCCGAGCATAAGAGGTCCACATACAGGTTCCGTCCCTGCCTCCAAAGAACACTATCCGCCAATCAGTGGCGTGGTTCTCTGTAATCGCCGTAGCCGTAGCTGCAGCCGCCAACATGGGTCTGCTCGCGGCCCTAGGCATGGGCTTGATCTAAGCCGTGACCCCCATGCGGCGAAGCGCCTCAACACGATCGCTGTCGTAGCCCAACTCTCTAAGAATCTCCTCCGTGTGCTGGCCCAGCGCAGGCGATGCAACGCTCAACTCCACAAACGTATCGCTCAGCTTCGCCAACGGCGATGCCATCCGCACGCGCCCGACCAGCGAGTGGTCGACCTCGACCGCCATATCGTTCGCCAGCACCTGAGGGTCATCCCACAGCTCCTCGGCGAACGTTACCTGACCCGCGGGAACTCCCGCCGCGTCGAACGCCACGACCCATTCTTCCGTGGTTCTGCCTGCGATAACCTCGACCGCCTTCTCCATGATTCCATCGTCTTCGTCACTCGGCCCCGTGCTCGCAAGCACACCCGTTCCCTCGATCCCCAGCACATCCAACAAGCGCTTCCGGAGGGGCGTGCTCAGACAACCGACGGCAATAGCGCCATCAGCCGTCGCATACGTCCGGTAGAAGTAGCGCTGATTCCCCGGCTTGCGCCCCTGGAACTCGTTGTAGCGAGCCACTGCATCGCCGATCGAACGCCGTTCGCGGCGCATCCGCTGGATGTCGCCCACAAAGTCAGCTTGACTCTCCGCATCCAAGACCTCGATCCAGATCGACCGTAAGCCCTGCAACGACAGAGCGCTCTGCAAGAGTGACGTCTCGACCTTCTGCCCTCGCCCTGTGCGCTCCCGAGCGAACAGCGCCGCGATGACACCTGAGGCCAGCGCGCTCCCCGTGAAGAGGTCCACGAAAGGCGTCGATTGGTACAAACTTGGCACGCCATCCAGGAATTTCTGGTCGTTCGCGATCAAACCTGAAACCGCCTGCGCAATCAGGTCGTACCCTGGCCGGTTCGCGTGCGGCCCCTCCTTCCCGAATGCCGTCGCCTCCCCGTACACGATGCGCGGGTTTATCGCTGAGAGCGTCTCGTAGTCGATCCGCAGCTTCGCTGGCACATCTGGCCGGTAGTTCACCAGCACCACATCCATCTGTTGCACCAACTCGTGCGCGATCTCCAACGCCTCTCGCTTCGTCAAGTCCAGCGGTAGGCTGCGTTTGCCTCGATTCACCGCAATGAACCCACGACTCTCCAGCGGCACGAACGCCAGGTTCAAGCGCCAAGACTCCCCCCAGGGCGGCTCCACCTTGATTACATCTGCGCCCATATCCGCCAGCACCATTCCTGCCGTCGGAGCCGCAATGACCTCCGAGAACTCCAGCACCTTCACGCCGTCCAGCGCACCTGCCATAGGCCCTCCCTTATCGCATCCAGCGCGCCCAGCCTACTCGCCTCACCGTCGCCCCTGCCAGTCACCCCTAACTCTCCCTTGCACTCGTTAACGTCATTCTGAGTCGAGACGGAGTCCGCGAAGAATCCCTCACCCCTTACCGACAATCTCGTCAACGGGCCCATCTGATCAGCAACGCAACTACGACTCCACCTGGGGCCACCCCACCCAGATCTAGCGCGACAGAGGCCAACAGCCCGTACTGTGTCGTTCAGCGGCCGCGACGCGCCCAATGGATAGCCGAAGCAAAGCAAGAATCAACCAAACAAAGACGCTCCAACAAGGTGATCGCAATGCTACGGGAAGGAAAAAGATTGAGGTCGTAGCTGACGAGACCTGTCTCGAGCAAAGACATCGGGTAGTGGCGCTGGTAGCGCCTGCATAGCAGGAAGGTCCGCTGGTAACATCCGCGAACACCTGGGTACGCTAGGGTCAACGGCCACACGACTGGCGCCATATGAAGAAGCGGGGAAACCATGAAAATCACGAATGTTGAGCCGATCCTGGTCGCATTGCCCTACGAGGATGGTGCGCCCAAACGGGAATCAGCCCCAGGCCACAGCGCGGACAACGTCCTCGCGCTTTTCGTAAAGGTTGAGACAGACGAAGGCATTACCGGCTGGGGTGAAGCCTTCAGTTTCGCGACCGTCCCAGTCACCATCCCAGCCATCGCAGACGCGGTTGGCCCGTTGGCCATCGGCCAGGATCCGACCGATATCGAGGCCGTCGCCGAGGACCTGCGCCGGCGTTACCAGAACATGATGCGAGGCGGCCCCGGACGCTTCGCCCTTTCCGCCATTGAGATCGCCATGTGGGACATCAAGGGCAAGGTCGAAGGCAAACCCGTCTGGCAACTCCTGGGCGGAACACGTAAGGAAACTGTCGAGGCCTACGCCAGCATGTTCCGCTATCACGACCCAGCCACCGTCAAGCACATCGCCGCCAGCGCCTACGAGCGCGGTTATCGCCAGATCAAACTCCACGAAAGAACAGTCGAAGCCGTCGCCGCCGCGCGTGAGGCGCTCGGACCCGGCGTGCCGCTGATGGTCGACGTCAACTGCGCCTGGTACCCCGACGAGGCCATCGCCATGGCCCAGAAGATGCAGCCCTACGACATCGCGTGGCTGGAAGAGCCCGTCTCGCCCCCCGACGACTACGACGGCCTAGCGCGCGTCCGCCGCGAGGGCGGGGTACCGATCGCCAACGGCGAAAACATCGGTAACCCCTACGACGTCAAATGGATGGCGGCTCGCGAAGCCGTCGATATCGTTCAGCCTTCTGTCGTCAAGCACGGCGGCATCAGCGACGTCATGCGCATGGTCGAGATCGCCGAGAGCGCTGGCATGCGTGCCGTTCCTCATTGCCCCTTCGTCGGGCCGGGCCTGCTCGCGACCATCCACATCGTCGCAGCCATGAAAACCGCCGTGCCCGTCGAGCATCGCTACTGCGATCTCGGAGCAAGCCCACTCGGCGATGCCGTCGTCGCCACCAGCGGCCGGCTCAACGTGCCACAGGGCCCCGGCCTTGGCGTCGAGCCAGATCTGGCCATCTTGGAACGTTACCGGGTTCATTAGACGCCCGACTTCTCCCGGCTGGGGCCCACCCTTACGTCATCGATGCTCGGGTCCTTCGCGGCGACGTGCAGGATCTGCAGCGGTTCCGTGCCCGAACTCTCGAACCAGTACTTGAAGCCATGAGGCATCACTACCCCCTCTTCCTTCCCCAACTCGGCCAGCAACACGTCCCCCTCACCGTAGAACTTCACCGCGCCCGCCATCACAAAGAAGAAGCCGTCGCTTACTGTGTGGCTATGCAGCTTATTCTCCCCCCCTTCTTCCACCAATTGCATGTCAGCCGACAATCTATCTGTCTTGCACAGAACCGTCAGGTTCTTCGAACGGTCGTTATCTGGGCGTTGGTAACTGAACAGTTGTGGTTCCATCCCGCATTAGCCTCCCCTTTACCATCTATCCGCTTCCCCCAAGTAGCTACTTGGCGTGCTCCGACTCCTCCTGCGCCGCTGCGATGTACGCGGTCGAGCCTTCGACCCCGACGGTACCTTCGCGCCCCGCTTTTAGCAACTCATGCTGCAACACACCTACGCCAGCGTCGATGTCCAGCAGACGCCGACCCGTCGACACCCGCCTGTTCCAGCGCTTGCAGCAGCATCTGCGCCGCTTTCATCGGCCCCTCGGACCGGTAGCCTCGCAGGTCTTTCTGCGCCTGTTGGGTGTCGAAGAACTGCTCGATTCCAACGCAGTGTTGGCAGCTCATGATGGCCCCCCCAGGCCCAGCGAGCGCGCCATGCGCATCTTGTGGTGATTCGCGTCGCCCAGGTAGTGGCCGTAGAACTTCGAACGCTTAGTGTGATTCGTCAGGCCGTAGTCGAGGTCCATGCCCGCTCCAGCGTGGACGTAGTGCGCGTTCTCACACGCCCGGTCGAATCCCTCCGACGCCACAGCCTTCGCCATCGACGCCGCCAACCCCGAATCTTGACGGCCTTCGTCCAGCTTCCACAACGCCTCATAGGTCGTCCAGCGAATCGCATCCGCATCATTCAGCGCCTTAATAATCAGGTCCTGCACCCGCTGGAACGTCCCGATGGGCTGACCGAACGCCATCCGCGCCTTGCTGTACTCCACCGACATATCCAGCACCGCCTGCGTGCCCCCTAACATGAACGCCGACAGCAGCACGACCGTCCGATCGAGCGCCGTCTCGACACCGGGCCACGCTTGGCCAGGCGTGCCAATCACCTCGGCGCGCACCTCGTCGAAGGTCACCTCGCACACCGGCTCACCCAACCAGCCACGCTGGCGGCGCACGTCAATCCCTGGCGCCGTACGTACGACGCGTGCAAGGGTCAGCCCCTGCTCTGACTCGTTGGCGTCACTCGTCCGCACCAACACCAGCAACTCGTCGGCCACTGCAGCGTAAGGAACGAACATTTTGGTTCCCCCGATGACGACGCGGTCACCGTCGACACCGCCACACATCTGCGCCGCGCACGCGCCCCAGCCGTAATCACGCTCCGTGATGGCAACAGCATACAGGCGCTCCGCCGTCGCGATCCGGGGGAGCAACGCTGCCTGCTGGTCTGGGGTCGCCACGGCCTGGATCACGTGGGCAGCGAAAGCCTGCGACAGCAGCGGGCTCGGGCACGCCGCCTCGCCCAACGCCTCGAACACCGACGCCAGGTCTGCTAACGAGTTACCTGTGCCACCATGCTCCTCGGCAACGCCCATCCCCGCCCAGCCGAGATCGGTGATCTTCTGCCAAAGCTCGGCCGAGAACCCCGTCGCACTCTCGTCGATGGCCCGCACGGCCGTCTTCGGTACCTCGTTCGACAGGAACTCGCGAGCCATGCTCTGGAGCATCAGCTGCGTTTCGTTGAGTGCCAGGTCCATAGATGTCCTAGCCCGTGTAGGCCGTCGCCGTCGAGGGTGTGGGTGCCGCACGTTCACGCGTACGGCTGATTCCCAGCCGCCTCGCGATAATCAATCGCATAATCTCGGGCGTGCCTCCCGGGTGTGTCCACGCCACATTGCGGCGCTGACGTACCTCTGCGGACCCACCGTTCACCGTCGCATCGTCGGTATGGTCCAGCAATGCGTATGGACCCATGATGGCCGCCTCGCGAACGGCATTGCGCACCTTGAACTCTTTGCGCCACAGCGCGCTCTGCGCCCCGTGATACGTCATCTCTCTCTTAGTGACATACATCCAGAAGTTGCGCGTCTCCAGCAATCGGTGGATCTGGCTTTCGATGTAGTTATCAATCGCATTCAAGCGGACCGTCGGATCGGAACTGATCGCCACGCCGTTACGCTTCGTCTCGCGCACGTACTGCAGCAGCTCCTGCGTATCCTCGTCCCCCGAGAACGCCGCGCCACGACCGCCATGCTCTTGCTCCAGCGTTGTCGCCGCCACCTGCCACCCCTCGTTCGGACCGCCCAGCAGGTTTTCGGCGGGCACTCTGACGTTGTCGAAATTGATGAACAATTGCCCGGGCCCATTCAGCAGCACCATCCGCGTCAGCGTCACACCGGGTGTCGGATACGGGATAAGGAAATAGCCCATGTTGTGGTGCCGAGCGCCATCGGGCTGTGTCACGAACGGGCCGTACATCAGGTCCGGCTCGCGGATCCCTGTGATGAACAACTTGTGGCCGTTGATCACCCAATCATCGCCATGACGCACCGCAGTGCTGCTGATCGCCGCCAGGTCCGACCCCGCTTGCGACTCGCTGAACGTCTGGTAGCAGGTCTCCTGGCCCGTAAGCAGCGGCGTCAGGAAGCGCACCTTCTGCTCCTCGGTACCCCACACCAGGATTGAAGGCAGTACCAACCCGTTGGAGAAATGCCTCGGTATATTACGGCGCGCCATCTCCTCTTCGATGACCATCTCGTGATCCGCCGTCATCCCACCGCCGCCGTACTCCTTCGGGTACGTCGGGTACAACCACCCGCGCGCGCCCATCTCCTTATGCACCTCGCGGAAATACGAGAACGTATCGTCGTCCAGCGACTCTGGATCCACCGGCCCACGACGTTCCACGGGCACACGAGCGTCGAAAAACGTCCGCACTTCGCGCCGAAAAGCGTCCTGCTCAGCAGAGTACCTGTACTCGAAGTCCATTTGGCCTCCAGAAAGTCGCGCCATTATACGCACGTGGCTGCTAAACTCACGCCTCGAAACCAACGCGCAATCAGGAGCAGATGATGGCAGAACTACCCAAGGCAACCGCAAGGCTTTCCCAGATCGAGCGCGACAACCTACCCGCCGACCAGCAGCACATCTTCGACGAGATTGCCGGTAGTCGCGGAGCGGTCCGTGGCCCCTTCGCCATGCTTCTCCACAGCCCTGACGTCGCCCAGCGCATCGCCCACACCGGCGCCTACATCCGTTTCGAGACCACCCTGCCCGACGACCTTCGTGAGGTCGCCATCCTCACGACCGCTCGCTTCTGGGATTGCCAGTACGAGTGGACCGCCCACCAAAAAATCGCCGAAGCCGAAGCCGGAACCCGTCCCGAGGCCATCGCGGCCATCCGCGACCGCACGGCGCCTGCTGGCCTCGCGCCCGACGAAACCATCGTCTTCAACTACGTGTCAGAGTTGCTCAACAACCACCGCGTATCCGACGCCACGTTCAAAACAGCCAACGACCGCTTCGGGGACAAGGCGACCGTCGACCTCACCGCCACCGCCGGCTACTACTCGATGATCGCCGGCACACTCAACGCTTTCAACGTCGAACCCGACGTCGGCACCCTCCCGGTCTAAGCCAGGCACGGCCGACCCTAGCCCCCCGGCCCCGCGCGCGTCCCACCCGTCTCCGGGTACAACTGCAGCGTGATTCCGTTGGGGTCCTTGAAATAGATCGTGCGTTGGCCCGCGCGCTCCTCTGGGCGGAACTCCCAGTCGCGGTCAACCAGCCTCGCCTCCACTGTGGCAATGAACTCCGGATGGGTAGTAAGCGCAAGGTGGTTCAGCCCACCGATCGCATCGCGAGTGCTCTCGGCCACGCTGGATGCGGCTTCGAAGAAATCGAGCGTCGCACCGCCGCCCAGGTCGAACACGTAATGTTTATGGTTGGGCGCGTCAGACGCGATTCGCTTTATGCCCACGTCGAGCACCTCACCATAGAACGCAACCGTCTCGTCCATGTTCCTCGCCAGCGACGCAACGTGATTCACTCCGCTGATGCCCATGCCCATAGCTACCCCTTTTTCGAATCCGGCCGGTTCCAACTGCGCCGAATTGTCGCGCGCCGCCAACCGATGTTCAATAGCCCGACCAACAGCCCGCAACCGGCGCCCGCTCCCCGGTTAACGCCATCCTCATACGAGGCGCCTCGCCCTAACGTCATCCGGACACGAGGAGAGGCCCGCGAAGGACCCGTCACCGTCCCTTCCCCAGATGCGCTAACCCCCGAGTAAGCGGTCCACACCACCAAAGAAGAAGGGCCGCTAGTTACAGCGGCCCTTCTTCTTCATTCCCAATCTAACTTGAAGTTTGCGCTACTTCGTCTCAAAGATGATTACGAAAACATCGGTTGTGCCCACGTTCTCCATCGTATGTGTCCAAGGTTCATGCGGCATAACGAAACCATCCGGATAATCCGCTTCTGTGAACTCCCCATTCTCCAAGTGCACTCTGAGTTTGCCGCCTTTCACAAAGTAAGCAACCATGTCGGGATGTGAGTGCTGGGTGTCTATCTCTCCCGACTTCAACCGCATTTCAACAACACGTCTGGGGCCCTCTTGCCAGACTGTCTTGTAATTCTCGGGTGCAACCTCCGTAGGGTCTACGTAAACCACAACCACCTCCTGAGATAAGTGATGGGTCCGCCTACGGCCGAATGGCGCAACCCAAATCAGGTTAATAGGCTTCATACTTCCTTGACAATATTGCTCTATAACGGAACTGTTCTCTCCCAGGGAAGCATGAAGAGTGAAGATCGTGCCAAGCACCGTACTCATCGTCGAAGACGACCCAACGACCACCGCTTTCGTCGAGCGCTACCTCAAGCGCGACGGCCATCGAGTGCTGACTGCGGCCGACGGCGAAGAAGGCCTACGGATCGCTCGCGAGCGCAAGCCCAATCTCGTCGTCCTCGATCTCATGCTCCCCAAACTCGACGGCATCGCCGTTTGCCGCGCCCTGCGCACCGAGTCCGACATCGCCGTCATCATGCTCACCGCCCGGGTCGAAGAGGAGGATCGCCTCATGGGCCTCGACATCGGCGCCGATGACTACATGACCAAACCCTTCAGCCCACGCGAGCTAGCCGCCCGTGTCCGAGCGGTGCTTCGGCGCGCCGTTCGCTTGCAGGAAGACACAGGGCCCAAGATTCTCGCCCTCGACGGTGTGACCCTCGACGTCACCAAGCACGTCGCTGAGGTCAACGGCCTGCGCATCAAGCTCACGCCCACTGAGGTCGGGATCCTACGCATTCTTATGGCAGAACCTGGCCGTATCTTCAGCCGCGAGCACATCATCTCCCGTGTGTTTGGCGACGAGTTCGAAGGCTTTGATCGCACGGTGGACACTCACGTGTCCAACCTCCGACGCAAGTTGGAAGGCCAGGTAGCCCACCCGAAGTACATCCAAACGGTGTACGGCGCCGGGTACAGGTTCGGCGATGCGTAAATTCCTAGCTTCCCTCCAGTTCCGGCTCATGGTCGGGTTCGCCGCCGTCCTGGTCCTAGTTCTCGGCAGCGTGGCCGTCGCCGCCCGTTACGGCGCAGCCAAGCAGATCGAGCGTTACGAGAATGAAATCGTCTCCGTCCGCGAGGAGCGCCTCGAAACTATGATCCAAGTACTCGTCGCCAGCGGTCGTCGTGGCCCCCAACTGGAGCAGTTCATCAAGCAGGCCGGCTCCCTCTACGGCCTCCGTATCGCGGTCACAGATGAGGCTGGCCAAGTCATCAGCGAGACCCCGGTCGCACCCGAGTACGCCTTCTTTGGCGAACGATTCCAGCGCGAGAACGGCCGCGGAGCCTTCCCCAAGGCCGGCCGCGGGGGGGATCTCCGGCCCAAGCCTGGCGCCGCACTCCTCCCGATTGGTGAAGGCGGCCTCAACCTCGGCTCCATCGCTTTCACCGGAGCAGGCTCCGACGCCTTCGTCCGACCCGGGCCCACGGCTGCCGCCATGATCACCAGAATCGACTTCTTCCTCCTGTGGACAGGCCTCAGCGGGGGCGTCGTAGCCGTTGCCATCAGCATATTCGTATCACGCCGCACCCTATCGCCGCTGCGCTCCCTCCAGTACGCCGCCGAACGTCTAGGTGCAGGTGATTTCACCCAGCGCGTCGATATCACCCGCAACGACGAAGTTGGCGAAATGGCCCACACATTCAACGCCATGGCCGAAGGTCTTGAGCAGGCTGAAGCGCAACGCCGCGTCCTCATGGCCGACGTCGCCCACGAACTACGGACGCCGCTTGCCAACATCCAAGGTTACGTCGAGGCCATCCGCGACGGCGTCGTCGACGCTGATGAATCCACCATCGACACCCTCCACCGGCAGGTGCTTCACCTCACACACCTCATTGAGGACCTACGACTGCTAGCGCTCGCTGAGGCCGGCGCGCTGCCCCTCGACCCACAACCCGCGTCGCTCATCGACGTGGCGCGAACCTGCACCAATGCTTTCCGGCCACGTGCCGACGCGAAGCAGATCGCACTGTCATTCGCGGGCCCCGACACGATGCACATGGCCTCTATCGACAAAGGGCGGATCGATCAGGTTATGGACAACCTCCTAGAGAACGCGATCCGGCACACACCGGAGCACGGCGCTGTTTCCGTAACCGTCGAAGCAACGGCCACCGTCGCCCGAATCAGCATCGCCGACACCGGGCGAGGGATACCCCAAGAAGAGCTCGACCGCATCTTCGACCGGTTCCACCGGCTCGATCCTTCACGCTCCCGGGCCACCGGCGGCGCCGGGCTCGGGCTGACCATTGCCAAGCAGCTTGTGGAAGCCCACCGAGGCACCATCAGCGTCAGTAGCAAGTCAGGTGAGGGCAGCACCTTCACGTTTGAGCTCCCGCTGGACCGTTAGACATACACGAACACGATGACGAGGTATTGGGGATGGGCATGTTCGCAGCAAGATTAGGTCCGCTGTTCGTATGGCAAGCGCTGGCACTCGCGGTCGCCGCCATCGGCACTAGCGTAGGCACATACATCGCCTTCGACACCATCAACAGCGAGGGCTCCGGATCCCTCGCTGAAGACGAGCAACTCGTCCCCGCGCAGATCGGCGACCTTATCAGTGTCGTGTCGACCGACGGCGCCCTCAGTTTCCCAACGGTGGTGACGGCAGCTTTCGAAACCAACGGCACCGTTGGCAAGGTCTTCGTGGAGGAAGGCGACACCGTCGAGGAGGGGCAGACCCTCGCCACCCTCGACGCGGCGTCACTCACCACCATGCAGCTACGCGTCGCCCGCGCCGAAGTCGACCTCCGCGACGCGAACGACAAGCTTATTCAGGCCCTTGAGCCCGCCGACGCCCAGGCCATCGCCAAGGCCGAGAACACCATCGCCAAGGCAAAGCTCGCCCTCGAGAAAGCGCAAGATGACCTCGCAGTCCTCACCGACGTCACCCAGGCAGAAGCCGACGTGACCGACACAAAAGCTGAGCTTGCCACCGCCCAAGCCAGCCTCGCCCTCGAGAGCGACGAGTGGGACGGCAAGGTCACCGACGCTAAGACCGCTGAGGTCGACGCATCAGACGCGTATGTTGCCGCGTTCGACCGTTGGCTTGGCGCACCCACCCTCAGTGTGAACCCCACCCTCGATCCCGCCGCTGTCCTCGCCACCATGGGAGCTGATCTGACCGCCCTATTCCCCGTTGCCCAGAGCGACACCAACTTTGCGCTGCTGAGAGGCACCCCGCCAGACGACCCTGCGACCGTCTGGAACGAAGCAACCCTGTTCTGGTACGTCGCGTTCTTCCCCGGCGCCATCATCGGCGACTGCGGGACGACCATTCCGCTCCAGGGCACCTGCGTCAGTGCCGAGTTCAATGCCGCGTGGGACACGCTGCAAACCAAGCGCACCGGCTTCGCCACCACCGAGCTCAACTCCAGCAAGGCCATCGACTCCGCCACAACTCTTGTAACCAAAGCCGCCGATAGGCTCGCCTCCGCACAACAGACCCTTGCCGAGCTCAACTCAGGCGTCGATACCAACAAGATCAACGTGGCTCGCGCATCGGTGATAGTTGCACAGACAGACGTAGACGCCGCCAAGGAATCCCTCACCGACCTCCACGTGGCGGCTGACGATAAGGACCTCGAAGTGCTGCGTCAACAGGTGGCCGCAGCAGAGAACGAGCTCAACACCGCCAACGATAACCTGACGGGGATCAACCTCGTAGCAACAATCACCGGAGTCGTCACCGACGTCAACATGGTCAAAGGCGACTCAGCGACCGGTAACCAATCAGGCTTGATTACCATCACCGACCACTCAGTTGTTGAGATCGCAGGCACCGTGGACGAGATCGACGTCCTGTCCATCGCCGAAGGCGTCATCGCAGCCGTCGCCCTCACTGCCTTGCCTGACCAGACACTTCGCGGCACCGTCACTGCGATCGGCTCACCCACCAACAACCAAGGCGTAGTGACGTTCCCCGTCAGCATCATCGTGGACGTTCCCGAAGGCCTTGAGCTCCGCGAAGGCCTCTCCGCCACTGCAAGCGTCGTTATAAGCCAACAGGTCAATGTCCTGCGCGTCCCCACGTCTGCAATCCGGGGCAGCTTCCTGGACCCGTTCGTCCGCGTCTCAGACGGCGGAGAGATCGTCGAGCGCCCTGTCGATCTCGGCTCCAGCGACGACTTCTGGGTCATCGTCACGGCCGGCCTCACCCAAGGTGAGCAGGTCGTCATGCCCGCGCCCAGCGCCAGCTCCACCCAATTCGCCATAACCCCACAAATCCTCAGACAACTCCAAGGTAGTGGCGGCTTCGGCGGTGGTCAGGGTGGCAGAGGCCGTTTCGGTGGTCAGAGTGGCCAATTTGGTCAAACTGGTCAAGGTAATCAGGGCGCCAGAGACAACCGGTTCGACGAGGACGACTCCTAATGGCTCTCATTGAGCTCGACAACGTCAAGAAGATCTACCGCATCGGGACCATCGAAGTCCCCGCGCTCAACGGCGTGACCCTCAACATCGACCAGGGTGAGATGGTCGCCATCATGGGTCCCTCCGGCTCCGGCAAGTCCACCCTTATGAACATTCTCGGTTGCCTAGATGTGCCCACCAGTGGCGCCTACCGCATCGAGGGTGACGAGGTCGGCTTATGGGGCGACCGACGCCTCGCGCAGACCCGCAACGAGCGCATCGGGTTCGTCTTTCAGACCTACAACCTGCTGCCCAGGCTCACGGCCCTCGACAACGTAGAACTAGCTTTGCTCTACGGGCGCACCGGCTCCACCAAAACGCAGGCCCGCGCCGCCCTCGCCGCCGTTGACCTGGCCGACCGAGCGAATCACAAACCCGCTGAATTGTCAGGCGGCCAGCAGCAGCGTGTCGGCATCGCCCGCGCGCTAGTCAAGGATCCCGTCTTGCTACTCGCCGACGAACCCACTGGCAACCTCGACAGTCACTCCAGCATCGAGATCATGGCTATGCTCCAGCGCCTCAACCGCGAACAGGGCCGCACCGTCATCATCGTCACCCACGAGCCTGACATCGCCCAACACACCCAGCGAGCCATCACCATCAAGGACGGCCTTGTCGTCTCGGATGAGGGCATAGCGAACCCCAGGACAGCCGTTTCCAGCGAGGAGCTTTACGCATGAGCCTCCTCGCCCTCCTACGCACCGCGTGGTTCTCCGTGGGCTCCAACAAGCTGCGCACAGGCCTAACGCTCCTCGGCATGATCATCGGCGTCGCCGCCGTCATATCCCTGATGGCCATCGGACGGGGTAGCCAGAACGTCATCACCGAACGCATCGAATCCCTCGGCTCAGACCTCCTGTTCGTGCGCCCCATCTCAACCGCAGGTGCCACCTTCGGCGGCGGCAGTGACAGTGAAGATCTGACCATCGACGACGCCATCGCACTCCTCGACTCGGTCTTCGCGCCGTCGGTCGCGGCGATCGCCCCGGAGATCCAGACCAACGGCCAAGTCGTTGCGGCTGAAAAGGACACCTTCGCAATGATCCTCGGCGTCACCAGTGACTTCTTCCCGGTGCGCAACTTCACCATCGAACTCGGCCAGGCCATCACGTCTGCCCACGTCATCAACGGCTCGCGAGTCGCCGTCCTTGGCTCGCAGATAGCCGAAACCCTCTATGGCAATCGTGATCCCGTCGGTCAGACCATCCGCCTCAACCAGAAAGTCTTCACCGTCATTGGCGTCATGGGCAGCAAGGGCGGGAGTGAGGACAACCGCGTTCTTATGCCCATCACCACAGCCGCCAACCGGCTCACCAGCAACCGCACTGCCGACGGTGGGATCAACGTCCAGACCATCAACGTGAAAGCCGTCAGCGGCGAAGCCGTCGACGCTGCAGAGGCCGAGATTACCACCCTTCTGCGCCTCCGCCATGAGATTACTGACGAAGACGACTTCACCATCACCAATCAGCAAGAGACTCTCGACACGCTGAACGAAACCAACGAAACCTTCGCGTTGTTCCTCGGCGCCATCGCAGGCATTTCCCTGCTCGTCGGCGGCATAGGCATCATGAACATCATGCTCGTCTCCGTGACCGAGCGGACCCGCGAAATCGGCATCCGCAAAGCCCTCGGAGCGAAACGCGCCGACATCCTCTACCAATTCGTCCTCGAAGCCCTGCTGCTGAGCATCGCCGGAGGCGGGATCGGCGTCGCCCTCGGCGCGGTGCTCGTACGCCTCTCCAACGGACGCAACATCGCCGGCCAGGACGTCGAGACCGTCTTCAGCACCGACATCGCAGTCCTTGCCCTGGGCGTATCCGCCGTCATAGGCCTTTTCTTTGGCATCTATCCCGCTGCCCGTGCCTCGCGCCTGCACCCGATCGAGGCCTTACGCCATGAATAGACCGCATCGCAGATCCCTGTTGGTAGTCCGGGCCGCCGTTTGGAAAGCAGTTCAGAAGCGTTAGCCGACTAACCTCCCTCAGCACCCACTCGGCACCTCGAGGTAACTTTAACATATGTCGACGAAAGCGTTCAGTCTCATGCTCTTGGTAGTGGTGGTTCTTGGTGGGATCGCGGGTGGAGCGCTGTTCGCGTTCAGCGGCCACGACACCAAAGAACTAGCAATCGGCGCCGACTCACCGACCGCCACACCTTTGGTCGTTCCCGGCGACAGCAGCCCTAATCCAAGCGGCGCCCCGTCTAGTGAGAGCAATGCGACACCTGACGGCGCCCCACTCGGCGACGGCACACGTCCCCAAGGTGCTAGGCGTTTTGCTGGCATCGAGCCCATCGCCGGCACCCTAGCAAAGCTTTCCCCAACAGGGATTGTCGTCACATCCCGTGACACTGGCGCTGACGCCGAAATCATCGTCCCCGCCGAAACCCCAGTGCGCCTCTCCGAGACCGCAGGGGACACTACTTCCCTCATCCCCGGGGCCGAGATCGTGGCCTTCCTCCAGCGCAACGCCGACGGCGCCATCAGCGTCACCAACGTAACCATAGGTGGGTTCGGCGGGGGCAGGGGCGCACTCGGCGGCTATAGCGGTCAGGGTGGCATATTTGGTCAAACTAGTCAGGGCAATCAGGGTGTCGACGGCACCGAATTCAACGCGGTCCCCGGCACTATCACCAGCTTCGCAGCAGGCGCCCTCACCCTCCAAACCAACGACGGCCCCATCGACGTCACCGTCGCCGACGACACCCCAGTCCAGCTCACCATCGCGTTCGCCGACCTCGCGGACCAGCTAGCGATCGGCAGCGACATCACCATCATCGGCCAGCGCAACGACGCAGGTATCTACACCCCCATCATCGTAGCCTCGGGCACGCTCGGCGGCTTCGGTGGAGCAGGCGGTGGCTTTGGCGGCGGCGGTCGTCGCGGTCAGCGAGGCGACGGCACCGGAGTCGGTGGCGTCGGCGGCGCCATCCAGATCCCCCAATAGCGCCGGTACTCACCTCCCTCCGACGCCTGCGTCCCAGATTCCCCGGCTCCCCAACGCCCAGCACTGCGCCAGCAGCGTCTTGGGCGGCCGGGCGGGCACAATTTATCCTTCCCGCAACAAACGCTGCCCACAGACAACGCTCACCTCACCCAACGCCGCCTTGCGCTACAACCCGCCTCGTCGTAAAACGACCCTATGAGCGAAATGCAACGCACCGTGGCAAACGTCACCGTAATCGAAGCTACACCAGACGACCCGGGCGCGAAATGGCAATTCATCTACGCACCAGGCGCTGGCTCGCACGTCAACGACCCATTCGGGACCCACGCCTGCCAAACCCTTGCAGCGAACGGCATCCCCGCAGCGCGTTTCCAGTTCCCCTACCAACAAGCAGGCTCCCGTCGCCCCGACCGGCCAGCCATCCTCGAAAACACCTGGCTCGCCGTCCTCGAAGCCGTCCGCCTCCCCGACACCAACGTCGTCATTGGTGGGCGCTCCATGGGAGGACGAGTCGCCACCCTCATCGCCGCCAGCGGCGCAGACGTCGCAGGGCTCGCAGCCTTCGCCTACCCGCTCCACCCACCTGGCCACCCCGAGAAGGCCCGCGTCGCCCACCTCCCTGACATCCACGTACCGACCCTTTTCTGCTCCGGCACTCGCGATACCTTCGGCACCCCTCAAGAGATAATCGACGCGGCCGCGTTGATCGAACACTCCACACTCCACCTCATGGAAGGTGCCGACCACGGTTTCGCCGTCCTCAAACGCAGCGGCCGGACCAAAGAAGAGATCTTCGACGAAGCCAATGCCGTGCTCCTAGCCTTCGTCCAGGACCACGGCATTGCCTAGCGAGTAGCCATTGCTCGTCGAAATCGACGGCCAACGACACCGCATTCACCGCCCACTTCAACACTGCGGTGCGCTCAGCCGAGGTCAAAGTCCACAACCAAATAGCGGGCAAAGCCGGAGCGATACAGTCACGATCCGGCTTTGCTGTGTCCTACCCACACACCCCGCTTGACCACGGTGAGGCCAAGTTCTACCGTGCGCACTAATTCGCAGTGCGCTCCCCCGGAGGAATCCCATGGCCACCGCCAGCAAGTTGGAACTCGAAGTCTCCGTCGGCTACGCGTCCATGACGTACGAGATCGTCCGGCCCTTGATGGAAGGCCGGACCTCGATCGAAGGCGTGGACCTCAGGCCGATCGATGAACTTGGCCCTACTCCCACTGGCGACTCACGCATGAAGACTGGTGACTTCGGTATCTGCGACCTCAACATGGGCTATTGGCTCGCCGCCATCGACCAAGGCTGGGACATCGTCGGCCTGCCCCTCTTCGTCAAACGCAAGAGCGCCTACTGGTACATGATCGTCCGCAACGACCGTGGCATCGCCGGTCCCAAAGACCTCGAAGGCCGGCGCATCGCCACGCGATCGTTCCGATCAGCCATCGTCACCTGGTGCCGAGGTCTCCTCAAGAACAGGCACGACGTAGACACCTCCACCTTCCGCTGGCTCGTTACCGACTCCGAGGACTTCTTCCCTATCTACGACCGATCAGCCAACGTTGAAGTCGTCCAGGATGGCAAGGTCAGCGTCAAAGACCACCTCCAGCGCCTCCTCGACGGCGAGATCGACGCCTTCCTCGGCGACGTCTCCGACCCCGAACTCTTCGGCTGGGTCGCAAGCGACTCGCGCATCAGGAGGCTCTTCCCCGACTACATGGACGAAGACCTTCGCCTATGGCGTGACGAAAGCATCCTCACCCCTGTCCACATGATGGTCATGAGTGGCAAACTCGACCGTCAGCACCCCGACCTCGCGCGACGCATCTACGACGGCTTCGAAGCCTCCAAAGCCCAAGCCCACTACGACCTCCTGCGCGACCGTGGGAGCTTCTCCGTCCTCTACCTCCGCGAATTCGTCGAAAAGCAATTCAAACAATGGGGAGACCCTTACGTCTACGGCATCTCCGCCAACAAGCGCATGCTCGAGTGGTACATCCACATCAGTCACGAGCAAGGCATCATGAAGGACCGCTACGCTCTCCCCGACGTCTTCGCCCCCAGCGTGCTCGACACCTAAGCGTTCACTTGCCGCCTAAGCAACCGCAGCCCCCCCTCCCTGAGCGTAGCGGAACCGAAGGATCTCTCACATCCCCTGCCTTCCAGCTGCTCCGTAGACCCTGATTCGCCAACGCGAGCACCCCAGGCTACAATCCCGGCCGATATGATTATTGACGTACACGGCCACTACACAACCGCCCCAACCCAGCTTCGCGAATGGCGACTCAGGCAGATTGATAGCGCCGGTACTCCCTTCACCGAGCCGCTCGCAATCACCGACGATGAGATCCGTGAAACCATCGGTACCAAGCAGCTCAAGCTGCAGCAGGACCGAGGCACCGACGTCGCCCTGTTCTCCCCCACAGCCGGTGGCATGGCCCACCACTATGGCGACGAACAGACCAGTATTCAGTGGACAACCACCGTCAACGACCTCGTCTACCGGGTCCACCAACTGTTCCCCGACAACTTCATCCCTGTGCTCCAGCTGCCTCAATCCCCCGGCGCCAGTCCCTCCAACAGCATCGCCGAACTAGAGTTCCGCGTTAAGGAACAAGGATTCGTCGCCTGCAACCTCAATCCGGACCCCACCGACGGCTACTGGACCGAACCGGCCATGACCGCCAAGGAATGGTGGCCCCTCCTGGAGAAGATCGAGGAGCTGGAAGTCCCTGCCATGATCCACGTCAGCATGTCCTGCAACCCTCAGTTCCACGGCACCGGCGCCCATTACCTGAACGGCGACACCGTCGCCTTCATGCAATTCATCACCACCCAAATCTTCAAGGACTTCCCGAACCTGAAGATTGTCATTCCCCACGGCGGCGGCGCGGTTCCCTACCACTGGGGCCGCTACCGGGGCATCGCCCAGGACGCGGGCAAGCCCCCTCTCGAAGAGTTGCTCGGCAACGTCTACTTTGACACCTGCGTCTACCACCAGCGCGGCATCGACCTCCTCGTCGACGTCATCGGTGCCGACAACGTCCTTTTCGCCTCTGAGATGATCGGCGCCGTTCGTGGCATCGACCACAACTCCGGCCGCTACTTCGACGACACCAAGCCCTATGTCGACGGAGTCCCCGGGATCACCGAGGCCGACAAACAGAAAATCTTTCAGGACAACGCTCTAAAGGTTTACCCGCGACTCAAGAACTATTTCCCTCCCGAAACAAACTAAGTGAAGGTGTAAGCATGGCTGAGATTCCCCGACTGAACGGCATCATCAAGCAACTTGAAGCGGGCAAGACCGCCATCACAACCTTCTCCCCGGCGGAGATAGGCAACGGCGTATCCCTCGCCGCCAGCGGCTACGACGGCGTGATCTTCGAAATGGAGCACAATCCCTTCGAAACCAAGGGCTTGCGCGACACGCTCCAGTTCATGCTCAACCGTGGACAGATCGTCAGCGGCGGAACCATTGCCCCGCAGGTCACTCCCATCGTCCGCATCCCACCCAACGGCAGCGAGATGAACCAGTTCCTGGCCAAGCAGGTCCTGGACGTCGGCGTCTACGGAGTCGTCTGGCCCCACGTCAGCACCGTTGACGAGGCCTACAACGCGGTCTCCGCCTCCCGTTACCCGCGGCCCACAGACCGGCCCTACCTCGAGCCCCGTGGCCAACGAGGCGACGCTCCCGTCGCGGCCGCCCGCTACTGGGGCATCAGCCAGCAGGACTACTACAAGAAGGCCGACGTCTGGCCCCTCAACCCTGACGGCGAGATCCTCGTCATCATCATGTGCGAAGAGGTCAAGGCCATCGGCAACCTCGACGAAATGCTCAAGCAGGTCCCAGGCGTCGGCGTCGTCCTCATCGGCGAAGGCGACCTCTCCCAGGATCTTGGCCACCCACGCGAGTACGACCACCCTATCGTCGTCGAAGCCATGGCCGAGATCCGCAAGATCTGCGCGGCCAACAACGTCATCTGCGGGCACCCGCATGCTGACATGGCCAACATCGACATGCTGGTCGAGCACGGCTACCAGTTCATGGTAGCCGCCTCATCCACCACGACTCCAACGCTCAACAAAGCCAAAGATCTCACCGGTCGCGGCTAGCCCGCATCCAACGAGAGATCGAAAGGGGCGGGTCTTCACGACCCGCCCCTTTCGATCTTTGATCATGCCAGCGATGCCGGTGGCGGTAAGATGGGACACGATGCGTGAGTTTGATCTGAATGCAACTGGCCCGCTGACCGGCGTAAGGGTCCTCGATCTCTCTCGCCTGGTCGCCGGGAACATGTTGTCACTGCAACTCGCCGACTTCGGCGCCGACGTGATCAAAGTCGAGCCCAGCGATCATGGCGACCCGCTGCGAGCGTGGGGCGACAGCCATATCGCGACCTCCTGGAAGGTCTACGCCCGCAACAAGAAAAGCCTCGCGCTCAACCTGCGCGACCCAACGGCCATCGACATCCTGCTACGCCTAGCCGAGAGCACGGCGATCCTGATCGAGGGATTCCGGCCAGGCAGGCTCGAGATGATGGGACTGGGGCCCGAGGCCCTCCACGCCCGCAACCCCAAGCTCGTGCTCGTGCGGATATCAGGGTTCGGGCAGACCGGACCCTACCGAGAGCGCCCCGGGTTCGGAACCCTGATTGAAGCGATGTCCGGGTTTGCCGACCGGAACGGCTTCCCTGATCGAGAGCCGGTTCTGCCTCCGTTGGCCCTGGCGGATATGGTCGCTGGCCTCAACGGTGCAGCAGCGGTGCTTATGGCGCTCCGCGAGATCGAGGTCAACGGTGGCAAGGGGCAGGTTATCGACCTGTCACTCCTGGAGCCACTGTTCTCCATCCTCGGTGCCGAAGCCGCTGGGTACAGGGCCACCGGCAAGCTGAAGCAGCGGGTGGGCAGCGCATCCAACACCGCCTCTCCTCGTAACGTCTACCCCACCTCGGACGGCAAGTGGGTTGCCCTGTCAGCGTCGATCCAGTCGATGGTCGAGCGTGTGTTCCGCGTCGTAGGCCGTCCTGAGGCGATCGACGACCCCCGATTCGCGACGAACGCCGACCGCGTGCAGCACCGTGAAGAGGTAGATGGAGTGGTCGCCGAGTGGATCGCGGAGCGCACCCAGGAGGAAGCACTCCGCATCTTCGCCGAAGCAGATGTCACGGCGGGCCCCGTGTACGACATCGCCCAGTTCATGGACGATCCTCACGTGCGGGAGCGCGAGATCGTGGTGGAGCTGCCTGACGACGAGATGGGCACGATCCCCATGCACAACATCGTGCCCACGCTGTCCGGGACACCTGGCGCATTCAGGTTGCCCGCGCCGAGGCTCGGACAACACAACGAAGAACTACTAGCGGAACTAGGTTTCGACGCTAATGCTGTCGCAGACCTCCGCAAACAAGGAGTCATCTCATGACTGGCCCTGATCTGCTCTGGCGCTCGCTTCTGTACGTACCGACCAACGTCCCGCGCTTCGTCGAGAAGGCCCACCTGCGTGGTGCCGACGGCATCATCCTCGACCTGGAGGACAGCATCCCTCCGGGGGAGAAAGCTGCCGCTCGGGAGATGCTCCAAGACGCCGCTGCGCTCGTCGGCCGGGATGGTGCTGACGTACTGGTTCGTACCAACCAGCCATTGGAGCTCGCGGTCCGCGACATCGAGGCGGCAATCAGTCCCCGCATCCGGGCCCTCCAGCTTCCCAAGGTCGAAGGACCTGATCACGTCCGGCTGCTCGCTACTCTAGTCGGCCGGCTCGAAGCAGAGCGCGGAATGGAGCAGGGCCATACGCTGTTCGCGGTGATGATCGAGAGTGCCACCGCATTCCTCAAGATTGACGAGATCGCCGCTGCTCACCCACGAGTCGTCGCCATCATGATCGGCGGCGAGGATCTATCGCTGGACCTGGGCATGGAGCCCGCGCCGGACACGCTCCAGTATCCCAAGCAACAGTCCGTCATCGCGGCCAGAGCAGCAGGCGTCGTTCCGCTGGGGCTCATGGGCACTGTCGCCGATTACCAGGACCTGGACTCTGTTCGAGAGAACGCCGTGCGGTCTGCGCGATTCGGTCTCGAGGGTGCGTCGTGCATCCACCCTAGTGTCGTGCCATTGCTCAACGAAGCCTTCTCGCCATCGGCCAACAACGTTGCCAGTGCGCAGCGGATCGTCGCCGCCTACGACCAGTCGATCGCAGAGGGTCGCGGGTCAATCGAGGTGGACGGGCGAATGGTGGACGTACCCGTCGTCGTCCGCGCCCAGCGCTTACTCGCTCGCGACGCACTGATCAAAGGCAAGAAGTCGAGCTAACAACCAAAACTACCCTTGAACGGCTGCCTCGCAGTATGACGTGTCAACGTAAATCGCCAGATCCGCGCCCATGGGAGGAGTCAAGCCAAAGCGAACGCGCAGGTCGAGGACGACTTCGAGACCTTCGCGGTTGAGGCCCATGTCGGCGGTCACACCACGTAGACGCGACTTGATCTCGTCCTCGCGTGATCCGCTCTCCGCGGCCAGGCGCTTCGCCGCGAGATCAGCAGTGGCGGGGTCGGCAATCCAGATGGAGGATTCGATGATCCCCTTCAGAAAGCCAACGACCACAGCCCGGTTCTCTTCAGCGAACTTACGAGAGACCGCGTAGACACCGCCAGGGTAATTTGGGAGCACGTCGCGGTGATCACCGAAGGCTTTCATGCCGGCTTCAACCGCACGCTGGTTCCACGGTGGGTTCAGCACAGCGGCGAACGTTTCGCCCTTCTCCATCGACTCGTACCTGGAGCCGGTTGCCCCTGCCGGGACGAACTCGTAGTCGCCGGCGTCCAGGTCAAGGCCATGCGACTGTAGTACCCGCCGCAACACCAGCGCGAACGCCGTATCGACGGCGTCCACCGCCAAGGGCTTGCCGCGCAGGTCCTCCCAGTCGTTGATCTCCGGGCGCACCACCACCGGCAGGATGATGCTCTGGCCGGCAGGGGCGATGGCCACGATCTCCGCTCCTTCGCGCCCCGACCACGCGAGCACATTGTCGAATGCCGTCGAAGCGATGTCGAACTCGCCGGTGCTGAGGCCCCGCATCTGCACGGTGGAGTTCGGCGTCTCCGTAGGCTCGATCACCATTCCCTGGCGCTCGAACGAGCCGTGGAGGGATCCAGTCGTCACGACAGAACTCGCGCCGAACGAGATGAATCGAACCGTCCGTAGATCAGCCATGGCCGTCTCCTCCGTAGCGTGTAACGAATGCGGGCGCGCGACAGCATACGCCACTCGCGGCGCGTGGGTGTTGTATGGTTCAGTCGCAACTTCTCAGGAGTCTTTACCCATGGCACACATAACCCAAGCCGACCTGACCGCCACCCTGCCCAATGTCACCAGCACACTGACCCTGGCGGGATTGAACGGCCTCATCACCATCATCCGCGATGCGCTAGGCATCCCCCACGTGCAGGCTACGACCACCCAGGACGCCTTCTTCGGTCAGGGGTTTGTCATCGCACAGGACCGCCTGTGGCAGATGGACTTCGACCGGTTCAAGGCGTACGGACGCTCCGCCGAGGTGATTGGCGCAGGAGCCATCGACGCTGACGTGTTGATCCGGCGGATGCGGTTCGAAGCCAATGCCCGCGCAGACTACGCCGAGGTCAACGACCGCACCCGGGCGATGCTGGACGCTTACGCAGCGGGCGTGAACGCGTTTATCGAGTCCACGGGCACACCCGCTATCGAGTACATATTGCTCGATCTCAAGCCTGCGCCGTGGCGTCCGTTCGACAGTCTAGCGGTGGCGCGTATACGTCACGTGTTCATGGGCAATTTCGAGTTCAAACTGTGGCGCGCCAAGCTCCTGGCCCAGGTGGGGCCCGAGCTGACAGCGAAGCTGTTCCCCTCAAGCGACCCGGGTGGATTGGTGATCATCCCACCCGACACGGAGTTCGAGGGATTCTCCCACGACGGCCGTGAGATCCTCGACGCAAGCGAAGATCTGACACGATGGATAACAGGCGTCGACAGCGACACCGGCGACTCCGGCAGCAATAGCTGGGCGTTGTCGGGTTCGCGTACCGCCACCGGCAAGCCACTGCTCGCAGGAGACCCTCACCGTGGGCCGGACACTCCCAACGTGTACGTCCAGAACCATATCATGTGTCCGGACTTCGACGCGGTTGGGTTGTCGTTCGCAGGCCTTCCCAGCTTCATTCACTTCGGGCACTCGCAGCATGTGGCCTGGTGCGTCACCCACGCTAGCGCCGACTACCAGGACCTATACATCGAGCGACTAACCGCAGGCGACCCGCCAACCTACGAGTTCGAGGGCCGGCAGCGCCCAGCCCAGACGCACCGTGAAACGATCAACGTCAGGGGCGGGACGCCGGTGGAAATCGACGTTGTCGTCACACACCACGGCTCAATCATCATGGGTTCGCCCGAAGAGCGCGTTGGCCTTGCGCTGCGCTACTCGGCGACCGCAGAGCCATCGGCGTGGGCTGAGTCGATGCTCAACATGTTGTACGCCACGAACGTTAACGAGTTCGAGGAGGCTATGCGGCCGTGGGTCGACCCGTGTAACAACATGATGTGCGCGGACCAGGATGGAAACATCAGCTACCAGATGCGGGGCAAGGTGCCGGTGCGCTCGCTGCACAATGCATGGGTGCCCGTACCAGGGTGGGACGGCGAGCACGAGTGGAACGGCGTCGTGCCGTTCGAAGAAGCTCCACGCCTGCGCAACCCAGACAACGGGTTCATCGTCACGGCCAACAACCGGATTATGACCGCGGCATACCCGCACTACCTCTCAATGGACTACTGGCCAGACTTTCGTGGACGGCGTGTCGTTGAACGGCTCCGCGACCTCCAAAACGCCACCGTGGGCGACATGGCGTCGGTCCACGCCGACCGCATCTCAATCCTGGCGAAGCAGTTGGTGCCAGCGCTCACAAAACTCACACCGAGCAACGGACTCTGCTCGCAGGCGCTGGATCTGCTCCGGGAGTGGGATTGCTCAATGGACCGCGACCGTGTGGAGCCAACGATCTACAGCGCTATCTTCACGGAGGTGTTCCGCCAGGTCTCCACGCCGCTCGTTGGCGAGAACCTGACGGCGGAGGCGATGAATGGCATGGATCGCGGAGGTCCCGCCCACCTGCGCGGGCTCAAGGTGATATTTGGCAAGGCCATCGAGGCCGGTGACGCGACCCTCCTGCCGGAAGGCCAAACGTGGAAATCTGTACTGACGTCAGCGCTCGAAGCAGCAGTCGCATGGCTACGCGACCGCCTCGGCGACGACGTGCGCGCCTGGACGTGGGGCACGCTGCATCGCACGCAGCACGCACACACGCTGCTGCCCATCGCCGCCGGCTACTCGGCGCTGCTCAACCCGCCCAGCGTCGAATGCGGCGGAGACGCAGACACGCCACAGCAGGGCGCGTTCGCACCAGGCAAGCCGTTCACGCTGTACTCCACGTCGGTGGCACGCTACGTCTACGACCTGGCGGACTGGAACAACAGTTCGTGGGTCGTGCCACTCGGGTCATCAGGTCACCCAGGAAGTCCCCACTACGCCGACCAGATGCAGCACTGGGCAAGCGTAGGCTTGTACCCGATGCTCTACGACTGGGACCGCATACGCGCAGACGCCGAAACCACCCAGGAGCTGCGCCCGGCGTAAGCTATCCTGGCCGTTCTTCCTAGCTGAAAAGAACCGACAAGGTGAATTCAAAATGATCATCGACATGCACTGTCACATCGTTCCCGAGGACTTCCTGGGTATTCCCAACCTGCCCGTTATGCAGCACCTAGACGACGGCAATGCCGACATGATGATCGCGGGCAAGAAGTTCAGGTCGTTCCGGGATACGGCGTGGGACGCCGCGAAACGCATCGAAGATCTGCCTAACATCGGCGTAGACAAGCAAGTCGTGTCGCCACTACCTGAATTGCTGATGTACCACCTAGACGCGGCCGACGGGGCAAAGCTGGCGAGCCACCTAAACGAGACGATCGGGACGGTCGTCCACGAGCATCCCGATCACTACTACGGGCTCGGCTCGGTGCCCATGCAGGACGTGGAGCTCGCGGTGTCGGAGCTCTCGCACGTGAAAGAGCTTGGCCTCAGCGGCGTCGAGATCCGTACGAACATCGAAGGCGAGAACCTGGGCGACCCCAAGTTCCGGCCATTCTTCCGGGAGGCAGCGCGGCTAGACCTCGCGATTTTGGTCCACGCGAACAAGCCCACGTACATCGATCGACTGACGGATGCGCCCGCCGCACTGGGGGCAGACGCAGCGATTGGATTCGGCATCGAGTGCGGGCTGGCCGGCGCATCGCTCATTTGGGGTGGTGTTCTCGCGGAGCTGCCGAACCTGCGCATCTGCATGAGCCACGGCGGTGGCGTGCTGACGCAGTTGTTGGCGCGCAGCGATAACAACTACCGCAATCGGAAAGCGATCGGCGAGTTGTTGCCCGAGGCACCGATGGACTACGCCCGCCGGCTCTACTACGACGACCTCGCGTGGAATGTGCCGAACCTACGCTACCTGATCGACAGCATGGGTGCTGGGCAGATAGGCATCGGCACCGATTACTCCGGCGCCTCGGTTCGGACCATGAGCGTCGATGATGAATTCGACGCGCTAGGCCTGAGCGCTCGCGAGCGTGAGCAAGTCGGCCACGGCAGCGCCGAGCGATTCCTGGGCGTTGCCTAACACCATGACGAGCGCAGGCGACGGACATTGGGAGTTGACGGGAACAGAGGAGGGTCCGGCCCTCCGGCTTTTCAACGCGCGGTTCGATACATTCGTGCACCCCGTGAAAGGCGTCCCGCTACGCGCCACGGTGCTTGAGACTCCGCCTTGGTGCAACGTAGTCGCAATCACTCCAGACGAAAAGATAGTGCTTGTACGCCAGTTCAGATTCGGCGTGCGCGAGGTGACGGTGGAGATCCCAGGCGGGATGGTGGACCCAGGCGAAGATCACGCGACGGCGGTGAAACGAGAGTTACAGGAAGAGACCGGGTACACGTCCAACGACTGGTCGTACCTGGGCGCCTCCCAGCAGAATCCCGCGTTCCATGACGAACTCTGCCATATGTGGCTGGCGATAGATGCCCGCAAAACACACGCGGTCCGACCAGATGGCACAGAGCATATCCAGGTTGAGCTCATGACACCTGAAGCGGTCGTCCAAGCAGTGCGCGACGGAAGTTTCATGCACGCCCACGCGATTGTGGCACTATCACGCGTGTACGACTTGCGTATCGGTTAGTCGGCGTGGCGCGCGAGCACCCGGCGTAGCGCGTCGAGGTGTACCTCGACGTCGGCCTCCATCATGGGCGTCGACAGCGCACCTACCATATACGACGCAACGAGGATTCCCTCGTTCATCAGGCCCAGGAATACCTGGCGTTTGAACTCCTGATCGACGTTGGCAGCATCGCGGAAATTGTTGATGGGGTGGTCCGTGAAGTGCATGGCGTAGAACGGCCCCATGCCAGTCACCTGGACAGGCACGTCGAATTCGGCGCTAACGTCGTGGATGCCTTCGGCCAACTGATCTCGCAGCGCCTCGGTACGCTCCATGACCTCTGGCGTCAGCTTCTCCATGGCGGTCAAGCCTGCCGCCATCGTCACCGGATTCCCCGTAAATGTTCCTGCCTGGGACACCCGCGGGCCCGCAGTAGGGTCGAACAGCTCCATGATGTCCGCTCGCCCACCGAATCCGCCCACGGGCAGGCCCCCTCCGATCACCTTACCCAGCGCCGTAAGATCGGGCATGACCTGGTAGCGCTCCTGCGCCCCACCGGTGCCCATCCGGAGGCTAACGACCTCGTCGAACACGAGCAAGATGCCGTGTTGGTACGTCACGTCGCGCAGCACCCTGAGGTACTCAGGGCTTGCGGGAATCATGCCAGCCGACCCGAGCATAGGCTCGACGATCACGGCAGCCAGCTCGGCCGCGTTCGCCTCGACGATGCGTCGTGAGTTCTCGACATCGTTGTAGGGCAGAACGACCGTGTCGCGAATGGCAGCGTCGGGAACACCGGCCGTGGAGGCCACGGAGTCAGGATTGGCGGCGTCACCCAAGAGTGCAGGGCTCATCTTCACGCTGACCGACACGGCGTCGTGCGTGCCGTGGTAGCCGCCCTCGGCCTTGGCTATCTTGTGCCGACCGGTGAACGCGCGAGCGGCACGCACGCAATTCATCGTAGCTTCGGTGCCGGAGTTAGCGAAACGCACGAGATCAACCGACGGCAATCGCTCACAAAGCAGCTTAGCCAAACGCACCTGCGGCTCATTGCCGCCGCCAAAGGCTGCCCCCTTCGCCGCCGCATCCTGAATCGCTAGCGTCACGTCGGGATCAGCGTGGCCGTGGGGCAACGACGTAAAGTTGTTGATGAAGTCTGTCCGCGCAATTCCGTCCTGGTCCCAGATCTGAGTGGCTATGCCGTGGGTGAAGAAAAGCGGGTACGGGGGCCAGAACACGGACGTACGGGTATCGCCACCCGGCATGTAGCGCTGCGCTTCAGCCCACAGGGCTCGCGAGCGGAGAGTTACCGACTCGTACAGGTCAAGCTCATTCTGCAGTGACATGCCAACATTCTAGCCGGGGAGAGCCATCGTTAACCGCCATCCGATAGGCCTCAAACCAGGCGTGAGGGCTGGTAAGATTCGGGCATGGCAAACAGACGCGCAGCTCTAGAACCGCTTCTGGACAATCGACTTCCGGACGCCGTGGATGACTCGAAACTCTTCGCAGGATCGGCTGGCGAATCACCATCAAAATACTCGCGGAGCCCCGGGATGTGGAACGCAGCTTTCGCCGAGGTAAGTCTTGATGCTCAATACGTGCCGTTCGATGTTCGCACCGAGAATCTGACAGCATTCGTAGCGGCCGTCCGTGAGCAGCCAGGGTTCATGGGTGGCAACGTCACCGTGCCCCACAAGCTCGCGATCATGGAGCTGCTCGACGAGATCGACCCCTTAGCCGCGCAGATAGGTGCGGTGAACACGTACGCCAAGCAGCCCGATGGGCGGTTGATCGGCTACAACTCGGACGCTGACGGCCTGCTCGCCTCGATGCTCCGGCCGCTACCGGGCAATATCGCGCCATTCCTGGACACGCTCGCTGGTAAGCATGTGCTACTAGTGGGTTCCGGCGGGGCCGGGCGAGCGGCCGCCTTCTCCATCGCCAGCAAGCTTGAAGGCGGTTCCATCACTATCACAAATCGCACGATGCCCACGGCGGACGAGTTAGCAAGCCAGGTGTCGAAGGCGTACGAAGGCGTCTCGGCCGTGCCCTTCGACGATGCGATTAAGCTGTTGCCTGAGATTGATCTCGTGGTCAACACCTCGACTGTTGGTCAATCTGGCCTCCGCCATCTGAGCGGCGGCCGCATATCCTGCTTGGAGCCCTTCTCCTCGCTCGCGGCAGCAGAACCAACGATCATGGAAGAGACTGCGGACCAGGCGGCGTTCTATCGGCAGTGGTTCGAGCTATCCCACACGGCCATCGCGAAGAACAATGCGGAGGCCGCCCAAGCGCTGACGACGTGCAAGCCGACCACCGCATTCGTAGACGCTGTGTACTCTCCGGACGAAACGACGTTGCTGCGCCAGGCGCGCCATTCGGGGCGCCGCACGCTGAACGGCAAAGGCATGCTGATCATGCAAGCTGCTGAATCGTTCATCAAGCGAATGACTCGACCTCACCTGATAGAGGCAGGCCACGACCCCGATGCTCTCTACGACAGGGTGGTGGCAACCATGGCAGCGGCATTCGACGCCCAGGGCTAGCCGCCCGCCACTGCGCTGACTATCCTGTGGTGCATGGAATTGGGCCAGCTCGAAGCCTTCCTCGTCGCGGTGCGCTTGCACAGCTTCAGCCGCGCGGCTGAAGCCATCGGCGTCACCCAACCGTCGCTCAGCGCACGTATCCTTGTGCTCGAGGCGGAGCTGGGCGAGCCGCTGTTTCATCGGATCGGCCGTGGAGTCCGGCTGACCGATGCGGGGCATGCGTTCCTGCCGTACGTCCAGCGGGCGCTGGAGGCGCTGCAAACCGGGCGGGACGCCATCGAGTCCAGCAAGACGGCAAGCGCCGGAAAGTTGAACATCGGCGCGGCGCGCAGCATCTCAACCAACGTACTTCCCGGCATCCTCGAGACGTTCCACCAGCGCTACCCAGGCGTCGACGTCGCGATTAAAACCGGCCGCTCCACCGAAGTACTCGGCTGGGTTCTGTCGGAGGAGATACAGGTGGGCATCGCTCGCGATCTCCGCCACCCTGACGTGGTGACCACACACCTATACGACGAGCAGCTGGTCCTCGTAACGCACCCTCAACACCGGTTCGTGTCAGCGGAAGTCGCGAGCATCTACGACGTCGCCTCCGAACCACTGATTGTCTACGACAAGGAGAGCACTTACTTCGTTCTCATCGACAAGATCTGTCGCGAGGCGGGGATACTCCCCAACATCCAGATGGTCCTCGACTCCATCGAGTCGACCAAACGCATGATCGAACGAGGTCTGGGCATCAGCTTCCTACCGCTGAACGCACTCTCTCGTGAGCTAGAATTGGGGACCTTGTCCATGGTGAAGTTGCAGGAGGATCACCGCATCACGCTGCCCACGGGAGTCATGGTGCGCAAGGCTGCCTCATACGGAGCAATCGTAACCGCGTTCATTGAACTGCTCGCCGAACTCTACCCGGAGAGCGTGATCCTCTAACAAACCGCCTAGGGGAGGGATCGATTGACGTTGGCGTCGCAGCGGCGGACAATCCCACTCAGCGACTTAGTGCAGCCGGGAGAATTTCATGGCAACAGCGACTGCTGGCGAAACGTTCGTAGACCAAGTCTACAAAGAGATCATCTGGCCCGCCCAGGATCAGCTCCTGGACAACCGCTATTTCACGGACCTACGTAACGGGAAGCTGACCAAGCGCCGGCTGCAGGGCTTCTCGCTTGAGCACACGTGGTTCAATTGGGTGCTGCTCAAGGGCACGGCCCTTCGGATGCTCGCCGCGCAAAACGTTGGGCAACTCAAAGGAAATCTCTTCCAGATTAGCGAAGAGAAAGACCATCCCGACATGTGCAAGAAATTTGGCGTCGCCCTCGGCCTGACCGACGAAGATTTCGACACCCACATACCGACGTTCCAGACCCTCCAGCACACCAGCGTGATCGTCGCGTCACCCATGACGATTGGCAACGCTGCGGCCGGCCGAGCGTCAGGCATGGTCAACGAGACGCTGGTGCAGCGTTACTCCGCCGAGTTCGCCGAGTTCCTTACCAAAGCTCCGTACAACATGACGGAGGATGAGATCGAGTTCTTCATCGTTCACGGTGTGGTGGATGTGGAGCACTCCAAGATGGCAGCCGCTGCCGTAGCGCGCACTGCGTTGACCGAGCGAGACCAAGAGCTGGTCTGGTACTCAGCCAAGCTGCAGACCGGTCTCAAGCTCGCAAAGTTCGACGCCATCTACGACCAGTACGTCTAGCCATCCTCCATTACCTCACGACGCTGCCCTACGCACAGTGGTGTGCTGGCTAACGTGGGCGACCGGGAAACGTTTAATATCAAGAGGCCCCGGTCAGTCGACCGGGGCCTCTTTGCGCTGAGCGTGGATGGGCGCTGCAGGCTTCTTAGGAGCGACCTGCCCCCTCGGGGATCGTCGGTTCGTCTTGCCAGGGCGTTTCCGCCGCCCAGGTAGCAACCACGCGCCGTATCGCGTCCTCGTGCGTCATCGGCCTCGCAGCTTGGGCTGCCGTGTACACGCCGAGCCGCGCAGGGTGCGCAAGGTTCGACCATCTTTCCAACGGCAACTCAATGTTCTCGTTGACCTTGGGATCGCGGACGATTCCCATAGGCTCACCGCCGTCGGCGACGATGTCCATCTGGTCGCGAAGGAGCTTACGGTAGAGGATGATCCCCTTGTCGGATTCTCCGAGTTTCTCTCGGGAGCGGTCCGCATTGGTCCCCTGGGTGACCCAGGCGACGAAGTCCTGGTGGTTGACCAGGTCTGCGATCAAGCGGCCATCAGACTCGAACAGCGGGACTGTCCAGTGGGGGATCTTGTCCTGGGGTTCCGCCGTTTGGCCTGGTGCCGCCCTGAAGAAGTACCAGGTCATGTGTTTGGTGTTCTCGTCATCCACCGGGATACGGAACTGCAGGCTGCAGTTTGTCATGCTGCCGACGAAAAGAATTTGCGGGAACAGGATCGGGTGACCCACCGCCCAGTCGCCGTGGGTTTCGTCGGTATTGCCGGTGATCCGGCGCTTGATCACGCCGTAGTCGAAGACGTCGAATCCAATCTTCTTGTGGGGCTGCGGGATCGTCGGGAACGTCTCGGCCTCGGACTTGCCCACCGCCACAGCAGCTTGTTTCTGCTGCCAGACGCCCCAGTACCCGTGGAGCCATTCCAGGTGAACCGGATCGAGCGAGTTCTCCATGCACTGGAGCCAGTTGCACGGCAGCTCGATGGTGCCGATGTCACTCCATCCATTCTCCCACTGGAAGGGCTCCCAGCGAGGCAACAGGGGGGCGGGCTGCGGACCCATGTACGCGAATATCAGGCCCCCAAGCTCTTCCACCTTGTACGCGTTGATCTTGACCTTTTCCTTGAAGCGACCGTCCGGGTGGACGGTCTCCTCGAAAGGCTGTTCGATGCACTGGCCGGTCTCGTCGTACATCCAACCGTGGTACATGCAGCGCAGGCCGTTCTCTTCCGGGATGCCGTAGGAGAGATCGACTCGTCGGTGGGCGCACAGCTTGTCGATCAGGCCCAGCGTACCGGAGCGGTCTTTGTAAAGAACCAGGTCTTCACCCAGGATGCGCAGCGACTTGGTTGGGCGGTCGTCCATCTCAACGCTGGCAGCGATAGGGTGCCAATAGCGCCTGAATAACTCGCCCATCGGCGTGCCTGGCATGATGCTCGTCAGTCTCTTGTTTTCGTCTACAGAAAGCATTTGCTCCTCCTCACGGGCTTAGGCCCCAAACAACAATCGCTTACCTATCACGCGCACGTTAAGACGTCAACGTAGCAAGGGTCAAGTGGCAGAGGTGGTCGACACTCTCAGTTACATCCATGGCACTGGGGTCGTGGCCCCGAAGATCATCTACCTGACAGACGCTGGCAGAACGCCCACCCGAGGTGGTTGCTCGCGAAATCGCAGTGACTGGCCTAACCATCTACCTCACCGGAGGAAACCTCGAGCACCATCCTCCTCGCGCACGTTCGTTACAGGGCACAGATATCGTGTTTTAAATATGGGTTTTCCCTATATGGACGGGCTTGATCTCTGTCGGCAATTGCGTGAAATCAGCGAAGTGCTAATCATCATCCTGGAGGACCGCGACAAACGGAAGGACATCATCCCTGGGTTAGAAATCGGTGCAGATGACTACATGACGAAATCTTTCGACCAGATGGAACTTATCACCCATGCGCGCTCCGTTCTACGGCGCGCGAGCGTGCAAGCAACGTCCAGCCTGCAATCGTTTTCGCAAGGTCGCCTCGTGATCAACTTCAGCGTGCGCGAGGTTCGACTGGACGGCACCTCATCCACCTAACTCTCACCGAGTACAACCTACTGCAGCAACTGGCCCAGAACGCCGGAAAGCTGGTCACCCACCGCGACTTGCTCTCCAACCTCTGCGGACAGGAATACGTAGACGCTACGGACTACCTGCAGGTCCACATTCTCCACCTCCGCAGCAAACTAGGGGACGATCCGCCCAACCCATCGACTATCGCCACCGAACACGGCATCGGATACAAGTTCGTCGATTAGCGTCCGTAGCGCCCTCAGTACCACCACTCCTGCGCTCGTCCACGGACCTCGGCCCAGACCGGCGTCGCCGCGCTGATTCTCGCAGCGATTGCGCTACCCGTTCTCGCTCCAGTTGCCCACCACCACCACTTGCCCGCTTCGGGTACGATAGCGGCCCGCACCCGCGCATTACGGGAAACAGGCCTCGATTGAACGAAGGAACGACGTGCCGCACGAAATCTCGAACATGCGATTGCTATCGCACAACAACCTGGACGGCTACCCCAACATCGGCGAAGGCATGGCTATCCACGTCACCAAAGACGGTCGCCGGATCATGTGGCTCGCCCACGAGAGCGTAATGGATTTCACCGCCGTGGACGTGACCGACCCTCGTGAGCAGAAGGTGGTGTTCCAGAAAGAGCTCCCACATTCCAAGATGCGGTCCAACTCCCTAGCCATCGTCGGCGGCGTGATGTACGTGGCGCATCAAACGCAGCACTGGGGCCTTCCGAACTCTGGCATGGACATCTACGACATCTCAACGCCCAATGCCCCCAAGCTCATCGGCAACTTTGACACCGGGCCCTCCAAGGGCACCCACGTGCTTTGGTGCGTCGACGGGCAATACGCCCACCTAGCGACCGCCATGCCTGACGCCAAGCCCTACAGCGAGCGCGATCACCAGTTCTATGTAATCGTCGACGTCAACGACCCGACGAAGCCGGTAGAGGCCGGGCGCTGGTGGGTGCCTGGCGTGATGGAAGGCGACGATGTACCGGCTCTTGAGAGGCACTTTCCGGACATGGGTTCTTCCGCGCACAACACGAACGTCTACCCGCGCAGGCCCGACCGCGCCTACTGCGGGTTCAAGGACGCCGGGGTAATCATCTTGGACATCGCGGACAAGGCGCACCCGAAGATGATCTCGCAGGTCGACTATCACCCGCCGATGCCGCAGCCCGCGTTCACGCACACCGCGCTCCCTCTTTTCGATCGCAACTTGATGATCGTGACCGACGAGTCCGTCCGGGAGTCAGGCGAGGATTGGCCGAAGCTGGTCTGGGTCATGGACATGAGCACTGAGGAGAATCCGACAATCCTCTCAACGCTACCGCTTCCCCCAGAGGAGGATCTCAAGAGGCGCCCAGGTCGCTACGGAGCGCACAACGTCCACGAAAACCAGCCTGTGGCAACGTCTTTCATCTCGGAAACCCTGATCTTCGGTACCTACTTCAACGCGGGCCTGCGCGTCCATGACATCTCCAATCCCTTCCAACCCAAAGAAATGGCGTACTTTATCCCCGAATTAGCAGGCCCCAATAAGCTCGACGCCCACTACGCTGACTCCCTGGCTGGCATGAACATCAACGATGTTTACGTCGACGAAAATGCGATTGTCTACGCGGTTGACCGTCAACGCGGCGGCATGTACGTCCTTGAGATGACCTAGGCACGATTCGTCCTGGAAGACGGCGGTACGCTTCACCAGTCGTCGCTCCAGCAACGCTTAGGTGCAAACCGCAACAACGGTCTGAGGGATGCCCCTCTGAAAAGCAAGGATTGGGGAGAGGTTCTCGTGAAAATATTCGTGCTGGGTGGATCATCGACGATAGGGGTGAGGATCATCGAGGCTTACGTGCGCGAGGGACACGAGGTGGTCGCGACCTACAACGCGCACGAGCCCACGGAGTCGCTGGGCGCGTCATGGCTGAAAGCCGACCTCCACGGAGCTCTGCCCGACCTGGCCAACGCAGCATCCGGGGCCACAGTCGCGCTGCTCCTCCCCGGCCTCGTACTCGGCAAAACGCTGGTCGACTACACCGACGAAATGATCACGGAGATGATCGACGTTAATTTCGCCGGCCAGGTGCGGGTCCTCAGGATGATTGCACCGGTCATGGCCAACAACTCGCACATCGTCATCATGGGCTCGCTCGCCGCGCAACGTGGATCCGCAGATCCCATGTACGGCGCAACGAAAGGTGCCATGCACGCATTGGCCAAGTCGCTTTCGAAGTCGCTAGCGCCCAAGACCCGAATCAATGTTATCGCCCCTGGAATGGTCTCCGATACGCGCATGTATGACGCCACCCCACAAGCGGTAATCGATAGCCACCTAGGGATCACGCCCACGGGCCATTTCATCAGCGGCGCGCAACTCGCAGAGATTGTGGTCGATATCACCAAGCCGCATTGGTCTCAGCTAAATGGTGCGTGCATCGATCTCAACGGCGCCCAGTACGTGCGCTAACACCGATCCCCGCTTATTTACGATCCTTGTAGCGTCGTCCTCGGTCAGCGACCTTGCGATCACGGAACTCGTTCATGACCGGAACGCCATAGCCGCAACTGGTCACGGTGCTGTCGACGACGATATCAATGACCTGCCGTTCGGGTAGCGCGATCTCCGTCGCCGGGGAATCCATGAGCTGCGGGCCCAACGGGGAATCGGCGACCGAGGTGATGGTCGCCTTACCGTAGAGCCTCACAACTGCCGCGTTCTCTTGTGCGAAAGAGCAGACCATCACCGTTATCGGACCGCCCGCCATGGAATGGCGCGCTGTCTCGTTGCCACTGCCCGTGTAATCGAGGTACGCCACACGGTTGCGATCAACGATGTGGAGAGGGACTCCGCCCTTCGGCGACAGGTTCACAGGCCCGACGTCATGAGGGCCAATCCCGAGCGTCGGGTCCGCCGAGGCAACGAAGAACAACTCCGCGTTGTGGATGAGATCAGCTTGATCGTCCGTAATCGTTTTGAAGTAATCAGCCATGGGGCGCCTCCACGTTGCTCGATAGCGGTACGTGGATGGAGGATAGCAGTCGGAGCGGTGGCCCAGCCCCATGAGTTGTGCGATTCTTGGGGCGAGCCAGAGAGCAACACGGAGGTCCCATGGCAGGCACGTTCCAGGTGATCGGCACAGCAACCCCGCGAGCCGATGCCGTCGAGAAGGTTACAGGGGAGGCACGCTACACGTCCGACACGATGATGCCGGGAACGTTGTGGGCGAAGTCCCTTCGCTCACCATACGCCCACGCGCGCATAGTGAGCGTTGACACCTCACGCGCGGCTGCCCTGCCTGGCGTGCATGCGGTGCTCGCAGGCGCCGACGTCAGCGGCGTACGCTTCGGCCGGCGATTGCGCGACGTGCCTGTGCTTGCTGAGGACGTCGTACGGTTCGTCGGGGAACGCGTGGCCGCCGTCGCAGCAGATGACGCGACGATCGCCGAGGCCGCTTGTCAGCTGATCGACGTCGTCTACCAAGAGTTACCTGCGGTGTACGGGCCCGAGGCCGCGCTGGCGGACGGCGCGCCGGTGCTACACCCGGACGTCAACAGCTACGCGGGGTTACCGCGAACCGTTGAGGGCAACCTCAACGCATTCGTCACCGACACCTGGGGCAACGGTGACGTGGCCAAGGGTTTCGCCGAAGCCGACGTCATTGTCGAAGGCACGTACACGACGCAGCGCGTACACCAGGGCTATATGGAGCCCCACGGCTGCCTGGTGTGGATCGATAACACAGGCAGGCTCAACGCCTACGCACCCAACAAAGCACCCCATCGACTCAAGGGGAATCTGTCGGACACACTGGGGATTCCCACCGATCAGATCGTCATTCATCACTCGGTGGTCGGCGGTGATTTCGGCGGCAAGGGCTCGCCCATGGACGTGCCCCTCTGCTACTTCTTCGCGAAGATCACAGGCAGGCCAGTGCGCGCCACGATGAGTTACACGGAAGAGCTGTCTGCAGGCAATCCACGCCACGCATCGGTGAGTCACCTGCGAACGGGTTTGAAAAACGACGGCACGCTAGTGGCGCATGAGGCGCGCATCCTATTCGACTCCGGTGCGTACGGCGGCTTCAAGCCCGTGCCCGGGGTCAACCTGCCTGGCGCAGCCCACGCCGCGGGTCCGTACCGAGTACCCAACGCCTTGATCGAGGCTGTGCACGTCTACACCAACACGATCCCCGGCGGCTTCTACAGAGGCCCAGGAGCCGTCCAATCCAACTTCGGCATCGAGTCCCACATGGACGTGATCGCGACGCGGCTAGGGATAGACCCCATCGAACTGCGCCGGCGCAATCTCATCGAACCGGGAGAGGAAACGGCCACGGGCCACCATGCGCCCGCCATGAACCCCATCGGCACGCTGGATGCGGCCCTGGCCGCGTCCGAATGGTCGTCCCCTAAACCCGTCGGCATCGGACGCGGCATCTCGATCGCGTACAAGGGCCAAGGTGAGGGCCAATCGTCCGCGGGCATCGAGCTGCGACCAGGCGGAGTCGTGGTACTCCACACCACTGTCTTCGAAGCAGGCACCGGCTCCTACACAGCATTCGCACAGATGGTTGGCGAGGAACTTGGGCTGCCTGCCGAGGGTGTCCTCATCGAGCCTTGGGACACGGACGATGGCCCTTTCGACACCGGCATAGGTGCCAGCCGCGTCACGAGAGTCGCAGCTCCGGCCGTTTACCAGTCCGTCACCGAGGCTCGCAAGCAGCTCGTCGTCGTCGCAGCCGACGCGCTGGGTTGGCCAGCCGCGCAGCTCGACGTTCGGGGTTACGAGATTGTTAGGCGCGACACGGGCGAACGTTACCTCTGGCCCGAGTTCCTTGACCACGCCATCATCACCCAGGCCACGAACAATGAAACCGAGGAATCGCCGGTTGCATCCTTCATGGCCCAGATCGCTGAAGTCAGCGTCGACGGCGAAACCGGCGAGATCAAACTACTGCGAGTGACATCGGCCCACGACACCGGCCAGGTGCTCAACCCCATCGGCCATCAAGGTCAGATCAACGGTGGAGTCGTGCAGGCCATCGGCCACTCGCTCATGGAAGAAATAAGCGTCGGCAGCGACGGGCATGTTGACGTTTCCACCTTGGCCGACTACCGCATGCCAACCACCATGGACCTCCCCGTGCTCACCACAGCGTTGGTCGAGTCCGAAGACGGCCTCGGCCCCTACCGCACCAAGGGCATCGGCGAATACGCCATCGAAGCGCTCGCAGCGGCAGTCGCCAACGCCGTCGCGGACGCATCAGGCCTACGCATCGCGTCCCTGCCGGTCACCGCCGAAAAGGTCTACGCCATGCTCCACGGCTGGCATTAGAAACGCGCTAACCCACACGCACATAACCGTCCGGACCGTAAGTCGTCACGGCCATGTAAGAAAGACGTCCGGTGCCGGTGTTGCGGATACCGTGAAGCTGCTGGCGCGGGATAACGACGATCTGCCCCGCTCTGATCGGAACGAAGGTCTCATCCCTCAAGTAGGAGCCTTCACCTTCCAGAACGTAGAAAACGTGGAGATTTTCCAGGTGGGAATGGACATCGTTCTCCTGGCCGGGCTCCAGGTTCCACACAACCACGCTAGCGTCGGGGTCGTCGTGGTAGAGCCGGACGACATTAGCGCCGTCTGCATTGAACGTTCGGAAATCCAGGGGGTCGTAAACGCCATTGCCCAGAGTCGTGGGAGTCAGTTGCTTGGAGTGGTCTGAAGGCATGAGGACTCCATTAATTCGAAAGTCGATCGCACTCTCAGTATAGGTGTGGGAGGTTTCCGTCATGCACGGGTGGTTCACGAGAGGATTGGCCTTGTACACGCCACTCTCACACCAGAATGGCAAAGTATGTGCAACATCACTGCAACTATGGCGAAGGTCGTTCTTGGATTAGGTACATCGCACAATCCCCTACTGAGCGTGCCCGGTGAGTTGAGGGAACAGTATGAAGAGCGCGACCGCGCCAACAACTCGCTGTACCGCATCCCAGACGGCAAGCATGTGGGCTATGAGGAGCGACTCTCAGAAGCGAATCCTGAGACGCACGACAAGTACGTGGCACGGCATAACGCCAACCCAGAAGGCATCGGGAAGCTCTCACGCAAGATTGGGGACATGGACACCGACGTGATCGTCATGTTCGGCGACGACCAGTCTGAGACGTTAGACCACGAGCAGATGCCGGCCATGGCGTTGTTCTGGAGAGGCGAACTACCGGACAAGCGTCGTGAGGCGCGGGTGGAGAATGACCCAACGATGGAGGGGGCCAGGGAGTTGTACGGGACAGAGGAGATGCGTTGCCCCGTGAACAGCAAACTCGGCAAGCACATGATGCAGGTGCGCCGTCTCCACGAAGGCCAAACAATGAGCCACGCTTTCGGCTTCGTCTGGCGCCGCCTCATGACCAACAAGGTCGTCCCGACCATCCCAATCCACATCAACACGGACTTCCCGTCGAACCAGCCGACGCCCGAACCCTACCTGGAGCTCGACCACGCGGTACGGCGTGCGGTCGAGTCGTGGAACTCTGGCGCGACCGTCGCAGTCCTTGCCTGAGGTGGGTTCAGCCACTTCCTCGTCGACGAGGAGATTGACCGCCAGTCGATGCGAGCGATGGACAACAAGAGCGTGGACGTCTACGACTACGTGTCTGCTAGCGCTCCCTGGAGGGCACCGGCTGCGCAATGGGATTCGCCACCCTGGAGTAGCCCTGCGGCGACATGCATTGGGGACAGCGAAGGGGCGGGTCATGAGGCCCGCCCCTTCGTGCAATCGTGTTGTTTCGCCCCTGCTACTTGTCGAACCTACGTCGGCGGAGCTTCAACTTCCTCACGTGGCGGACTCCCCCGCGGTGGGCGGACGAGCGTCTCTTTGGCCACGAATGCGAGCAGCAGTGCTGCGATCACGAGCAACGGCGCGGCGGCCAGGAAGGGCACGCCAGGGTTAGCCATGAGGGCTATGCGACCACCCACCAGAGGGCCCATGATCCCGCCTACCTCTGACGTCGTGCGCCGCAGCGCCTGCAGGCGCCCCCGCGCATGCGCCGGGATCACATCGTATGTCGAAGTAGCCACCGACCCAAGCGACAGACCGCTCGCGAGGCCCAGCAGCACCAGCAATCCACCGATCTCCACGCGGGTGTCGGCAAGTGGCATCAGCGCGAAGGCGATGGCAGGGATGCCCGTGCTGGGGACCGTTGCCCATTTACGGCCAAGCTTGTCCATGATCAACCCTGCAGGCAGGATCATGATGATTACGAAGATGCCTTGGAGCGACATCAGGAAGCCCAATTCGCTAGCCGTGAAGCCGCGGAACAGAACGACATATAGAGGGAGCATGCTCTGCAGCACCATGCGGTACAACATCATCGTGAACGTCGCGAACACGAGCGCAACGTAGGTAGCACGGTACCCCGGCTCAATCTCACGGACCAACCCGGGTATCCCCATGATGCGCATCGGCGACCAGAACGGAACCTTAGGTCCCGCGCTCCCGGGCCTGGCCCTGGACAGCGCTTCGTCGCTCTTCTTGACCGGCGCCAACAGGCTGAGTGCTAGCACAACAACGCCCGCAATCGTGTAGCCGAGGAACACTGCCCTGAAATCGATGCTATCGCCGAGCACGCCGCCCAGCGCTGGGCCGAGCGCCATCCCCGCCGTGTTGGTGCCCATGAACCCGCTCATCATCCGGCCGCGCTGCTCGGGGTTCACCAGGGCCACGCCTGCAATCTCGCGACCAATCATCCACGTACTGTTGCCCATGCCTGCGAACACCATCGCGAACAACACCAGCCAGAACCATGGAGAAAGGACCACCGTAAGCGCACCACCGATGATGAGCATCGGCCCTAGCAACAGCGCAACACGCGCACCGAACTTGTCGACGATGATGCCCGCGGGGGGCGTGCCAAGAAGCGCGCCAATGGACCACGCCGTGACAATCTGCGCTCCCCAGAAGAGCGACACGTCAAAGTGCGCGACCATCAGCGGGATCGTCGGGAACGTCATGCCGTGGCCAAAGCTCGCGACGAGCGACGTACCGTAGAGGGTGGAAAGCCCTCGGGCCGTTTCTCCAAGTCTCATCGCCGCGCATCATCGCATAATTGCCCCGCGGCACAAAGTGCAAGCCGCTCCCACAACTCACGCAGAGCAAGGGTGCCGCTTCCATGTCGGGGTGTCATGCAGCGACCACTCGTGTTCGGCAAACCAGTCGCTTTTCTAGACGTCGATTTAAAAACCGAAGGGAACAGGAACCTGGTGCTGCAGCATGATCTCTTTGCGTTGCTTGGCAGACTCCAAGATCGCCCACTGGACTTCCGCCGTGGCCCATCCCCAGCGCCCATCGTGAAGCATGGGAGCGTCGTGGCGGACCGCGTTGTAGAGCTCCATGATCTCTGACTCCAGCGTCATACCCTGGCCACCCGGCTGGTGCACCGTAACCTCACGCATGCCGTCGTTATCGTAGATGTACATCCCCTGCGCCGACATGCGGATGTCACCGCTTTCGCAGGTGGCGATCAGCACGCCTAGGTTGCCCGGCGCCCACGGTCGCCCCTCGCTGCCACCGACCACGGTGCCCTCGGCAGATCCGCCGAAGCGCGTGGCCTCTTTGCGCGTCTCCTCGTCGACCTTGCCCGCGAGCAGGTCTTGGCGGAACTTGGCCCTATTCTCATGGCCGTTGTCGTTGAGCCAGGACGTAAGGTCCATGCTGTCGAAGTACCCGTAGGCGTTGTAGACGAGTGTCACCGGCGTTCCATCCTCGAAGTCCAGGAACGCCGAGTAGTATCCGGTACCGTTGGGACGCTCCGGGCGCCAGCTACCCGCAGAAGCACGCACACTGCGCACCATGCCGCCGCCAAGGTAGCGCGTCGTCTCCAGCTGATGAGGCGCCTGACGCCAGACCACGCCGCCACCGTCTGCGTCGGATACCTCTTGAGGCATGCGCGGCCTAAGCATCCAGCCGGTGTAGGCCACAACGTTCATCGCACGCAGCGGGCCAAGCTCGCCCGACGTGATTACCCGGCGCATCTCGATGGTCAGCGGGCTCGTTCCCATGGTCTGGCCCCCCGCTAGGAGCTTCACGTCGCTCCGGTCGACCGCCTCCATCACCGCCGCGCACTCCTCCATGGTCACGCCCATGGGCTTGCGCAGGTTGATGTGCTTGCCAGCGTTGGCCGCAGTAATCGCGTTGGCTGCGTGCAGGTGATTCGGTGTCGCTATCCAGACCGCCTCAACCTCCGGGTCGGCACAGAGTTCTTCAGCGGTTCGGTAGGTCTTGCCACCGTAGCGCTTTTCGAACTCGGCCAAGGCCTGTGGGCGCAAATCCGCACCGGCGTAGATCTCAATTTCAGGGACGCGCTCAAGCGACGGAATGAACTCCGTTGCGCCGAACCCGAGGCCGATGATTCCTACTTTCATGGGTTTTTCAGTCGTCATCGCAACTCCTTGCACACCGTCCACACGGCACGGCGCATCTTACTCGCTCCCAATCCCCCACGCGCCTCCGCCGGGCGTCTCCACTCGGAATCTGTCACCTGGCATCACGTCCAACTCAGCCTTCGCTCCGATCCTCGTCGTCACTCCGTCGCGATCCAGCAGGTTGCGGCCCGGCTGACCATCCCCACCGCCGTTGAGCCCGTAGGGGCGCGTGCTCCGGCGCTCCGAGATGATGGTCACATGCGCGGGCGACAGGAACTCGATCTCACGGACAACGCCATCGCCACCAACGTGGGCGCCCTGACCGCCAGAACCGCTGCGAACCGCGTACCGTCGCACCCGCAGTGGAAACGCATACTCAAGCGCTTCCACGGGAGTGTTGAGCGTATTCGTCATATGCGACTGCACAGCCGAAGCACCCGCTCCGCGAGGACCCGCTCCAAGCCCACCGGCGATCGTCTCGTAGTACACAAACGGCGTGCCCGAACGCTCGTCACGACCGCCGATGAGCAGGTTGTTCATCGTGCCCTGGCTGGCGGCAGGAATCAGGCCCGGTACCGCCCGCGCAAGCGCGCCCAGCATCACATCCGTGATCCGCTGCGATGTCTCAACGTTGCCCCCACTGACAGCGTGCGGCGACTCAGCGTTGACTAGGCACCCCACTGGAGCCACCAATGTCACCGCTCGCCGGACGCCGTCGTTAGCGGGGATATCGCCGCCGACGAGCGCACGTGTCACGTACAGCGCAGCCGACTCGGTGACGGCCAGTGGCGTGTTGACACAGCCAGGAACCTGCGAGGCCGTTCCCGTGAGGTCGAACGTTATACCCCCGTCTTTCAAGGTCACGGCACACCTTATGACCAGGGGATCGCCGGTCAAGCCATCGCCCTCCATAACGTCCTCGAAGGCATATGTACCAGGGGGCAGAGACCGTAGCGAGGCGCGCGTAAGTGACTCCGCATAGTCCAGCAGGACGTCCATATGCTGATGCAAGTCAACCAGCCCGTAACGCGCAACCAGACCCCACAGGCGGCGCTCGCCCGTGCGCACTGCCGCGATCTGCGCTGCGAAGTCGCCGCGACGCTCATCAGGAGTGCGTGTGTTGCCGCAAATCAGTTCCAGCAACCCCTCGTTCAACACGCCGCCCTCCACCAGCTTCAGAGGCGGGATGATCATGCCCTCCTGATACAGACTCGTCGACAGCGGCAAAGAGCCCGGAGCCATCCCGCCGATATCCGCATGGTGGCCGCGATTCGCAACGTAACCCACGAGCAGCGGGCCATCGTCAGAATCTACATACACCGGTGCCATCAGGCTCACGTCCGGCAGGTGCGTACCACCAAGATAGGGGTCGTTCAGCACCGCGATATCGCCTGGCCCCAGCGATAAACGGTCGAGCCCTGCGCGAACAGACGCCGTCATCGCGCCTAGGTGGACAGGGATATGGGCAGCCTGCGCGACCATATCCCCACCAGGCCCGAAAACCGCGCACGAATAATCACGACGCTCTTTGATATTCGTCGAGTAAGCGGTCCGGCCCAGGGCCACGCCCATCTCTTCCGCGGCGGACGTCAGCAAGTTACGAAACACTTCCAGCGAAATCGCATCGACACTCACGCGACACATCCCCTGCTGAGCACCAGATTGCGCCTCGTGTCCACCGTCGCGCTCCAGCCTGGCGGCAGCACAGTCGTGGCGTCCATCTGGGTGATGAGAGCAGGGCCATCGAAGGCCGCCCCAGGCGCTAGGTCCTCACGCTGGTAAACGCTCGCCTCCAACGCTCCTAAGGAACCATCGTTGAACCACATCTCTGCGTGATCTGCGGGTTCAGGGATCTGCCGGCGCAGCGGTTCTTGCGCAAACTCCGGCAGTTGTGCCGCTACCACCGCGCGGACCCGAACGTTCACGATCTCGACCCTCGCCCGACGGTCTGCGTAGCCGAACCTCGTCCCGTGCTCAACGTGGAACGCCTCGGCAATCAGGTCGTAGCTCGCCTTTTCGGGCCAATCGACCCGAAGCTCGAACGACTGCCCCTTGTAGCGCGCGTCGGCCGCGCGCTCCAGCGAGATGCCTTGCCGGTCGGCACCCTCGCTTACGATTTCATCGCTCGCCTGACGGCAAAGCTCGCCGAGTGCATTCTCCGCTGCTGAAAAAGCGCCAGCGTCTTGAGCCATCACCGTACGCGATAATTCCTTTGAGGTGTCCGCGATCGCCACACCCAAGGCCGATAGCACGCCGGGGTAACGCGGTACGAGCACGGATCGCATGTCCAGCGCCTCGGCCAACTCGCATGCGTGTTGAGGGCCTGCCCCGCCGAAGGGCACCAGCGTGAATTCGCGTGGGTCGAAGCCGCGCTCCAGCGATACATTCCGCAGCGCGCGTTCCATAACGGCATTGGCCACGCGAACGATTCCCAGCGCCGACTCACGCGGGCCAACGCCCATCGCAGACGCGACGTCACCCACCGCAGCCTCAGCGCGGGAAACGCTGATCGGCATACGCCCGCCGAGGAAGCCCTCCGGGATCATCCGGCCCAACAGCAGGTTTGCATCCGTCACCGTAGGATCGACCCCACGTCCATAGCACGCGGGCCCCGGGTCGGCGCCCGCCGACTCAGGCCCAACTCGCAGCGCACCGCCCGCGTCCACACGAGCGATGGATCCACCACCGGCTCCCACCGTATGGATATCGATGCCCGGTACGCCGATGGGCATGCCATCCACAGCGTGATTGGTGGATGTCTGAACACGGCCAAGGCACAGGGCAACGTCCGTGGACGTGCCCCCCATGTCGAACGTAATGATGCGGTCGAAGCCCGCAAGCCTGGCAACGTGAGTGGCTCCTATGACGCCTCCAGCGGGCCCGCTGAGCACGGTGCGTACAGGCTCACGCCGTGCCACAGTCACGCTGGTACCACCACCCGACGACTGCATGACCGTCAGCGGGTACTTGATCAGCGAGCCAAGCCGCTCAAGGTACGCGGACATGAGCGGCCCAACGTAGGCATTCACCACCACCGTGCTGGTGCGCTCGAACTCACGGAACTCGGGAAGCAGGTCGCTGGATGCGGTCACGAACAGCGGCGCCCCTGACGTACGGGCCGCCGCAAGCGCATCGCGTAACGTAATCTCGTGGGCAGGGTGCAAGAACGAGAACAGCAGGCTCACCGCGACCGCATCAACGCCAGATTCAGTGACGCGGCGCACGATGTCGGCTACAGCCTTGTCGGTCAACGGAGTGACGACTGTGCCGTCGGCGGCTATGCGCTCTGCGATGCCGAAGCGCAGTTCGGGCGGAACCAACGGATCTGGCGGCTGGTACTCCAGATCGTATAGGCGAGTGCGCGCCTGCCGGCCGATCTGGATGACATCCTCAAAACCCTCCGTGGTCACCAGCGCCGTCCTCGCCCCCTTGCGCTCAAGCAGTGCGTTGGTCGCGACCGTCGTTCCATAAGCAACGCGACCACCATCGTCCAACGACATCGACGCGGCCCCCTCGACCGCAGCACGTGATGGATCATCAGGCGTGGACGGCAGCTTGTGTACCGTCAGGGTGCCGTCCGCGATGAGCACCAGGTCGGTGAACGTTCCGCCCGTGTCTATTCCGAGTATTGATTCGGGCACTGCGAGGGTCCTATGCACCTGGAATGGAAGGTGAAAGAAAAAGGTGCGTTGATTCTAACGCGCCTTCGAGGACGCTCGGCGACGGCCCCACTCTGGCTACGGCTCGCGCAGCAAGCGGCCATAGCCGTCAACCCACGTCGCGACGTTCAGAACGCGAAGCGCGGCCCACAGCGTCGCCTGATTCGACGTCACCACGGGTTTGCCAATTTCACGTTCCAGTTGCTCGGCGACCTCCATCGCCCGCCAGTTGGTGCACGAGAGGAATAGGCCGTCGGCTGCCGGATCGAGGTTCGCCTTCGCAAACGCCAGGATCGTCGCAGGCGTCTGCGCGCCGATCTCGACGTTGGGCACGATCTGCTGGCCAGCCATGCTCAGCACGTTGAACCCGTGGGCGGTGAGGAACGCAGTGAGACCCTCGTTGATCTCGTCGGTGTAGGGCGTGACGACGGAGACGCGCCTGATGCCGACCGCTCTCAGTGCTTCGACCATCGCTGGTGATGTGCCAACCGATGGCACTCCGCGGGCCTCGGCGGTGATGCGCGCAAGCAGCTCTTGATCATAGCCTGGCCCACCGATGAAACTACCGCTCGTGCACGCGTAAGCGATCGCGTCGACCTCAGCGGTGCCCACGTAACGCGCGGCCATCTCGGTGTCGCGATTCATCGCCTCAAGATCCTCATGCGTCACGTCGACCACCCAGATGCGCGAGGAGTGCAACGACACGTGCTCAGGCAGCACTCGGTGGAGGTCAGGCTCCACAGTGGTGTTGGACGATGGCAGAATCAGCCCCAATTTCTTGCGCGCTTCGGGCACGAGGCTCCTTTATCCAGGGACGGGGGGGAGGCCCGCATGCTAGCGGGCCTCTTCCATCGCTTCAACAATCGCTGTCGGAGACTAGCCCTTCGCCGCCTCGGCATCTGCGGTAGCGCTCGTGCCCAAACCAGTTCGCTGCTGGGAGATCTGCCGTACCCCATCGTCGACATTGGTGTCGATGATCGGGTGATTGAGATCACGCTGGTAGCCAACCGGATCCTCGCCGCGCTGCACACGTTCGATCTGCTCCTTCGTGTGCCGACGCAACAGCACGACCCCACGATCGGAGTAACTCAGGTGCTCGTGCGTCCGATCGGCGATGGGACCTTGAGTTTCCCAGGCCATCTGGTCCTGCGAGTTCACGCTGTGCAGGATGAACTTCGTCTCCGGATGTGCCTTGGTCGGGTCCTCCTTGATCGGCTTCTCGAAGGTGATTTCCGGATCGAAGGCATCCTCCGGTTCGGAGCCATCCTCCGTCGGGTAGAAGAAGATCCGCATATGCATCGTGTGGGTGTCATCGATCGGCACCCGGAACTGGGAGCTGGCACCCTGGCGCAGGATGTTGGGGAACAGGACAGGGTGAGCGTCCTCCATGCCATTGATGTACCGGCGGTGCTTCATCAGACCACCATACGACGTAATGTAGAAGTCAAAACTCTCCACATCGTCGGTGAAACCACGCGTCGTGCTCACCGGAGTCTTACCTCGGCCGATGAACTCCTGGTGCAGGACCTGCAGATGCGCGGGGTCCATCGAGTTCTCCATCGCCTGGAACCAGTTGGCGTCGAGGCGCGGGTGGATGAGCCACTTGCGCTTACCGTCAGGACGGAACAGCGTGTCGTAGTGAATCATCGGCGGCGCCGGCTGTACGCCCATGTACGCCCAGATCATACCCAGGTAGTCCTGCACCGGGTACGCCGTCGCCTTGAGGCTTTTCATGATTGCGTCGTTGCGCTCGGGAGGCGTCTCCAAGATGTTCCCTTCGCAGTCGTAGAGCCAGCCGTGGTACACGCACGAAATGCCACGTTCCTCGACTCGTCCGTAAACCAGCGACGCGTTCCGATGTGCGCATTTGTCGGCAATCAAACCGAACCGGTCCGACTTGTCCTTGAATATCACGAGGTCCTCGCCGAGCACTCGGACGAACTTCGTTGGGTTCTCGTCATTGATCTCGCGTGAAAGGGAGATGGGATGCCAGTACATCCGCAGCAGCGTGCCCCCAGGCGTACCGGGCCCAACCTTGGTCAGTAGTTCGTTATCTTCCGGTGAAAGCATCTGTGTCCTCCCTGAACTGTCGGGCAACTTGCTCGGCGATTGAGCCCCATCGTTACTTTAGGTAGCTAACGAAGTCTCTCCCCAGATGTCCCGATGGTCAAGCTCCTACGGATAACGCCTGCCCAGGGAAGTATGATTGGGGCCGTTTGATGCAAGACTCTCTCCCACAAAAGCGCGCCCCCGGCGTTTTCAGCCGCGAAGGACTACCCATCGTAGGCACGTTCTTGATATGGGGCACGGGAAGTGGCGCGCAGACCTTGGCGAGACCATTGTTCGCCTACGCGATTACCGATTCCGTGTTCCTCGTTACTGTCCTCATCTCCACGCTCGCACTTTCGCGCATGGTCTCTGGGCCCCTAACGGGGTACTTGGCGGACCACTGGGGCCGCAAGCCGATGGCGGTGACCGGTGCCGCCATCGGCGTTTCGATGTGGCAGACCACATCGCAGGTCATCGTGGCCGACATGAGCACGCCAGAGAACCGCGGACGCGCCGTCGCCACGCGCAACACCACGCTGCGGCTGGGCCAGATTATTGGGCCCCTCCTGGGTGGCATCGTTGCGGGGCTGGTCAGTCTCCAAGCCGTATTCTTCATCAACGCCGCGTCCAAGTTCATCGTCATGATCATCACCTGGCGGATGGTAAAGGAAACACGCCCGGAGCTAGAGACGGCCAAGGCCAACGGGAACAGGCCCCCCTCCAGCGACGCCGAACCCAGCCTAAGCATGTGGTCGATCATGGCCTCGCGACCGTTCGTCGCCCTGGTTCATCATGACCACCATCGCGGTGGCCATGATGAACCAGGGCGTATTCATGACGCTCTTCCCCATCGCCAGCAAAGAAGTCGGCGGGCTCGACGAGGCGCAGATCGGCACACTGGTCGCAATCGCGAGTACCGTCACGCTCCTGATCTCCTTCCCCAACGGTGTCCTCGTGGATAGGTTCGGTCGCAAGCGATCGTTGGTACCGGGCCTACTACTGGCAGGGGTCGCCGCAGCATTGCTGGCGCTGGTCGTCGACTTCCGCACCGCACTCCAAGCAGCAGCCGTCTTCGGCATAGCCCAATCGATGACCCAAGGTGCCAACCAGACCTACGCAATGGATCTCGCACCCGAGGATCGACGCGGCGCGTTCTTGGGGATGTGGACGTCGTTCCAGAGCTTCGGAGCATTCATCGGCCCTCTAGCTGTCGGCGCGACGGTTGAGATATGGGGATTCGCCACCGCTTTCTACGGCGTTGCCGTAGTGATGGCGTTCGTAGGGTTAGCCATGGGTGTGCTCGGCCCCGAAACTAGGTCTCGCTCAGGCAACCGCTAAAGCAACGTGCTAGGGTTGGGCCAGCACCACCAACCAACCCCATTCAACTGACGTGAGGAGATTTAACCGATGAACCTGCGACTTAGCCTTGGCATGGCAAGCAACCCTCGAACGTGGCCGATTCTCGATGGTACAGTGAAGGCTGACGGCATCGATCTCGTGCCCAGCATCGTGCACGGCTCGGAGTTGTTCTGGCGCCAACTCCGGTTCGCCGATTTCGACGTCTCAGAGATGTCGTTCTCATCGCTCATGATGTCCATGGCCCAAGGCGACGAGCGCTGGACGGGTCTGCCAGTGTTCACTACGCGCAACTTCTTCCACACTGGCATCCTCGTCCGCACGGACGCGGGCATCAGCAAACCCGAGGACCTGAAGGGCAAACGCGTGGGCGTGCCGGAGTATCAGCAGACCGCCGCCCTCTGGATCCGTGGCGCCCTGCAACACGAGTTCGGCGTGGAGCCTAAGGACATGACGTTCTGGATGGAGCGGACACCGAGCCACAGCCACGGAGCTGCCACTGGATTCAAAGCGCCGGAAGGCGTGACAGTCAACCAGATTCCTGAAGAGAAGAGCATCGGTTCCATGATGCTCTCAGGCGAGCTGGACGCGACCCTGCTCTACCTGGTGGACCCCAATCTCGTCGACCGCTCCACCGCAGATCTGTGGAACCACTCCGATATCAGCTACCTGTTCACCGACCGCAAGGCTGAGGGAGCTCGGTACTACGAGGCCACAGGAATCTACCCGATTAACCACGGCATGGTCGTCAGGCGATCGATCGTCGATCAGGAGCCCTGGGTAATGCTCAACCTGCTCACGGCGTTCCAGAAGGCAGCGAAGGTCGCGGACGAACGTCGCTCCGAGCAAGCAGCCTATCACGTAGAGGCGGGACTGATTTCGCCAGAGGCAGCTGAGGCGCTCAAGAAGCCGATGGTCATCCACGGCATCACGGCCAACCGCAAGGTGCTAGAGACGGCCACCCAGTACTCGTTCGAACAGGGCCTGACACCCAGGCTCGCGAAGCTCGAGGACATCTTCGGCGCCAGCACGATGGAACAATAGCTGCCTAAATTACGAAGGAGCTTTTTGATGTGCTGATTCCGGTCGAAACAGCATTGCGTGGATTTGCCTTCATCTTTCATTCCTCATACCCGAAATCAATGACCCGGCGAATCGGCGAGCTCATCGTTCGCCAGGATCCTCAGGATCGAAACCGGAGGTCACCAGCAGGTGACCTCCGGTTTCTGTCAGCGGCTCCTCGCGGTTCAGGTCGAACGCTTCAAGCGTCGGGATATCGTTATTCGAGAAAAGATAGGCGACTTCGCTCTCCGACGCATTGACGTGCTCATGCCAAGTCCACGGCGGCACGACGAACGAGTCTCGCTCCGCCCACTCGAATCGCTGGCCGTTGATGATCGTGCTGCCCTTGCCTCGATGAGCATGGTAGACGGAACTGTACGTGTGGCGGTGCGCCTTCGTGTGCTCCCCCGGGCGCAGCATGGTCATCCAACAGGACATCGTCGACAGCGTGTGACCGCCGGTGCCAGGGTTCACGTACTCGATTGACACGGCGTCGAACTCCGTAGCGGCGCCATCTTCGGCCATTCTCAGAATCGCCGGCTCAACCGCTGCCCAGCGGTACACCAGCAGCGGCGCACCCTTGGCAGGGGCTTCGTATCCGATGGGGCGGATCGTGCCCAGTCCATACGATCGACCCGAGTGGTCCTCCGGACGTGTCTCCGTGATGAACCCATCCTCGAACGGCTCGTAGACCGCCGCTGCCAAACCGAAGATCAGCGGCGAATCTAGGCCGTCGAGCCACATCGCGTCCGCCTCGCTGTCGTTGCGGTGCTCGTGCCAGAGCCAGTTGGGCGTCAACACCAGATCGCCGGGGTACATGGGCACGCGCTCTCCCTCAACCGTCGTGGAAACGCCAGCGCCCTCGATCATGAAACGCAACGCATTCGGTGTGTGACGATGCGCTCTCGCCACCTCGCCTGGCCGTACCAGCTGGATCGCCGTATAGATGGCGTGCGTGCTGCCGAGCGCGCCCGGGATGCCGGGATTCACCAGCGCAACCGCGCGCCGCTCACCCGGATACGGTATATCCACGAACTCGCCCGCGGCGGTCACTGCGCGGTGCACCGCGTCCCACTGCCACAGGTAGGGACGCACGTCAGGCCCCGTACGCTCCATGCGCCACAGACCTTCGAGGCTATGGGCGGCCATCTCCGTGTACATCGCTTCCAGCCGCGTGGCGCGACCGCTCTGTTCCGCCATCCAATCCTCCCTAGCTGATTCTTCCATTGCACCGTAGAGACGCCTGCACCGACCAACGCTGCTACGATACGCGCCCGAACGCTCAATTTGGAGGGCCCAAACCATGGAGTACCGCACGCTCGGCCGGACAGGCATTCGCGTCTCGGAGATCGGCTTCGGCTGTGGCAACGTCGGCGGCGCCATCATCCGTGGGACCCACGAGCAGCAAATCGCGGCCGTTCAGAAGGCTCTAGCGCTGGGCATCGACTACTTCGACACCGCTGCCGCGTACGGCGCCGGTCTCTCCGAGAAACACCTGGGCAAGGTCCTCCAACAGCTCAAACCCGACGTCCATGTCGCGACGAAATTCCGCGTCTCCACTGACGACGACCTCAAGGACATCCCCGGCGCCATCCGCCGATCTCTCGAAGAGAGCCTGAAACGACTCCAGCGTGACTCCGTGGACGTGTTCCAACTCCACACGAACCTTAGCGACACCAACGGCCAACACGATCTGTTCGTGAATCATGTCCTCGAAAAAGGCGGTGTCGCCGACACGCTCGATGCGCTCCAGGCCGAGAAGATGATTGGCTTCCGAGGGTTCACTGGCATGGGTGACACCGACGCGATCCACCGCGTGATCGACAGCAGTCGGTTTGACACCGTGCAGACCTACTACAACCTGCTGAACCCCACCGCTGGCGTCAAAGTGCCCGCAGGGTACATATGCCAGGATTACCAACAGATCATCGATAACGCCACTGCACTCGACATGGGTGTAATCGTCATACGCTCGCTCGCAGGCGGCGCCGTCGCAGGTCCACAGCGTGCAGAGCTGGCATCCGAAAAGCCAGGCGGCATCATGGCCATCGGCAACGACTACGAGAGTGACCTCCGGCGTGCGGGGTCTCTGAATTTTCTCGCTACCGCTGGCCGCACTGTCGCCCAAGCCAGCGTCCGCTTCGCCCTCGACAACGACAACGTCTCAGTCGTCCTCGTCGGCTTCTCCGATCAAGCGCAGATCGAAGCGGCAGCAGCAGCACAGGCCAGCACTCCCCTATCCCCTAGCAACATGCAGCGCGTGAATCAGCTCTGGGCCACCGACTTCGCAAGCTGATCTGAACTTCATTCTCCTGAATCTCCTAAGAGCCTACCCAACTCGCTCCTCCAATGCCGAGGAACAACCGCCGTTGGGCGGAAGGGCCAGCAAGAGGCTCCTCCCTAGCCTGTGCTCCTTTCGACCTCTCACCCAGGAGTACACAGCAACACGCACGTCGTCTAAACTGCGCCCACTCGCGAGCGTAGAGGAGCCCCCGTGGATCAGATCGTCAAGAAGCTAGAAGAAGCGCCGCCAGCGCCCGGCACCCCCGACGCCCAAGGCCGGCGCACTATCACGCTACAGGTCGAGGCGGAAACCGTAGGTCGGCAGCTCAAGCACGCCATCATCACCGGCGGCAGCACCAGCCCCTTCGAGGCCTACTGCGACGAAGGCACGTACCTCGGTGGCGACGACTCAGCCCCCTCGCCGCTGGCCTACTTCAGCCTCGGCGTAGCCTTCTGAATGCTCACTCAATTCGCTCGGTTGAGCGAACAGACGAAGCTCTCCTACCGCAAGGCCAGCGTCAGCCAGACCACGCACTTCATCCGTGGCGGCTCCATCCTCGCGGGCGACATCTACGGAGAGCCGGGCGAGATCGTCACCAACACCGACGTGGACTCCGATGAGCTCGCCGAGAAAATCGCCAACATCGTCAAGCTCGCGGAGCAGTCCTGCTTCGCCATTCAGTCGATGATGCAAAACACGCCAGTCACAGCCAGCGCCACGCTCAAGGGCGAATCGCTGCGATACTAGGATCCGACCCAAAACCAACGGACGGAGTAACCATGCCAGCGACGTGGACGACCATCAACGTAGATGGTCAGGAAATGGAAGCGTACATAGCCTCACCTCCCGGTGAAGGCCCCCACCCAGCCATGATCATCGCCCAGGAGATTTGGGGTGTGAACGGGTACTTGCAGTCGATGGCCAACCGACTCGCCGCCAACGGGATCGTCGGCGTCGTGCCGGCGCTCTTCCATCGCGAAGGGCCGGGCATCGTTGGCCTGTTCGAAGAGACCGAGCTCGCGTTCGAGCGCCTCGGCCGCTACCGCGACGACGAGATCCTCGCCGACGTTCGTGCCGCACAGGACTACCTGCAAGCCCGCGACGACGTACGGAGCGACCGTATCGGCATCATGGGATTCTGTGTGGGCGGTCGCGTCTCCTACCTGGCCGCTGCAGCCGTCGACGGCCTTGCGTGCGCCGTCGATTTCTATGGCGGACGCTGCTTTGTCGCCATGGGCGATGGCCCCACGCCCTTCGACCTCACCAAGGACATCTCCACCCCCCTCCTCGGCCTCTTCGGCGAAGACGACCCAAACCCATCACCGGAAGACGTCGCCAAGTTCGCGGCTGTCCTCACTGAGCACGGCAAGACCTACGAGTTCCACTCCTACCCCGGCGCCGGCCACGGCTTCAATTGCGAGGAACGCTCCACCTACCGTCGAGACGCCTCCGTCCACGCTTGGAGCAAGGCGCTGGAGTGGTTCGACCGTTACCTTAAGGCGTAGGGGGAAGGCGTGATTACCTAATCCACGCCGTCAGCCACTCCCACCACGATTGCACGAGCCCAACCGCTGTGTAGTTATCGAGCCCACGCCAGCTGTGAAGCACGAGTTCATGCGCCTCTTTCAGCACCACCAAAGGGATCAGCCAGGCGAACGCATGGCGTAGGTCAAACTGATGCTCTGGCCTATAGTGGCGCATCCACGCGATAAGCAGGAACCAGAACTCGAAGGCGTTGGGAAACGCAGCCAGCACCCAGCGCTCGCCCGTCAGCTCGAAGGCCCCGAGACCCACGAGGCGAAAAACAAATAGTGCGGCTGCTAACGTCCTCGCCAGCCCACGCCAGCGCAACGCCGCGATCAAGAACGTCAACATGTACGAAACGTCGAGCCACTTATCGAGTGACTGGTAGTTGCGAACGCCACCGAGATCAAGGAGGTTCATCTGGAACAGATCTGACAGATCAACGGCAATGGCAATCAATGCACCCGCGAAGGCCCACCGCAGCACGGGCAGTGCGCCCGCCACGCGAACGACGGCGATAATGATCTCCTCAGTGGTCACGCACGTAGGCTAACGAATCGCCGCCCCGCCATCGATTGTTAAGCGCGCTCTGTTCCCGTACAGTTGAAGCACTTCTCTCCTGGTGAGTAGACTTGCACCTCTTCCGAGCGACCGCCTCCGCCACATCAGTCAACGGGATCCCCTCGTTGATCAAGCGCAACACGGCGTTATTTGCGTCGGCGCAGGCGTTGCAGGGCTCCGGCAATCAGATGGTCACCGCCATGGGTGCGGTCATGGTGCTGGAATTCACGGGGTCCGCACTGCTGACGGGCACTGGCGTCACCATGCTCCAACTCGCGCGAATCCTCGTCTCGTACCCGCTGGGCAAGGTGGCCGACACCTACGGCAGACGGCCAGCCATGCTCCTAGGTCTGTTCCTCGGGCTCTCCGGTGCACCCATCCTCGCCACCTCTGTGGTCTTTGAATCCTACGTCCTCTTCACGCTAGGGGCCCTCGTGTTCGGGATGGGCGTGGGCGCGACACAGCAACTGCGAGTCGCCGTGACGGACATGTACCCCAGCAAGCGGAGGGGCGAAGCGCTCGGCTACCTGCTGATTGGCAGCCTCATCGGAAGCGCCGTCGCGCCGATCCTGATCACCGTTTCTGAAAACCTGTCCGGCACCGTCGGCATCAGTGAGCTCGCCCTGCCCTGGTTGCTCACCCCTGTGCTCATCGTCCCCTCGGTGTTTGCCATCATGATGGCAAAACCTGACCCCAAGCACATCGCGACCCACATGGCGGACTTCTGGCCCGGCATCACAGAAAATGCTCGCCCCTCTCCTGGGAAGATGAGCTTCAAGGAAGTCCTGCGGTCGCGTCCCAGGATGACCGCCATGGCCTGCTACGCTCCCGCACAGGGAGTGATGTCCATGTCCATGGCAGCCATGCCCTTGGTGTTGAGTTCATCAGGACACTCGCTGTCCTCGATCTCGTGGGCCGTCGCCATCCACGTCCTCGGGATGTTTGCCTTCGCGTTACCTCTGGGCAAACTCGTCGACCGCGTCGGACGCACCCAAGTCATATGGGGAGGTCTCGCCACGTCGGCCGCCGGTGGTCTAATCATGCCTCTGACCGAGATCTACGGGCCGATCACGTTCGGCGGGTTCCTCTTCGGCGTGGGTTGGTCCGCGGTGTTCGTCGCCTCGACCGCCATCATCGCCGACTCAACACCCGTGGAGCAGCGAGGACGCGCCATCGGGCTCAATGACACGACAGCGAGCCTGTTCACCATAGCGCTACCGCTGACCGGCGGCGTGATCGCAGACCAATTCGGCTTGATGGCAGTTGGGCTTTTCGCCGCGGTACTCACATTACTCCCGCTGCCCCTGTTGATCAGGCTCCGCGAAACATCGCCAGGCCACTTCGAAGACGCGCGCGAAGCACCCCTCACTCCCAGTTGAAATGGCCTAACTGAACGCGGGGAGCACCTCTTTGCCGAACAGCTTGATGGAATCCTCCACCATTGCGTGCGGCATTCGCCCAATGTGGAACTTACCCGCGAAGTGGTTGAACCCGATTCGCTCGCTGCCCTCTGCAAGCTTGCGTGCCACCGTCTCGGGGCTGCCCACGATCGCCAGGCCATTGTCGACCCAGAAGTCAAACGACTTGGAGCACTCCCGGAAGATACGCCCGCGCTCACGGATATCCGGTGTGTCCTCAGTGCCCGTGCCACGGGGATTCACCCCAAAGCCGACCTGGCTGGTGGCGACCAACTCCCGGCCCAGCGTATTGGATTCCATGATGTATTTCTCAGCCTGCTCTCGTGCCTTCGCGTCAGTCTCCGCAACGTGGACCACGCGCATGAGGAACTGCTTTGGCATGGGACCACTGTGCCCGGCCTCCGCCCACAGTCGACGCCAATCGGAGAACTTCTCTACCATTGAGTCGTCAGTGTCGATGTTCTGAGCCATGTGGTAGCCACGTTTGGCCGCAAATTCGATGGCGCGAGGGCTGTGGACCGCTGCCCAGATGGGAATGTTCGGCTGCTGGTACGGCAACGGCTGAACGAGAGCCTCCTCGAAGTGGTAGAACTTGCCATGATACGTGACCGGCTCTCCCGACCATGCCATCTCGAGGATGTCCATGGCCTCATCGCCCATCTCCTGCCGATCGTAGAAATTCATTCCCCAGCGGATGAACTCATGCTCGTGAACGCCGATCCCAGCGCCGAATTCAGCACGCCCACGGGAGAGGTGGTCGAGCATGGCAACCTCTTCGGCGAGGCGGATTGGGTTGTGGAACGGAAGCTGCCAGATCATCGTGCCCAGCCTGAGTCGCTCAGTGTGCTGAGCGACCGCAGCCAAAAAGACCGAGGGGCAGGTGATCGCACCCACGTAAGAGCCTTGATGCTCCAGCGTCCAGTAGTAATCGAAGCCGACCTCTTCCATCAGCTTAGCCTGCTGAATGTGTTTCTCGTAGACGTCTGCGGCACTACCCGCTTGCATGACCTCGTACGTCTGCATCTGATCCCACACGCCGAATTCGATCTTGCCCACGTTGGTCCTCCCCCATTTTCATTCCCACCAATCGCATGCCTCGATTTCAGCTACTCTAACCGGGGCAACGGCCCACTTCAACTTGTACCATTCATCGCGCAATCAAACGATTACTCTCCACCTCTGATGGGTGGCCAATGCTGCGCAGCATCAACGAACCCGGAGGCACCCATGGCAGGCGTCCGCGACGACCGCAAGTACCACGAAGGCCACGGCTGGATCGTCATGGAAGACGACTGCATCGGACGCTTCGGGATCAGCGACTTCGCTCAGGAAGAGCTTGAAGAGGTGCTCATGGTCGTGCTTCCCAAGGTCGGCACCAAGATCACCCAGGGCGTCCCCATGGGCGAGATCGAATCGCTCAAAGTGATTTCAGACTTGGTTGCACCCGCGACCGGCGAAGTCGTTGAGATCAACGAAGCCGTCAAGAAAGACCCTGCCCTCGTCAACAACGCGCCCTACGAGGGCGGCTGGCTGGTCAAGGTCAAGCTCGACAACCCGTCGCAGGTCGACGCACTACTGGACGCCACCGCCTACGCCACGCAAACCTACAGCTAGCGACCAGCGCACGCGCAATTAGCCGTCCCTCAACGCCCGCTGCATGTCCGCTACAGCCTGCTGACCACCCAGGAACGGGTGATTGCTGCCGGTGCGGTGCATACCCAGGATCTCTCGGTAGTAGAGCCCTACGCGACCGCCTGCGCGGCGGGTCTCGTGCATCTCTATCACCTCTTCGAGCACGGCCCGGACGTCGGCTGCGACCGTCCACTCAGCGCGGAACGCGATATGACCCGTGTGGTCCAACACATACGTCATGTTGGACACTCCACCGTACTGCCGGTGGATCTTGCCGTAGAGAGAGTCCACCAAGATGTGGCGTTCAACCCCGTACTCGCGGAATGCACGCGCATGGCGAAACTTCTGCTCGATTGATTGGTGCGCGCCGTAGAGTTCTCCGGGATGCGCCTCACGCACGTACATGAACGGGAAATGTGCCTTTCCCACGAAATCCTTGGCCAACTTCTCCATCAGCGGAACCTCCGCTGCGCAGGGTGGTCAGGTCATGCTCCCTAGTTCGAGCACCACGGGCATACCCCGCATCGACTCCAGCGAGACCACGCCACCGTCGATTGACGGCAGCTCGAAGTTCGGCGCAAGCGTACCCACTCGTGGACCCTCGTTGCGGAAATATTCCCGCTCCGCCCGCGTCTGCTTCCAGATAATCAGGTTGTAGTCGCGACCGAGAAACTCGGGCGACACGTCATCAGTGGTCTGCAGCAGATTGCCTTCTGCCTTATGCACCATGTTCGACCTCTTTCTTCTCGTCCTCGGCTAGAGCCCGTAGAACCTGACGGCGTTACCACTGAGGACTGCTTCCTTGTCGGCGGCAGTCAGACTCGGGTTCTCCCGGAGTTCGGCGATCTCTTCCCTACACGTCTCGTTATTCACCTCGTGGGGGAAGTCGGACGAAAAGATGTAGGGCTTGTTCCCAGTGACCTGGACCGCGAACGGAAGCGTGAGCTCATCGCCCTCTACGCCGATCCAGATGCGGTCCTCGTCGATGTGGCGGTTGATGTAGTCAGACATCGTTTCGCCATTCTTGAGCTCAAGGAACCTCCCGCGGGGGTCATACTGGATGTGGCTTGCCCAGGCGCTGGTGAAGCGCTCCATGCACGTCAGCAACCAACCGCAACCGGCCTCCATGAAGCCGATCTTCAGGCCCGGGTACTTGTCGAACACGCCGTTGAAGATAATTCCGGCGAAGTTGACCATCTGGCCATACGGGTGACCGAGCGCGTTCACGGGCGCATACGGGCTCATGTCGTCCATGAGCATGTTGTCATGCGCACCACCGTGGATGCCGATGGACGCCCCGAGGTCCTGCGCTTCAGCGTAGATCGGCCAGTAACGATCGTTACCCAAGTGGGATTGCAGGCCATCAGCGCCGGTAGAGGGAAGCATGGCTCCAATCATGCCGTACTCCTTCACGATACGGCGCAGCTCGATCACAGCCTCAGCGGGCTCCTGTAGCGGGATCAGGCCCATCACATGAAAACGACCACCCTGGTCCTTCATGTAGGTGTCGTACATGAAGTCGTTGTACGCGCGTGCTAGCTCGATCGCCCAGTCCTTGCTGACGATCTTGCCGAAGGTCAGGCCGCGCGTGGTGTAGAGGACGGACTGGTCCATGCCCAAGTCGTCCATGAACTCTAGCCAACCGTCGACGCCCACGCGGGCGAATGCGCCCTCCGGCAGCGTGTGCTTGTTCGAAGAATGCAGGTGGTCGCTACTCGGGAATGGGTCCCTGAAAGGGGGGTCTCCCTGGTACTCGGCTGGCATTCTCGCAACAATCGCTGCGAGGTCCTCCATCACATGACCATCACCATCAATCAATCGTTCCAAGTTGTGAGTAGCCATCAGCGTCTCCTATTCCATGAAATGGTGCCTGTTCAGGGCTCTCCATCGAGTCTTCTTGCCTGGCCCCAGCAGGCGGTGCTCGCACATTCATGGAGCATCGCCAGATGAATTATTGCGTCAATCCCGTCGGTCCACTACCCGGTCCACTGCTCAGCGAGGAACCTCGGCCATCTCCCGCATACGTGGGTCGTTGGGGTACGCCGCATCCTTCTTTATCACCGCCGACCATGACCGCAGCCGGTACGCCTCACCCTGGCTCGCCACCCACGGTTCAACACCAGCTTCGAGCGCACGGGCATCCTGCAGTAACCGTCGCCGCAGCGCGATGACCGCCGTGTCGCTTGTGCCCAAGTGCTCGGCCATGCGGTCGACCAGTGCACCCATGCCTTCGGTCATCGCCCCGTCCTGCTCTCTGATTCCAGTGATTCCCGAGAACGAGAACGCCTTCTGCGCAACGCGATTATGCCGGTAATTGTTGGTCTCGTTCGAGTCCAGCGTGTGAGTCTCGCGATTGAAGCTGGGGATATGTGCCTGTGGCCCCGCCGTTAGCTGCCACCTGTCCTGCTCCGACAGGTCTTGACCCTGGGTCGTGTACTCCACGCACCAGACCTCGGTGTGGTAGTCGTCCACGGGCACCCAGATGTGGCTGTGGATCTTCGTCCGTGCAAGGTCGCTGGCCACCAACGTGAAGTAGGGAAGGAACCACTGGTTGATGCGCCAGTAGAATGTGTCACCCTCGGGCGTCTCGCGCTTCGCCGCCAACGCCATGCCGTAGTCCGTCTGCTCGACGATCCACTTCGGCGCATTGTCATGCTCCACGTAACGCGCGTCGTAGGCGCCCGAGCGCATGTTCGTACGGTGCAGGAAACCCACGTGGCTCGAGTCCACATCGCCCTCCAGCGTCTGTACCCAGTTGCAGTGCAACGTGAAGTGCGCCATGACACGGCGGCTCTCAGGCACCAGCGCCCACTCTAGCTGCGGCAACGGCGGCTTCAGTTGAGCCGGGCCAAGGTACGTCCAAAGCACGCCACCTTGCTCCTCAACCGGGTATGCCCGCGCCCGCACCTTGTCTTTGAAATTCGACGCCGCTGGTTCCGACGGCATGTCAACGCATTGACCCGTGACGTCAAACTTCCAGCCGTGGTACACACAACGCAGGCCGCTCTCCTCATTGCGAGCGTAGTACAGCGGTGCGCTGCGGTGGGGGCAATTCCACTGCATCAACCCCACCTTGCCCGCTGAATCGCGGAACACGATGAGACGCTCGCCCAGCAGCGTCACATTCAGCACATTCCCCTCCGGTTCCGGAAGCTGCGATGACTCCAAGAACGGGTGCCAGTAACGGCGCAGGTAATTGCCCATGGGCGTCCCCGTACCGACCCTACTCATGTAGTCGTTGTCTGTTGCGCTGAGCATGACTGATCTCCAATTGGGGCCCCTCTGCGGGGATACCAGGACGAAATGCGACGGCGAGGCTTTAGCCCCCGCCGATTCTACCCCTACTTACTCGCCCATCAACCATACATATGTGTTAAAGATTGACTCTTGCTGCGTACGATGTCCCTTGCTTTGGGCCGCTGGCCCCTTGAGGTGGTCGAGCTGGAACATGGTGGCCGAGTTCGCCTGGAACTCCTCAACATCCGAGATCGGCACGTGCGGAAAGTCCTTGCCAGCCGCGCAGTACGCGTACCAGTTCATCTTCGCCTGCTCCTCAAGCTGGACCATCGTGATCACGGAATCCTCCAACGACCTACCCACCGTCGCGGCGCCATGGCCTCGAAGCAGCAGAGCCTTGCTATCGCCCAACGTATTAGCGACCTCCATGCCATCCTCTTCTGAGAGGATCAAGCGCTGGTGGGGAAACATCGGCAACGGATCCATCACCAACCCATTGCCCTCGTTGCACATCGGCATGATGTCGCCCTGGAGTAACCCCATCACGATCGTGAAACGAGGGTGCACGTGTACCACCGACATCACTTCGGGGTGAGTCTTATAGATGCA
>Ga0302133_10000028_pt1 | contig 75025 bp, 76 predicted proteins | sample CB9_331_MG_FD_203121 | JGI IMG/M metagenome (GOLD analysis project Ga0302133, IMG submission 203121) | Marine microbial communities from Western Arctic Ocean, Canada - CB9_33.1 | ecosystem: Environmental > Aquatic > Marine > Oceanic | place: Canada: Western Arctic Ocean | collected 2017-09-19 | reverse complement strand
TGTCCCGTACAATTACAGGTGGAAACTTAAAATGGGGACTTTCAGCCGCAGGATTTCTCGACCCTGATATATTTAAATTTTTCCACGAAAATGATATCACTTTATTAAGCGGTTATGGCATGACTGAGGGGACTGGTGGAATAACCATGACACCCCCAGAGGATTATGTGCCAAATTCCGTTGGGAAATCTCTACCTGGGATTGATCTGAAATTGGCAGAGGATAATGAATTACTTATGCGGGGCCCTTATGTTTCTCCCGGTTATTATAAGGATGAAATAAAAGGATCATATACGGATGGATGGTTTCATACCGGTGATATTTTCAAATATAAAAAGGGGCATTACTTCATTATTGACCGTAAAAAAGAAATTTATAAAAACAGCCGAGGCCAAACCATTTCACCTCAAAAAATAGAAAACCTATTCCAGGATTTTGAAGCAATCCGATCCGTCTTTTTAGTGGGTGATGGAAAAGAATTCAATACAATTCTCCTGTATCCGGAACCGGAAAATGATGCAGTAGATCAAAATACAATGTCTTCTGAAGAGGTTCGAATCTATTTTAGTTCTTTGGTCTTTTCTGTAAATACATTTTTACCTCCCTATGAGCGAATCGTGAATTATGCCATCATCCCCAGAGATTTTGATCATGGGCACAACGATCTCACACTAAAGAATACTTACAAACGAAAAAATGTATTAGAAAATTTTGCTGATATTATTGAACCGATGTATGAAAAGAATTATATCAGCCTCATCCGTGGAGATTATGAAATACAAATTCCGAACTGGCTCCTACGGGAAAAACGTCTGACCCGGGGAGATATTGGTTGGGATGGAAAAACAATCCGGGAATATGAATTAGAAGAAGGCTTACCACTTAAATGGACCAAATCAGCATTAATAATTGGAGATTATGTTTACCATATAAATGGCACCACATTCAATGTTGAAAAACTACTCAGAGACCCCGGCTTATGGTTAGGAAATAAGTCATTAGTAGACTTTGTTGGCCAAGTTGCATTTCGGGTGATTTCTTTTGAACCATACCATACTCTATCGATAAATCACGCCCGGATTCCTTTTCAGACATTCAAATATTCACTAAAAGATGCGCCCAAATATCCAGAGGGAGATTTATCCTTATCTACCCTTCATTTGGCTGTACACAACCTTTTACAGAAGGACCGTCAACACGTTAAATCTGCATTAAATTATTTTAAACAAGAATTGGATTCCCCAAAATATCAATCCATAATCCAGGACCAGTTATTACGGCTTCAATTCCACCCTGATTCCGGCATTTGGATAAAATCTTTTGAAATGCTTATGCCTCATCTTTCGGGAGAAATGTTTATTAACTTATATCGGAAATCCATTCATGCAAATCAATGTGATTCCTTAACCACTTTGGATCCGGGCCTGATACAGGAAAACCATTTTCAATCTATATTAGAATTATTGACTGAGTTCAGAGATTCAAAAAAAATACGGATAAAAGATGAAAAAGTTGGTGAAATGCTAATCAATTTAATTACGAATTTAGGCATTGCTCATCCAAAATATTTTACGAAATCACGAGGAGAATTAACCCTCTGGATATTGGTCTCCCAAAAAGAATCGCTGGCAAAACTGGCTCGAGAAAATCGATCCAAGTTAGAGAATGGATTTCGCGACTGTATCCAATCACATTCATCACTCAAAGCATTTAACTGGAAAAATATTCTACAATTTGATGAAAATGTATCAAAGCAATTAAAGAATAAAATTGAACACGTTATCATTAACTCGACATTGATTTGTGAATCCACTTTCATTTTTTCTAAAGGTCGCCAAATACAATTAAATGAAATCGCACCTGAGGGTGTATGGATTTCTTTTCTCGAACAGGGACATGGTAAAAACGTGATAAGGATTTTGGTTCAGTTAAAAGATAGACAAGCATTTAATTTTGTTATCAACATTAATGATACCATAGACCAGGGGAAATTTACCCAAGAAACGAATTGGCTCATTTCCATGGGAGCCTCCATCAAAGACAAACAATTAGTGGAAGAATTCGGATCTTTCTGGCCTAATCATCAGGTTTATACTGAAGAATATATTTTGGGCGAGACTGTTTTACAGTATCTTAATCGTAACGAAAAAGATATTTCTTCTGGAAAGTATATCGATCGATGGCAAATGCGATGGCTACACTTTATTTGGAACGGGGCCACGGCTTATTTGGATTTCTGGAAACGTACCGGATGTACACGCATCATTAAAAATGCATCCCCGAAAAATGTTATTATTCCGGAATTTGATTATTATACGGGCACAAGACTTGTATCAATCACTGGACGTAAAAAGACTAATAATATTGAAGATGTCTTTTCGTCTTTTTATCAACATTTTATCTTAGAAACTGAATCCGTATTCCCCGGCTTGAAAAAAATGGCTGATTGGGAAATACTATATACAGCGCTGTTAGAGGTTTTTGGAATAAAAACAGGATCAAAAATCCTCAATACCATAAAAAAGAAAGACAAACATTCCGCAAAACGTGTTAAGCAATTCTTAGACGAAGTCAACTCAACCGGCTTACTGAGGAAACAGGTTGTTTTTGCTTCTTTGCGATATCAGCGTTGGCTGGATCTCAACCCGGAGGCGGCACACAAAGCCCGAGGTATCATTATCCAGGATTTATACAAGGATTACAAACTGCAGTCTCTTATTGAGCAATATCCCGAAACGCGGATTCGATTTTTCCTCATGACAGCCTTCAAGGATGCAAATCCAGATTTATTGAATCGGCTAACAGATCTCATGATACAAATGCGTTCGGGGTCCATCTCAGAAGAAAGTCTTGAATCTTACCTCCATACAATTCACGATGAAATAGATTTGACGGATCCAGAAAAATATTTCTTAACACGCCTCGTCTTTGAACATGTGGATGCGGCAGATTATGCAGAACTTATTTCACGAGATGTGGGGTCAATGGGTCAATTAGATTTAGCCGTAATCATTGAAGGAAAGTCAGGTAAATCCTTTAAAATTCGTCCACCAAATCACCCGAAAGAAGTGGCAAGATTTCATCGTCTGTTATTAGAAGCTAAACTTGAAGTGCAATTTGAAATGCAACACGAGTTTCTGCTCATTTACGACAAAAAAGGCGCATTAGCTGGAGGCTTATTCTGGAAGAAAACAGGTCGGAAAATCGCGCATTTGGAAAAGATTGTTATTGCCCTACACTATCAAAAAAGTCACTTAAGTATTCGACTAACAGAAGAACTTTTTAGTCGATTACGATTGAAAAAATTTGAATATTTAACAGTAGGGTTTTTCCAGTCCGGCCTTTTTTATCGATTGGGGTTTGAAATCAATCAAAAGTTCGGCGGATTGGTAAAGCAACTTTAATAAAGCATTCTGTAAATAACCACACCTGTAACAGAGACATAAAGCCAAATGGGCAATGTAATTCTGGCAATCTTTCGGTGCTTGCCAATGTTATCCGTCCACCCGCGATAAAGGGTTATGAGAGCAAGGGGTATGATTATTACCGCCAGAATGATATGGGTGATAAGAATAAAATAATAAATTTCCGTAAAATCGCCTGTATATTGTTTAGGCCCTGCCTTAAACCAATGGTATATCACGTAACTCACCAAAAAGGTACTGGAAGTACCGAAAGCGGTCAGCATTATAGTTTTATGCTTCTGCCGTTTTTTCTGCCGAATTAAGGTATATCCGTAAATCAATAATATCGTTGTAATCACATTGAGTATGGCATTGAATAAAGGAAGCTTTGATACATCTAAAGATTCCCCTATTCCCTCGGGCCTTGGGCCCAGAATTAAGAAAGCGACGGCGGCTGTAACTATTACGGAAACAATATAAATGATTCGAAGCCAGAAGTTATCCTGGTTCACCATTATTTTTCCGCCAATAATATGTTGATATCTTTTTTAAGATTCTTCATATCATCTGTCTGCATACCACTATAATATCCACGGATTTGTCCTTTTTGATCTACCAGTGCAAATCGTTCGCTGTGAAAAATGATATCCTCAAAGTCACCCATTTTAAATCCATTTTTAATCAATTCTTTCACATCTTCTTCCGGACCGGTTAAAAAATGCCATCTATCAGTATTAGCATCGTAGCGGGAAGCATATTCTGTCAACACTTCTGGAGTATCATATTCCGGATAAACTGATATTGACACAATTCTTACATTATTATTATTCCGAAATTCTTTATGTATAATATTCATGTTTCCTGTCATGACTGGACAGGCCATAGTACAGGTGGTAAAAATAAAATCAGCCACCCAAACCTTGCCGTCCAAATTCCTGCGATTGATTTCATCACCATGACTATCGATGAAACTAAATGCCGGGATTTTTCCAATGACCGGTAATCTGATTGTGGTTTTGGATTCTTTTATAAAATAGGTTGTCGTAAGAATTACAGCCACAACGCCATAAATAATAACCCGCGTCTTTTGAGACATAATTAGACTCCTAAATCTATAATGATAATGATGAGTAATGCCGGCAGGTAAAATACCGATGCTTTTAATAAAAATAACGCGCTTTTTATAGACTTGTCTTTAGCCAAAGGGATCGCAGATAGAAAAAAGGCACACGAAATGATGGTTACACCCACTAGGTAGATCATGCCCAGAGATCCTTCCACCACAGGTAAAAGCGAAATGGGTATCATGAGCAATAGATGCCAGAATATCTGGCGCATGGTCCGTGAACCGTCTGGTTCGATGACGGGAAGCATTTTGAAATTGGCTGCGGAATAATCATCCTTGCACATCCAGGCAATTGCATAAAAATGCGGATGCTGCCAAAGATACATAATGCCAAACAGGATCAAAGCCATGGTACCAATTTCTCCTGTGGCAGCCGTCCAGCCGCCAATGATGGGTAGTGCACCAGGGATAGATCCAATGGATGTATTTAACCAGGTAATTCTTTTTAATGGTGTATAAACCATGATATATAAAAATGCCGTTAATAGAGATAAAATTCCTGTCAGCATATTCACCTGCCACACCAGCAATAAACTCCCTGCCACAACCATAATAATACCATAAAGAATCACATGAATGGGCGAAATCAGTCCCGCCGGCAAGGGTCTATTTTTAGTCCGTTCCATAAGCTTATCTGGTTCACGTTCTAAATAATGATTTAGCGCTCCTGAACCGGCAGCAGACAAGGAAGTTCCTAACAAAGTAAATACTAATTTATCCCAGGAACCAATTCCCATATTTCCCAGGTAGTATCCTAAAAGTGTGGCCACTAGGACAAGCGAAAGAATATTAAGCTTGCTCAATTCTAAATAAATACTGATGAGTGATTTCGCTTGTTGCTTCTGAAATTTCAACCGTTTCTCCAATCCGTCCATTTTATTGGATGTGTCCGCAGGATAAATAAGGTGCATGCACCCAATAGTGCCGCGCCTGTAACCACATGGAAGCTGGCGATATAAGGTGACCTTTCTGAAAGAACCGTTATTGCGCCCAAACTAATTTGTAGAATAACAATCCCAATGATGGAGACCATGGCAGCAAAAACCAGTTTATTTTCTTTAGCAAATGAACCATGTTTATATCCAAAGAATCCAATCGATCCCGTCACAATTATGGCGCCTAACCGGTGAATAAAATGAACAATCACCTGCCCCCGTGAAACTGGATCAATATCCAAATCAAATAATGTTGAATTAATATTGTGAATCATGGTATCCGAAAAGGTGGGAATCCATAAACCACCCATTGTTGGGAAATCCGGGATAGCCATCCCGGATGCGGTGTGGCGCACGAGGGCGCCCAAAATCAATTGAACATAAACCAACCCAAACATGATGACTGCACCCCGTTTCACCCCGGAAGGCCCGGATATTTCAGTCCGTTTCGATCTTTCAATTGATAACCCATAAGCCAAAACAATCGTGGTCATAAAAAAAGTTTGTGCCAAAATACCATGAATGATTGAAACAGGTCGCGGCAGAAAAAATAAAACAGTAATTCCGCCAAATAATCCTTGTAGGATCACCATTCCCAAAGCAAAAAATCCTAATTTTTTTAACCATTGTGGTTCTTGAGAAAATCCAAGCCATATGGCTTGGACCATGGTAAAAAAGCCCACAATTGTAGCAACCATTCGATGTCCATGTTCATAAAATATACCACCAACCATTTCGGATATTGGATATGCAAACATTTGTTTTCCATAGGTGGTTGGCCAATCGGGAACAGATAGTCCAACTTCGTGACTTTTAACCAATGCACCCGCAAAAATGAGAAACAGTGTTGAAAAAACAGTGAGTTTTGACAGTCGTCTTAACCAGATGTGATAGGGAGATTTCATTTTTAATTATTGCCTCCGAAAATAGGCGCTGAATTTACAGTTTACTGAAAGTTATTTTGGGGTTAATCCTAATAAAAAAACCCCTATCCATTCCTTTGAACAAATAGGGGCTCCATTAAAGGTTTACTGGATCCGGATTTACCAGTCGTCGTCATCGCCCCAATCGTCATCATCGCCCTCTTCTTCAAGGTATTCTGCCTCTTCATCGAGCCAAGCTGCATATCCTTCATTCTCGTGAACAGTCAAAAATCCTTTCATGCGATAGTGGCCTAATCCACATAACTGAGCGCAGGCAATTTCAAATCCTTTGCCTTCTCTCGCTGATCCTTTTGTTGTTTCCAAAAATTCTTCGGTGGTCATGGTGGCTTCAAACCAAACAGGAATTGCCATGCCGGGCACTGCATCCTGTTTTACACGAAATTCCGGTAGACCGAAACTGTGAAGCACATCTTTGGATGATAGGGAAATATTAATTGGTGTATTAACTGGAATATGCAATTGATTAACAGTAAATATATCATCCTTTGCAAATTCATCACTACGGTCCAGACCAATAGGGTTTTCAGCTTCGTCGACTAAATCTACAGAGGATTTCCCAAAAACACCATCGGGTCCAGGATAGTGAATATTCCATGCGAATTGCTGGGCAACCACCCGAATCTGTACAGTATCAGGTCCTTTAGGTACATCATTTATACGGCTGGCCCAAATAGGGAAAGCAAAACCGAATAACAACCCAACTTCAATCACAGCAATCACTACTTCTAAGTATGAAGAAAAATGACTTTTGACACCATGATAATCAGCCTTTGGATTTTTAGAAGCCCGAAACCGAATCAGGGTGTATATAAAAAAGACTCCCCAACCAACAAATAATACAGCCATTAACCAGTGAACAATCAAAATAATATTATCAATGGCGGGGCCTTGCGTTGACGCATTAACTAAGGGAAGTCCAAAATATTGAAGTAGTTCTAACACCTAAAATTACCTCTGAATTAATTTTGTTCTTTTTAATGATTTAGCATATCGCCTAGCACGTCGGTTCAGCACATATATGGACGAACCAAACCCACCCAAAACCGTTCCCGTCACCCCAAGCATGGCAATAATGGCTTTATTCATTCCCTGTGTAGCGGCGGCATTGGGATTCCCAAAGCAGGTAGCACAGGCATAACTCACTTCGGGTAGAAGTGCCAACATTAAAACCAATGTAATAAGGATACCTTTTTTCATCAGGAAATCGTTTTGAATTTTTTTAACACTTGAATACCATAAATCACAAGTCCTGATCCCGCTAAAAAAGAAACGCTCGCTAATAAAATGGACCGATCCCATTCCCATAAACCAAACCAAATTGTGATGACAATGGAGAGAATGATGAAAATGATGTGAAAAGTCTTTATTGACATTTTATATCTTTGTCTGTGCTAACATATTACCCAAGGGTAAAAACATGAGGATTAGAAACATTGCTACTGTCACGATTAGCGTCCAATAAATGGTGATTTTTTCATCAATCAAATGCATAAAATAACTTGCCACTAAAGCACCCTTAACGCTGGCAACCCCCAGAGCTAATGCAACGGATGCACCTACCCCTAAATCCAGGTAAGAAATAGCAACAGTCACAATGGTTAAAAAAGCCAATGCAACGAAGACAATAACATACGTTTTGACGTGATGTTTAATTTCTTCAGGCGTTAAATCAGCCATGATAATTCCTCATAATAAGTAGAGTACCGGAAATAAGAAAATCCATACTAAATCTACAAAATGCCAATACAATCCGACAATTTCAATCCGATTGGTAAAACGATCAGGATCACTTTCCCACATTTTAGCGCCTGGCATCCAGAAAAAGAAAATAACAATCATACCACCAATGATATGGAGGACATGAAGGCCGGTTAATGTAAAATAAATGCCAAGAAAACTATTAGTAGATGGGAATAATCCATGATGAAACTTGGCTGTATATTCAAAATATTTAACCACTAAAAATGATGCAGCCAAGAGTAGGGTTAAACCCGTATAGAGTTTGAATTTATCAAATTCTTTTAACTTGAGTGAGGCCCAACTCATCACCATGGTCACTGATGAAGTAATAAGAAACAAGGTATTGAGTGTGGCCAATGGCACATTCAGAATATCAGCACCCGTTGGCCAGGATTCTGCACCTGTCCGCAAAAAAACATAGGCAGAAAATAATCCGCCAAACAGCATGACTTCTGATGCCAAAAATAACCAGATGCCTAACTTTCCGTTGTAAAGACCGGTATCCGGTCTGTCTTTAACGGTATATGGGATATCCATAAATCTTAACCCTTCTCACTTTGAGGTGTAAAATCTTTATCAGCGCCGGGTACACTGTATTCGTAAGGACCGCGGTAAACAGTTGGTACCGTTTCAAAATTTCCATGGCCCAAAGGCGGAGATGTGGTGTCTGTCCAATCAATCGTTGTGGCACCCCAGGGATTCGTTTCACCGGTTTTCTTACCGCGTAAACTGATAATCATATTCACAATGAAAAAGATTTGAGCCAGGCCGAGAAGCCATGCGGAAATAGACATAACTTCATTCAAATAAAGGACATCGGCTGCATGGGCATAAATTTCACCACCGTCCCAGAGACGTCTGGATACGCCTGCTAATCCTTGGACAAACATGGGCATAAAAACGCCATTCATAAAAATGAATGAAAAGAAAAAATGTAGTTTCCCCAACGTTTCATTGGTCCGTTTTCCCGTTATTTTTGGAAACCAATAATAAATTCCTGCAAACAAGGCAAAAATCGTTCCCGGTGCAACAATATAGTGGAAATGGCCAATAACATAATAAGTATCATGAAGATGTATATCAGCAGCAGCTAATCCCAATGGCAACCCCGTCAACCCTCCAATTCCGAACATTGGAATAAATCCAAGTGCGAATAGCATGGGTGTATTAAACCGAATTGAGCCACCCCACAAGGACAAGAACAATGTGGTAAGGATGACCACAGACGGTATTGAAATAATCATGGTTGTTGTCTGGAAAAAGGCACCGATTGACGTTCCCATCCCCGTGATATACATGTGATGCGCCCAAACAATAAAAGACATAAAACCGAGAAAAACCATGGCATAAACCATAGCTTTGTAACCCCGAATTGGTTTCCGTGTATTATTGGCAATCACTTCGGTAATGATACCAAATGCAGGTAAGATCAATACATATACTTCCGGATGGGCAAGAAACCAGAAGAGATGCTGCCATAATAATGGACTCCCGCCACCAGTATAGTTCTGCACTACTCCGGATACGACCAACCCGCTGGGCATAAAGAAACTTGTCCCAACCAATCTATCCATCAATTGTAATACGCTGGCCGCCTCTAATGGCGGAAATGCCAAAAGTAACAGGAAAGCAGTTATGAACTGGGTCCATACAAAAATGGGTAATCGCATCCAGGTCATGCCTTTGGCTCGGAGTTGAATAACGGTAACTAAAATGTTCACCGATCCTAATAAAGAGGATGTAATCAAGAACACCATTCCAAGTAACCAAACTGTTTGACCCATAGTGGCCGTAACTGACAGAGGCGGATAGGATGTCCAACCGGAATTTGCGGCTCCTCCTGGTACAAAGAATCCAACGATCATTACAATACTACCAACAAAATACAACCAGTAAGATGCGGCATTCAGTTTGGGGAAAGCCATATCAATGGTCCCAATTTGCAATGGAAGGAAATAGTTTCCGAATGCACCAAAAGCCAATGGCACCACACCCAAAAATATCATAATGGTTCCGTGCATGGCACCCAATGAATTATACATTTCAGGAGGAATAATTCCACCTTCACCTAGCAAATTACCCACAATAGGAACGGGATTCCCCGGATAAGCCAATTGATACCGCATGATCATCATCAGTATAAATCCAACCAGGAGCCACACCAGTGATGTGATTCCATATTGGAGACCGATAATTTTATGGTCTGTGGAGAAGATGTACTTCGTCCAGATAGTTTCTTTATGGTGGTCAGTGCTCATTCATGATTCCTGATTAATCTAAAAATACTAGGTGTTCCGTAAAATGAATTCAAAAAGAGTCGGAGAATTTAATGCTCTACATTGAATATGAACAAATACTAAAGTCATAAGTTTTTATTATTACTGTAATTGTTTTAAGTTTTATAATTCATATTTTTTCCTCTCATCTATAGTTAGTCCCTTGTTTTAAGAACTTCCTTTACTCTAAATTTGAGCGCTATTTTAGATATTATAATCATCTTAATCAGGAGAATAAAAATGCGAAAAATATTAACCTTTTCTATAATTGGCAGTTTGACTGTTACCACTTTATTTGCTGGGGATGTTTCCGGTCGTGTAAAATATGTAGGTAAAGCACCCAAATCGAAACGCCTCCGTATGGATGCTGATCCTGTCTGTGCAGCATCCCATAAGGAAGCAGCTATTTCTGAATCATTTATTGTAGATGCGGATGGTAACTTGGCAAATGTTCTTGTGTACTTAAAAGGTGTGAGTTTTAGCGGAAAGGCTACATCTGCTGCTGCAATCATCGATCAAAAAGGCTGTATGTATTCTCCCCATGTAATGGGTGTTATGGCTGGCCAACCGGTTAAAATTCTTAACAGTGATGCTACCATGCACAATATCCATGCCTTACCAAAAGTCAATAGAGAATTCAATAAAGGTATGCCAAAATCACTTAAAGAAATTTCAACAGTCTTTGATAAGTCTGAAGATGTTTTTGTGATCAAATGTGATGTCCACCCTTGGATGAAAAGCTATACACAAGTATTTGATCATCCTTACTTTGCTGTCACAGGAACAGATGGTACATTTAATATTCCAAATGTCCCAGATGGTACGTATGAAATTGTTGCTTGGCAAGAAAAGTTCAAGAATAAAGTACTTACCCAAAGTGTTACTATCCAAGGTGGATCAGCATCCGTTGACTTCAATTTCGAACGGCCGAAAAAGAAGAAAAAATAATTTCAATCTTAAATCTATTCTTTTGAAAAAGCCTCCCAAAAGGGAGGCTTTTTTATTTATATAAATTTCGAGGTTTCTTAAGGATTCACAATCAAAACCGTATAATTCCTCTTCCACTTTGTCCGCTCATCATATCTTCATAGGCAATATTAACTTGTTCTAAACTATATAGTTTGGAAATCATTTTATCGATAGGCAATTTTCCACCTAAATATAGATGAGCATATTTTATGAAATCCCGGTTGGCATCTGAGGTTCCATAGTAAGATCCTTTTACCGTTTTTTCCTGGCGGGTCAACATGGCTCCGGATAAATTTGTTTTCGAACCCATTGGAGAGATGCCGGATAGGACTAAAGTGCCTCCTGGCCGAACAACTTCCATTGCCATTTCTTGAAGTTGGGTAAGTCCTACTGCTTCAAAAGCAAAATCCACTCCCCTGTTTTCTGTTAATGAGTAAATACGATTAATAGAATCATCATTGGAAATTATAAAATCTGTTGCTCCCAACAGTTTAGCCATTGAAGATTTTTCGGAGACAATATCGATTGATATAATTTTTTTTGCACCAGCATATGCGGCACCCATGATGGTACTAAGCCCCACCCCACCTGCACCAAACACAGCGACAGAATCACCTTTTTTAACCTGTGCTGTATTCAAAACGGAACCAACCCCTGTTGTAACGGCACATCCAATTAATGCACCAACCTCGTCGGGGATTTTATCGGGAATTTTTATACAGGATTCTTCCGGGACAACCGCATATTCTGAAAGGCAGGATAGCGCACAATAATGGAAAATATCAGTGCTATTCATCGATAACCGGGAAGTTCCATCCATCAAATTACCTTTCCAGATATGGTCGGTAAATGTTTCACACAGACCAGGACTTTCTTTTCTGCAAAAAAAACATATTCCACAATTGGGTGCCCAATTCAATACAATCTTATCACCCTTTTTCACCCGTGAAACATTTTGACCTAATTCCGCCACATATCCGCACCCTTCGTGGCCTGGGACTACCGGTAGTGGATGTAGTGTATCTCCTGTACGTAAATGCCAATCACTATGACATACCCCTACAGCACTCATTTTAATAAGAACTTCATTCGCTTTGGGTGGATCTATATCCAACTCCATGATTTTAAATGGGGTATTTATGTCGAATAAAACTGCAGCGTTGCTCTTCATGGCTCTACCAAATATAAATAAAAAAACCGTTTCACGAACACCAGAACGGGGTTTATTTCAATTTTATTTAGATTTTACCAGTCATCGTCACCCCAATCGTCATCCTCTTCAATAATAAAACCATAGCCCTCTATCTCAAGATGCTGTCTAACAATGGCAGACACATCTTTAGGTCCCTCTATACCCCACTTCCAATCAATCAGAGTGGTATACAAACGAGTGCTATCACCCATTAGATTGGCTACCTCTGATCCCCAGACTTCGCGTACAGAATTCACCGGTTCTTCCATGGGGATGTAAGGAGCGGGCATCTTAGTTCCGGGCATTATTTTCTGAGGATCAGTATACCATTCAATGAGCCATTCAGGCCGAAGCCGTTCTTTGCTGAGGACTAAATTAGGTGCCCAAGTCAAAGCTGCCTGTTTCGGCTTCTCATCGCCATAAAAATGGCAGTTATTACATGCCCCCATCTCTTGAATTATCTCACCTGCCTTATACGATTCGGAATTAAGGGTAAACTGATGGGGATTTTCATAGGTCAATGATAACTTATCTTTATATTGGAAATATGCGATTACCTTATTCCACTCTTCATCAGTATAGTCAAAGCTAGGCATTCTAGCCTGAAGATGTGGTCGAACCATACTTATATTTTTGAACCAATTTAATAGCCATTGAGGTTGTGTTTTTCGGCCTTGAGTATTAAGCAAGGGAGGACTAAAACTCTGTACCAAACTCATGTCTTCTGCATTGGTCTGGTCAGCTACTTCCTTTAACCATTTTGCCGTCGATGGCCAAATGGCTCCACCCTCTCCATCTATTTTATGACACCCTAAACAATTATTTGTATGTATAAACTGTTCACCTTTGGAAACAGCTACAAAGGCGGGAGTTTTTTCTGGCAATTTAGATTCAGGGATTTCATCATTAACAAGTCCCATGATTAGTGTAACCAACGAAGTTATCTCTTTATCATTCAAACCATAATGTGGCATACGTGATTTTTCCAATGGTTTCAGCTTCTTAACTGTAACGCTGCCATCTTCTTTTGGTATTAAATCAAATATTTCAGGTTGTTTTATCTTATTGTAGAACCAATCCCATTTAGTATGCGGTATTTTTTCATGCCACAAACCAAAATCTAGTTTAGAGATTAATTTACTACCTTCATAATTAAGAGAAATTCCAATAGGTTTTTTATCTTCAAAACCATCAATATTATGACATGAATAACAACCATAATGTCCAATAAGCTTTTCACCTGAGTATATTTGTTTTTCTTGAATTGTCATGTTCAACAATTTTTTCTCAACCTGATTAGAAGTATAGATTTGGGATAAAAAATCTGATGAAATTTTATTAAGAATATCATTATTGGGTTTGGGCACTTCAGTGCTATCAAAAATTATATTTTTATCCTTAATTAAATAAGATGCAATATCAGTAGCCTCTTGATCAGATAATCGCAAATTGGGCATCTTAGTATCAGGGTGATAATTGTAAGGATTTTGTAACCAATTAAATAACCATTGCTTATTAGTCTTAGAGCCAAGGCCTATCAAATTCGGACCTTGTTCAATCCGTAGAGCTTGAATAGAGGACTCATAGTCAGGATTTGGAGTTGGTTCTATTTGGTGACATCCCATACATCCATAGGATGACACCAATAAACGGCCATTGTCAGGGTCACCTTCTAAAGGGCTCTTCTTTTGAGAATATTCTATTGAATTTTCAAATAAATATTCTGTCATAGCCAATACCTCTTGCTCTGTCCGTGTAAGGTCATCAGTTGAACTATTGTTTCCTTTTTTAAAAAAATGTGGCATCCATGTATTATGACGGAAACTCCTTGGCTCCATAATCCAGCGATAAGACCAATCTCGAGTTGTTTTAGAAGCCATTTTATAAAGACTGGGTCCAGGTTTAGGCGCTTCTGCCCATCGTTCCATTTCGTGACAAGAATAACAACCGGATTTTTCAAATGTTGCAAGTCCTAAACTTAACGTTTCCGCTCCTTTGATAGGCATATTATCACTGTGGCATTTATAACACCCAGCTTCAGTATATTGTAAAGGAAGCATTTTATCTTCCCAATGGTGCAAGGCTTCCCAATTATATTTCATTTCCCATTCATGAGCCTGTTCTTCATTCTGAGGCATATGAACTGATGAAGTGAAGCCAGTACCGCGGCCACGACCTCCATGGCATGATGTACACCCATATAGACTCATTGGATGAGCTGAAGATTCACCAACAAACTCATCTAATCTTGGATGAGTTGTATACGGCTGTGGTTGATTCTCAAAACCTTTTTTATCAATACCCATATGGCAAGTCATACATCTATCAACTTTAGGCATACCCATAAAGACCAAGTCTTCATCTAAATCATTTACTACAACTTGTTTGACTTCATAATATGGATCAATAAAATCAAGTACTGGAACATCACGAATAATATTTGCGAGTTTATTTGAGAATGACATTGCTTCAGGATCAATTTTTGTCAATTTTCTTTCTAACAAATTTTTATCTCTTACAATAGCTGAGATAGCGTCGTTAGCTGTTTTTAATGACTGGCGAATAAATTTTAATTCATTATTAGCAATCTCTATCTTGCTAGTAACAATCTCAGCTTCTAATTTACTTGAAGATGTTAATTGTGATAATTTTTCATATTCTTTTTTTGTTGAAGCCAAATCACCATGACCATGTTCAGCTTGTTCAAAATCATACTTAGCAACATCTAAATCTGCTTTTGTAAACTGAAATATCTGATTTTTTGCATATAGCACTGCTTCCAAATTTTGAATTTTATTTTGAATAGATTCAATTTCATCTTGACGTGATTTAACTTTAGTTAGTGCCTCCTCAAACTGAACCTTCAAAATAGCATAATCTTCATTTTCATCTAAATTTATATTGGCTATTTCAATGTCAGCACGAGTTTTTTCAATTTCTAATTCCCTAAATTCAATTTGATACTTTTTCCAAGGACGATTGAAATCATTGGAAAAAACTAAAAGCCAAATCAGAGTGAACAATATACTTGAAATAGCAAACCACTTATTTAGTTTCAGGATATTATAATATCGTTCTTGTTGATTAATCAATGGTTTACTATGATTCTATTATTAGAAGTTGAAAAAGTATTCCGGAATTGCAATAATGTATTTCAGATTAAACATCCATCTTAAATACATTTTGATTGGCAGAGATAGGGCGGTTAAAATTAATACTATAAACAAAGAATATCGTGCAGCACCTAATTGCTCAAAAGTACCTTTAAGCTTTGTCTTGGCCAATAGAGGTGGTAAGATCAAAAAATATCCGAGGAGTAATAAAATTCCCCAAATTTCTCGAAATAAAATATTTTCAGGTAATCCGGTACTCATCCATTTAACATAAATAAATTCGGATAAATTTATGTTGGTTAGTGCTTCAACCTTATGGCTGTCCCAATATTCAAACGGGCCAAAGAAGTTCCAGTTTGGTCCACGTAAAGCAACACCAATTACAATCAGTAAATTCCATAGAACGAGCCAGCCAAACATATAAATAGAAATGGAAAATTTTCTATTTTTAAAACTATAGTATCCAGATCCTTGTGAATTATTATCTAAATAGGGAATTGCCATCAGTCCAACTATAATTAAACTGGGCAAAACCACTCCCGCCATCCATGGGTCAAAGTAGACCAGCATTTCTTGGAGGCCTAAGAAGTACCATGGCGCTTTAGCAGGATTTGGTGACTCAGATGGGTTTGCAGGTTCTTCTATCGGGGCCGCCAGCCCTATGGACCAAATTAACATAAAAGCAGAACAAAGAACGATTGTAATCAATTCTACATAAACTAAATCAGGCCAGACTAACACTTTATCATTGGGTGCATCATACTGCTCATCTACAGGCTGGCCAGCTTCAACCAATTCATCATTTTTATAGGCTTGGCTCATTGAGAGCCAAGTAAAAAAGAATACCAAAAAGATTAACCCAGATATCGGTACATTATCAGGCTTGAGCATGATGGCTCTAAAATCAGAATCAGTCAATCCAAAAACAAAAAAACCAACAAGAATACATGTAATAATCAATAAGGATTTGTTACTCCAAAGCCGATCAAGTTTTAATCGACGATGCCACTTTTCAAACCAATCAGTAGGTGGAAAAATGAAGAAAAAGATGGCGAAGGTAAACGTGACAAGAATCGTTGGTTTGGAAAGTGTGTCGACTAAATGTTTAAATGCTTCCACAGTTATACCGGTGTAGAGATACCACCATCCTTACGAATTCGCCAAAAGTGAACGGCCATAAATATCATAATAATAAATGGCAATCCAATACAATGAAGTACGTAAAAGCGAAGTAATGTTGCTTCTCCTAAAAATCGTCCACCAATCAGAGCAAAACGGACGTCGCTTGCAACAGTAACAAAATTGATATCTCCAATGGCTAACATTGCGGCCCCCGGACCTTCGCTACCTAAGAATGGTGTGGCTCGTGCCATATTTGATCCAACGGCAATTGCCCAGATTGCTAACTGATCCCAAGGAAGCAAATAGCCTGTAAAACTTAGAAGCAACGTCAAAAGTAAAAGAATAACACCAATTGCCCAGTTAAATTCTCTTGGTGGTTTATAGGATCCCGTCATGAATACACGAAACATATGAAGCCATACTGTGATAACCATGGCATGAGCACCCCAACGATGAATTTCCCGCATGATACCAAATGGTACTTGTTCTGCTAAATCAATAATATCTGTATAGGCATATTCAATAGTGGGTCGATAATAGAACATAAGCAGTATGCCTGAAATTGTTAAAATTAAAAATAAGAAGAAAGATAAGCCACCCATGCACCAGGTGAATTTTAATTTTACTGCATGTTTTGGCAAGCGAACAGGATGGAGGTGTAAAAAAACTGAATTCAATACAACCATCATACGCTGACGTCGTGATTTTGGCACACCACCACCACGGAATATAGAAGTCCAAACTTGCCCTTCGGCTAACCGTTTTAATAAACCTTTTTTTTCAGTCATTAATCTCTCTTACACTTTGAGGAAAGCTTCTGGGTCTGCCCATTGGCCTTTTTCTTGTTGGTATATTTTTGTCTTATCAACAATGATCTGCCCATCATCAGCTAAAGCGATTCGGAACCTTTCTAAGGGTCGAGGTGCAGGACCTTCAAAATTAATTCCTGTTTTACGAAAACCGCTCCCATGACAGGGGCATTTGAATTTTTGTTCAGCGGAAAGCCAGTTTGGAGTACATCCTAAATGAGTACAGGTAGTTGAAAGAGCGTAAATCCCCTCATCATTTCGTACAATCCAGGTGGCAAATTTTGCTTTCCAACGCAAATCAACTTCACCCACTTGGTAATCATTAGGTATACCGGCACGAAAGGTTTGCACAGGTTCGAATAACACATTGGGGAAAAAGAAACGGAGCATCATGGTAAAGAATCCCCCGGTGGCAGCGACAAATGCAATCCATCCAATAGATAACCATGAGAAAAATGAACGGCGTGTTAAATCAGAACCATCATCCGCTTGGCCTAATGCAGCAGGTGGCGGGCTCGAAGGGGATATGGTAGCCGTTTTTTTATTTTTCGCTTCAGACATATAAGTTCAAAAACCTTATTTGAAGTTTACTAATGCAGTACGAGCAGCTTCCCGAATCTTTAAATTCGGATCATTATCCCGTAATTTTTCTAGAGATTCTTTCAACGCAATATTTTTAATGAAGTGAGAGACTTTAATGGCCACCATCATGGCTTGAACCTGCTCAATTTCATCTATATTAGGGAATGAATCTAAATAATTTCTATTCAAGAGGTCTAATAAAATTCTCTGCCCACTTTTATCTTTTTGCTTTGCTAATGCTACAGCAGCATCCCATCTAACATTAGCTTCCGGATCTTCCATCATTTGTTTCAATGAGGGAATAGATTCAGGATTATTAATCTTGCCCAAACTAATTACTGCTTGGAGACGAACATTAGGTACGTCATGAGCAAGGAGTTTAATCAAAGGTCTCACAGCTGGGTCATGACCTATATTGCCAAGGGCATAAGCTGCGGTCATGACCATTGCCGATTCAGTATCTTCTAATGCCTGGATAAGCGTAGGTCCATAACGAGGATCTTTTGTAGCTCCCATAGCCATAGCTAGATATTGCCGCACCCTGATATCTCTGTCATTAGAAGCATATTCAAAAATAGAAATCATTTCAGATGCAAATCGATCATCTGTGGGTACCGATTTAGGATTTGATAAGATTTTAGATAATTCGAATGCGCCTTGCCACCTTTTTGTGGAACCACCAATTTTCACATCTTCCAGATAATCCTGAGCAGTGTTGGGCTCAGAAGTAATGATGCGGACGACTAAAAATATGAGTAGAGCAAAAATAGCAATAATTAACGGTACAACAAAAAAGCTGTGAATCACAACCCGAAGGGCGGACTTTTTTTCTGGTTGTTCGTTTGTTACCTGTTTTTTTTCCAATATAAACCCAAAGGTTATGTGCCGCGGAAAGGACTCGAACCTTCACACCATAAGGCACTGGTTCCTAAGACCAGCGTGTCTACCAATTCCACCACCGCGGCAATGATGCTTTTTCACTGTTAAAAAAGCTGAGGAAGCTGGGGAAATTACTATTTCATGTCAGAAATTCGAAACAGATAAAGTGAATTAATTCCCTAAAGCATTTTGGAGATCAGCCTTCAGATCTCCAACATCCTCAATCCCAATCGATAACCGAATTAAAGTTTCCGTAATACCCATTTCCAGTTTAACATCCTCCGGTATAGCTGCGTGTGTCATATTATATGGAACGCAAACCAGACTTTCTACCCCGCCCAAACTTTCTGCAAGGGTAAACACTTCTAGCCGTTCCAGAAAACGGTCTCTCGCATCTATTGATCCAATATCAATAGAAATCATGTGCCCGAAAATTACATCACCACTCGGGGATCGCTGTTGTTTCACAGCAATTTCATGTTGAGGATGACTTTTAAGTCCAGGGTAAAGAACACGATCTAATCCTTTTTGCTTACAGAGCCATGTAGCTAATTCAGCTGCATTGTCCGTCGATTTTTGATATCGGAGTCCCAATGTTTTTGTGGATCGTAATAAGATCCAGTTATCAAATGGACTGGGTACTCCTCCCGTTGCTTTCAGCAAAAATCGGAGTCGTTCATCCAAATCATCATCATTGGTGGTGAGTACACCCCCCAAAATATCTGAATGTCCAGAAAGAGATTTTGTTGAGCTTTGCATCACCACATCCACACCCAAATCCAATGGCCGCTGCCCGTAAGGACTCATAAACGAATTATCCACACTCAAATATACACCGGCCTTTTTGCAAATGGCTGATGTAGCCTCAAGGTTGCATAATTCCAAAAGTGGATTGGTAGGCGTTTCCACATGAACCAGTTTGGTGTTGGGGCGAATATGTTTCTCCACATTCGCAGGATCTCGGGTGTCAATCCATTCAAATTCCATCCCCTGACGCTGAAGTACATTCATTGCCATTCTATATGTTCCACCATAAGTATTTCTTGAAATGAGGATATGGTCTCCTGCATCAAAAAGTTGAAAAAGGGCGGTGGTGGCGGCCATTCCTGTGCTGTAACAAATGGCATGCTTTGCATTATCCAGAGCCGCAAGATTTTTTTCCAACCGCTGACGTGTGGGATTTGAAACGCGAGAATAATCAAATCCTCGGGTTTTACCAACAGCATCCTGTTTAAATGTAGATGTTAAATGGATTGGCGGCGAAACAGAACCGGATTCTTTGTCCGCTTCATTCCCTACATGGATTGCCTTTGTTGAAAATTTCCAATTTTTCTTATTCGCCATTTTAAATTCCTTTTTTTATTCCGAGGAATGTCCCTACACCTGGGCGTATCCCTGATTTAAATATTGCTGTAATTTTTTGTATTTCACTTCTACTTGTTTCCCGCTGGGACTTACCATTTTCACTTTTGCGTTTCGACCTATTTTTTCATCTGCATGCACGGGCTGTTTGGGAACGCCGGAAGATGCAACAGCCTGTTCCTGCATAGATGGGCCGGAAAACCCCATCCCAGTAGTTTCATCGTGCTGGGTTTGAACATTCCGAGCACGGCTCACAGGCATTTCTGGTGCTGCTTCCATTCCCCGGATTTGGGTTCTATATAACCGTTGAACTGTTTCTTCAGTTGTGTCAACCATCATCTGCTGAAACATCTGAAATCCTTCCGATTTATATTCTAATAGCGGATTTTTCTGACCATAGGCTCGAAGGTTTATCCCCTCCCGTAGCTGATCCATGGCGTATAAATGATCCTTCCATTTTTCATCAATGGTCCGGAGCATTACAAATTTTTCAAACCCGCGCATTACATCATCCGGCAGTAAGGACTCCCGCGTTTGATATACTTCTTTTGCTTGGTCTAAAATAAAATTTCTGGCATCTTCTATGGAAACCTCATCGCTTTCTGCAGATTCTTTAACCGATTCATAGTCAACATCCACCAAAAGATGGGACGAAAGATTTTGTCTCAAATTTTCCCAATCCCAATTCTGGGGACTGATATCCTCCATCCGGTTGAGTTCATCATCCACATATTCGTCAACCATGTCTAATACAGCATCAGAAATATCTTCATCGTTTAATGCTTGATTCCTGATATCATATACCACCTGCCGCTGTTGGTTCATTACATCATCATATTCCAGCAAATGTTTGCGAATACCAAAGTTCCTTTGTTCTACTTTTTTCTGGGCATTTTCAATCGCACGAGTTACCATTTTAGCGGTGATTACCTCTCCCTCTTCTGCGCCAAGCCGATCCATAATACTGGCAATCCGTTCGCTATTGAAAAGACGCATCAAATCATCTTCCAAAGATAAATAAAACACACTGGACCCCGGGTCTCCCTGCCGGCCGGAACGGCCCCGCAACTGCAGATCAATCCGTCGAGATTCGTGGCGTTCAGTTCCAATTATGTGGAGACCGCCAGCTTCAATGACCCCTTCGCCCAGTTTAATATCTGTCCCACGGCCGGCCATGTTAGTGGCAATGGTTACCGCACCAGTTTGTCCTGCGCGCGCCACAATTTCTGCTTCACTCTGGTGCTGTTTTGCATTCAGTACATTATGGGGGATAACCCGTCGCTTCAACATGCGTGAAAGTAATTCGGATGCTTCAACCGTAATCGTCCCAACGAGAGACGGCTGACCCTTATGATGACATGATGCAATTTCTTCAACAACTGCATTATATTTTTCCCGCGTCGTTTTATAAATTAAATCTTCATTATCATCTCGAATAATAGGGCGATGTGTTGGAATCACAACAACATCTAAATTATAAATAGACCCGAATTCTTCTGCTTCTGTTTCGGCTGTACCGGTCATACCCGCTAGTTTATCATACATTCTAAAATAATTTTGGATTGTAATGGTAGCAAGGGTCTGGGTTTCCCGTTCAACGGTTACATTTTCCTTTGCTTCTAATGCCTGATGTAGCCCGTCGCTATACCGACGGCCAGCGAGAATACGACCGGTAAATTCATCTACGATTTGGACACGGTCATTTTCCACCACATATTCCACATCTTTGTCATAGAGCGTATAAGCCCTAAGTAATTGGGTCATATTATGGATTCGCCCGGACCGATCCGCATGGAGTTGATGTGCGTTTTCTTTTTCCTGATCTTTTTCCAATTTTGATAAAGATTCATTTTCATCAATATCGTGGAGCATTTCACCCAAATCAGGAATGATGAAAGTTTCAGGGGAATCCGGCGCTAAAGCATTACGCCCTTTTTCGGTAATGTCAATAACATGTGTTTTTTCATCAATACTAAAAAATAGATCATCATCTACTTCATGGAGTTTTTTATCCCGCATGAATTCTGATTCCACCTGATGAGCCAATTTCTTGGTGCCACCCTCCTGAAAAATTTTCATCACCTTTGGATGTTTTGGCTGTCCTCGTAATGCCTGGAGAAATTTATACCCCGCATCCCTATCCTTCTCTTCCTTCAAAAGAGTTTCACCTTCAGATACGATTTTGGAGACAAGTGCATTTTGTTGTCTCACCAGGTTTTGAACGAGCGGCCGTAAGTCCTTGAATGATGTATCTACCGGTGCATCTACGGCTCCGGAGATAATAAGCGGCGTACGTGCTTCATCAATCAAAACCGAGTCTACTTCATCTACAATGGCGTAGGCGTGATCCCGTTGGACTTGATCCTCCTTCTGCAAAGACATATTATCTCTGAGATAATCAAATCCAAATTCATTGTTAGTGCCATAAGTAATATCACGATTATAGTTTTCACGCCGTTGTTCCGGCGTCATATTATTTAAAATAAATCCAACAGATAGGCCCAACCGTTTATACACCTCACCCATCCATTCCGCATCACGCTGAGCCAAATAATCATTCACTGTAATTAAATGAACCCCCCTGCCAGTGAGGGCGTTGAGGTAAATGGGGAAAGCAGCAACTAACGTTTTTCCTTCTCCTGTTTTCATTTCAGTCACATTTCCCCGATGCAGAATGATACCGCCCATAATCTGAACATCAAATGGCACCATTTCCCAACTCAATTCCCGACCAACCACTTTCCAACTGGTTCCGCACATACGCCGACATGTTTCTTTAACCATGGCAAATGCTTCCGGAAGAATTTCTTCCAACTTATCATGTTCAGCTAAAAGGATAAATTTATTCGCTTCATCTTTATCATTGATTTCTTTGGCTGCTTTCTCCTCAGCAATAATTCTGATTTCACGGATAGACGCTTTTAATTCTTGCGTTCGTTCCCTCAATTCATCATCAGATTTTGAGGTCAAACTTTCAGCGAATTGATTGACTTCATCCACCAATGGCAGCAATTCTTTCATTTCCCGATCGGATCGGCTCCCAAATACTTTTTTAATTAAATTTTGTATCATGAATTTTAATCCTTGGTGTCTTTCCCCATTGATTTATATACGTTATCCAACACGCCATTCACAAAACCGGAACTCTCTTCTGTACTATATTCTTTTGCAATTTCAATGGCTTCACTGATGGAAACTTTTGGTGGAACATCCTCAATGAAATAAATTTCACTGATTGCTTCGACTAATAGCAGGCGATCTAATATGGCCAATCGGCTAAATTCCCAATTATTAAGTCTGGTTTTAATTTCTTCCTCACACCAATCTTTATGATCCATAGCGACATCAAACAATTTAGAAATAAACAATTGCGTATTTTTATCATAAGATTGTCGATTTAAGGTATCTTTTAGAACCGTGGCCCGATCTTCTCCTGTCAATTCGTAGGCATATAGCGCCTGAAGAACCGCTTCACGTCCCTGACGTCTTGGATGGGTTTTACTCACTTGATTAAACACTCTTTATAGAATATTAACTTTGTGAACCCAACCATATGGATCCTCAATTTCTTCCCGTTGAATGCCGAGTAAGGTTTTTCTTAATTCCGTTGCAGCATCTCCCATATTTCCGTCATTAATTATATGGGTTTCACCTTGGAATGTCACCTGCCCTACCGGTGTGACCACTACGGCTGTTCCGGTACAGAATACCTCATCTGCAGAAAAAATATCTTTCAAAAGCAAATCTCCCTCTTCTACATTTAATCCTAATTGATCTTGGGCTAATTGAATGATTGATTTTCGTGTCACACCAGGCAGGATAGAACCGGATAATTTGGGTGTCACCAATTGATTCCCCTTCCGCATAAAAATATTGGCTGACCCAACTTCTTCCACCAATCGTTCATCATCTGCTTTCAGATATAATACTTCATCAAATCCCTGAGCGTTTGCTTCAATTACAGGTCTAAGAGATGCCGAATAATTTCCAATGGCTTTTACATTGCCAATCCCTTTGGGTGCGGCCCGGTGGTAAAATTCAGAAGCGATTAAGTTTAATGGTTTAATATTTCCCTTAAAGTAAGAACCAACAGGGGCCGTGTAAATCATAAATGTATATTCACTGGAAGGCGCCACACCCAGGATCGGGGCCGTTCCCCAAACAATAGGGCGGATATATAATCCTCCTTTTCCGTGAGGCGGAATAAAATCCATATTATCATTCACTACTTTTTCAACCGCATTCACGAAATAATCTGTCTGCAATTCAGGCATACATAATCTTTTGCTGGAGCTGGCAATCCGTTTTCCATTCATATCCGGGCGAAAAAGAACAATTCTATTTTTGGCAGAATGATATGCTTTCATTCCTTCAAAAACGCCTTGCCCATAATTCAAAACACCTGCCGCAGGTGAAATTTCTATATTCCCATAGGGGATTAATCCCCCAGAGGTCCAATCACCATCAATCGGGCATGTGCTTTTCCACATACTACGGGTGGGGTAAACTCCAAATCCTAATGCATCCCAATCAATATTTTGTTTTTTCATATTCGCTACTTTCCTTCGAGTAATGCCCTGGCAATAATCATTTCCTGGATTTCAGAAGTACCTTCATAAATCTGGGTTATTTTAGCATCCCGCATGAGCCGCTCTACACCTGTTTCTGTCATATAACCGGTGCCTCCAAAAATCTGCACGCATTGGGTGGAGGCATCCATGGCTACTTTTGATGCAAAGTTTTTTGCCATGGCCGCTTCTTTCACAAATGGTTTTTCCTCATCCTTTAATTTTGCTGTTCGGTGGATTAATAATCGGGCAGCATCCACATGAATCGCCATTTGGGCTAACTTGGTTTGGATTGCACCAAATTGTCCAATTGCTTTTCCAAATTGTTTTCGTTCCTTTGCATATTCCACAGATCTTTCCAGTGATTCTGCTGCAATTCCTAATGCCTGGGTAGCAATCCCAACCCGACCACCATCTAAGGTACCCAAAGCAATCTTAAACCCTTCTCCTTCTTCTCCTATCCGATTTTCTACGGGTACTTTACAATCATCAAAATACAATTCGCATGTATCTGAACCGCGAATCCCAAGCTTGTCCTCTTTTTTCCCTGTAGAAAGTCCATCAAAACTTTTTTCAACAACAAAAGTGGTAATACCTTTGTATCCTACATTCTTTACCGTCATACACATGAGAATAACAATATCAGAGCTAATCCCATTGGTCACCCAATTTTTGGTGCCGTTGATGATATAATTGTCACCGTCACGTTTGGCGAATGTTCGCATATTACTGGCGTCGGAACCGGATTGGGGTTCCGATAATGAAAAAGCTCCTAGTAATTTTCCACTAGTTAATTTCGTTAAATATTTTTGTTTTTGGTCTTCATTCCCATATTTATATAAAAGCTGGCAAACGAGAGAATTGTTGACGGACATCACCACTGCGGCAGATGCATCAGCCTTGGCGATTTCTTCCATGGCTAAACAGTACGATATGGTATCCATTCCTGCACCGCCATATTTTTCAGGAATCATCATGCCCAAGAAACCCAATTCTCCCATCATTTTAATTTGATCTTTTGGAAATTCTGCTTTTTCATCCCGTTCAATCACGCCGGGACGTAAATGATCCATAGCGAAATCTCGGGCTGTTTTCTGAATCAGCTCTTGCTCTTCTGTTAAATTAAAATCCATTGTCTATCTTGTAATAATTAGCGCTGACGCTTCCCCACCACCGATACAAAGGGTGGCTAAACCAGTGTGGACATTTCTACTTTTCATGGCGTGGATTAAGGTAGTCAAAATGCGCGCACCACTTCCTCCAATGGGATGTCCAATGGCAATGGCGCCTCCATTTACATTTACTTTATCATGGCTTAAATTAAAATCATCTATTGCTGCCATAGCTACGGGAGCAAATGCTTCGTTGATTTCCCATAAATCTATTGCTTCCGCTTGTAGGCCCGCTTTGTCTAATACTTTTGAAATGGCTTTGCTGGGGGCAGTGGTAAACCATTCCGGCGCATGAGCGGCGGACGCTTGAGCGCAAATCGTTGCCAATGGTTTAAGCCCCAACTCTTTTGCTTTTTCGCCGGACATAATCATAATCGCTGCTGCACCATCATTAATTTTGGATGCATTGGCTGCGGTTATAGTCCCCTCTTTTTCGAAGGCTGGTCGGAGAGATTCCATCTTTTCAAAATTGGCTCGGCCCGGTTCTTCATCCTTATCCACGATTATGGGACCTCCTTTTCTCTGAGGAACGGAGACAGGTACAATTTCATCAGAAAATGATCCATTTTCTTGGGCGGATTCAGCTTGAGTGTAGGATGTTTTTGCAAATGCATCCTGATCTTCCCGACTGTAATTCTTTTCACTGGCACACAATTCCGCACAATTACCCATGTGCTTATCGCTGTATGCATCCCAAAGTCCATCTTTAATCATGGAATCGACTACTTGACCATGCCCCAGCCGATGACCATCCCGACCATTCGGAAGTAAGTAGGGCGCCTGAGTCATATTTTCCATCCCTCCGGCAATAATGATTTCTGCATCTCCGGTTTGAATGACCTGTGTCGCCAACATGACTGCCTTTAATCCGGAACCGCACATTTTATTGATGGTCAGGCATTCCACTGAATCGGGCAGGCCGGCACCTAATGCTGCTTGTCTTGCCGGCGCCTGGCCTTGTCCTGCAGAAAGCACATTGCCCATAATCACCTCATCAATGGAATTCAAATCAACTTTGGTTTCTTCCAAAACAGCCTTGATAGCAGTAGATCCTAATTTGGATGCTGATACGGAAGACAGGTTTCCTTGAAATGCACCTACAGGTGTTCGCTTGGCGGATATGATAACAACATCTCTTAATTCAGGCATAAGTCATCTTTCGTGTTTTGGGTAAAGTGATATAATCAGCGAATGCTGAGAGGACGGGCAAGCCGATAAATTGAATGTGCTTAATCAATGAACAATATTTCTTATTTTTATTTCAGATTATTTTGGTGGGCACACACCAAAAATCAATCATCAAAAGTGCCAAGAAGTTAATACAATTCGTCTGTGATTATTAAAGGATTTGCTTCTTTTAGTAAACAGAAAATGTAAAATTTTATTGAAAGTTAATTTTCCTTATGATCGTAGGCCTTTATGATATCCCTGACTAATTTATGTCGAACCACATCCGATGCATCCAATTTGCAAAACCCAAGTCCATCAATTCCTTGCAAAAGATCAATCACTTGCAGTAGACCCGATTTCGATTTTGAAGGTAAATCAATCTGGGTGATATCCCCTGTAATAATGGCTCTGGAATTCACGCCCAATCGTGTGAGAAACATTTTCATTTGCATGGTGGTGGCATTCTGGGCTTCATCCAAAATCATAAATGCATTATTGAGGGTTCGCCCCCGCATATAAGCCAGAGGAATAATCTCTATTGTATTATTCGCCAATAATGGTTTCAATCTTGTGGTAGGCATCATATCCCCCAATGCGTCATAAAGTGGCGTTAAATATGGATCCACTTTTTCCTTGAGATCTCCCGGAAGGAAACCCAAATTTTCACCTGCTTCCACGGCAGGACGACAGAGAATGATGCGGTCTATTTCACGATTATCCAAAGCGGCCACAGCAAATGCAACTGCTAAGTAAGTTTTCCCTGTCCCGGCAGGGCCGACGGAGAAAACAATATCATTTTTTCGGACTATTTTAATATAAGCATTCTGTCCATCAGTTCGACCGGAAATGGCACCCTTGCGTCCATAATGAACCACCGTATCCAATTGCTGCGATTCATGTCCATTTTGTATTGCGGTGATACGAATCAATGCTTTTACATCATCTTGAGTGAGTGACCCTTTTCGATTAAGCGTCGATCCCATTTCATGAAATACTTCATGAATGACAGGGACTTCCTTTTTATCACCATCAATTTTGATGATGTTTCCCCTCACAATAATTTTACTGGCAAAGGCATCTTCCAACAGTTTTAAGTTGGCATCCGCAGGGCCAAATAACATGCCCAGATCCATACCCTTCATTTCAATTGTCTTTTCCATTTACCTGATATAATTGATTAACTTATAGGAGGAATTTAACCAATTTCAGGAGTAATTCATCTGCCTTGATCTGGGGTGATGATTCACATTGACAAAACAAATCTTCATTATCATAGTTGGGATATGCCTGTTGGGGTCGGGGTGTACCATAAAGTCTGATACTTTCAATCCGTTTATTTCTTCGGAAAAAAATATCCAATTTTTGGTTGACAAAGGCCAGTCCCATTGGGAAAAACGTGTGAACCCGAAAGATGCAAGAATGGCGCGATTGTTCTTATCCAAAGCCTATGATCAGGATCCAAACAATGGGGACGTATCTCAACTTTATGCCAGGGCATGCCATTATATTGGATATTATGTCGAAACAGACCCTGCTCAGTCAGACTCATTATTTATGGAAGGAATGGAATCTGCCTGGGATTTTATCATTTCCACCGATGCTTATCAGGAAGGCTTTGCACTGACGAATGGCGATTCCACGGCTAAAATGATAGGTGGAATTGAAAATACGCCTCAAGAAATGATTCCAATATTGTATTGGTGGGTGGCCAATTATTCCCGATATCTAGTGACAAAATCGGTCATGGAACGATTGAGCCAGAGAGATTTTATTGAAACAGCACTCCATCGTATTTTAGCGTTAAATCCACAATCCTTTTATCATGGAGCAAACCGGATATTTGGCGGCATCTATGCCAGACTGCCCGGTGTAGATCTTATTCATTCAATCAATAATTTCGAGTATTCTATTTCTGGCAGTCCAAATTATTTGGGGACTTATGTGATTCGCGCCCAATATCTCCATACAAAAAATAGCAACCGTGAACTTTTTGTGAAAGATTTACAGTTTGTCCTCCAGGCTGACCCCACACTCTTACCGGATGTATCCCCAGAAAATTTAAATGAGCAAGAAAAAGCAAAAAAACTCCTTGCCATGGAATCATCTTTATTCGAATAAAAGCCTTTCCGGTTTTATCTGGCAGATATCCTCCTTCTTAACTCAAATTAACCTATGGTTTTGAATATCATACTCTGGGGTTTAACCGCTTTAATCGGCATTCTGTTGTTGATTCTTTTCATTCCATTTCGACTTGCTGTATCGGGAAATATCAAATGGATCGAGCAACAAAAATCAGGGAGTACCCAAATCCAATTTGGTGGATTGAACCACGGAATATCTGTTTCTCCATTTCCATCGATACACATTGGCGTTGGCCGTTTTGATCATCCGCTTTTTAGCTTTTCTCTCCCCAAAAATAGTAATTCTAAAGAAAATAATAAAACGTCAAAACAGAAGAATAAGTCAACAATCCCATATCTAAGAATCGGAAAAGCGACTATTGGGAAAATCCAATTTGATCATTTTTTTTTGAATGGAGATTTGGGGTTACCGAATCCCATGCATACGGGGTTAATCTATGGATGGAGTCAATCCCTTGGGGGGTTAATCAAGAGTAAAAAATTAGATATTACAATTAATCCACAATTCAATAATCGATTTGAAACGGATATGAAGGGGCATTTTCGTTTGAAATTTATCCCTGGAAAAGTTTTGTGGCAGGCTATGAAAACTTATTTTAAATTCAGGAAGTGAAAGGAATGATATGAATATTGCAGAATTAATTAAAAATACGCTTAAAGAAGCACAGGAATTAATGACCTCAAAAACCGTGGTTGGAGAGCCCATCAAAACGGATACCCACACGGTAATTCCCGTTTCAAAAGTAATGTTTGGATTTGGCGGTGGTGGTGCAGAAGGAGATGAAAAAGGCAAAAAAGGAAATGGCCAAGGTGTAGGCGGCGGGTGGTCGATTGAACCGGTTGCTTTTGTGGTTGTTGGCGAAGATGGTGCCAAACTTATGACCATCGGGGATAAAGAAAGTTTAACAGGAAAATTGATGGATTTAGCACCATCAGTCATTGATTCAGTGAAAGAATTTGTCAACAAAAATGATTCAAGTGAAGAGGAAGCTGAATGAAGCCTCGAGCAGTCAAAGATATCATGGCAAAAAGGTTGGTTACATTTCAACCTGATATGCATGTTCGTGCTGCAATTGAATCCCTGTTAAAACATAAAATTTCTGGTGCCCCGGTGGTTGATGAAAATGGAACGTTGATTGGTGTCTTATCTGAAATTGACTGTATGCCAACCATCATTCAGGATTTATATTATAGTGATTCCGGCGGCAGTGTTGGGGATTTTATGTCCACAGAATTAACAACTGTTAATTCTGAAATGGGACTTGTGGATCTGGCTGAATTTTTTCAAAAAAAACACTTCCGCCGCTTACCCGTAGTGGATAATGGTATTTTGGTAGGACAAGTCAGCCGACGAGACGTACTAAAAGCTATCCAGTAAAATAATTTTTCCTGTCAAAAATGAAACAAAATAGGAGGATTTAAAAGTGAAAAAAATTTATTTATTCATTGTTCTTTGTTGTGTCGGAATAACATCGGCAGAATCACTTGATACAACTGTTAAAGATGTGATGAAATGGCGGAATATCGGTCCATTTCGTGGTGGCCGGTCATTGACTGCTGTCGGCATTCCCAATGATCCCCTCACATATTATTTTGGTTCAGTAGGGGGTGGAATATGGAAAACGACTGACGGTGGTATCGTTTGGAAAAATATATCTGACGGGTTCCTTAAAACCGGTTCAGTCGGTGCATTGGCTGTGGCTGAATCTGACCCTAATATTATTTACGCAGGTATGGGTGAAGCTTGTATCCGCCCGGTTATGACTTCTCATGGCGATGGCATTTATAAATCCATGGATGCAGGCGATACCTGGTCACATATTGGGTTAGAAAAATCACGAACGATTTCCCAAGTCATTGTTCATCCAAAAAATGCAGAATTAGTATATGTAGCCGTTCAGGGGGACCAGTATACAGCCAGTAAAGACCGTGGGATTTATCGTTCGAGTGATGGTGGAAAACATTGGGAAAAAATATTATTTGTTAATGATCATTCTGGCGTGAGCGGTCTAAGTATGGATAGAACGAATCCCCGTATTCTATTCGCATCTTTTTGGGATCACCAACGACAGCCTTGGCAAATGCGAAGCGGTGGTGACGGCAGCGGTATTTATAAATCAACTGATGGCGGTGATACATGGGATAAACTAACCAAAGGCCTTCCGGAAAATATGGGTAAAACTGATGTCAGTGTTTCTGCTGCAAATCCCAAGCGAGTCTATGTGATTGCAGAAGCTGAAAAGGGTGGTCTCTTTCGTTCTGATGATGGGGGAAAAAACTTCAAACGTGTCAATAGTAATCGTGTTCTTATTGCACGCAGCTGGTACTATATTCATGTGTTTGCGGATCCACAAGATGAGAATACCGTTTATGTTCTCAATGCGCCCTTCATGAAATCCACCGATGGCGGCAAGTCTTTTCAAAAGATTAATGTACCCCACGGTGATAATCATGGCCTTTGGATTAATCCCCATAATAATAAAAATATGATTAACGCCAATGATGGCGGCGCCAATATTTCATTCAACGGTGGCGATTCATGGTCATCTCAAAAAAATCAACCTACTGCACAATTTTATCGCGTGATTACGGATAATCGATTTCCATACTACGTTTATGGTGGTCAACAGGATAATTCTAGTGTCGCAATCCCTAGTGCAACCAGTGGACGGGGTATCGATTGGTCCGATTGGTATCGGGTAGCTGGGTGTGAAAGTGCTTACTTGGCTTTCGATCCTGATAATCCCATTGATGTCTATGGCGGGTGTTATCAGGGTTTGATAGAAAAATTTAATGTGATCACTAAAAAAAGTCGCAGTATCATGGCCTATGAATATCTTGGTTTAGGTTCTGTGGCCAAAGATCAAAAATTTAGATTTAATTGGAACGCACCTATCGTGGCTTCACCCCATGACCCAAATACGATTTACCATGCTGGGAATGTTGTATTTAAAACTCAGAATGGTGGAGACTCCTGGGATATTATCAGCCCAGATTTGACACGAAATGAAATTCAAAAACAGGATTTGGGAAGTATTCCTTTCACTAATGAGGCTGCTGGCGGCGAAGTGTACAACACCATCATGTATTTGGTTGAATCACCTCATGAACTTGGCATCCTTTGGTCTGGTTCAGATGATGGTTTAATTCATATAACAAAAGATGGCGGTAAAAACTGGAAAAATATTACACCAAAAGGCATGGATGAAGGTATTGTGAATGCAATAGAACTATCCCCCCATGATCTCGGCACCGCCTATGTGGCATTTACCCGTTACAAATTTGGTGACCTGTCTCCATATATTTATAAGACAACCAATTATGGCAAAAGCTGGACCCTAAAAACAAAGGGAATTGAAAAAGATGCTTTTGTTCGTGTTGTTCGAGAGGATCCAATAAAAAGTAATCTCCTATATGCGGGTACAGAGACAGGACTTTATTTGTCAACCAACGGTGGAAAAAACTGGGAAAAATTTCAATTAAACCTTCCCATAGTTCCCATTACCGATCTCACCATTCGTAACAATGATTTGATAGCATCAACTCAGGGAAGAGCATTTTGGATTTTGGATGATTTAACTTTTATTCATCAATTCAATGAAAAAGATATTAAAAAAGATTTTCATTTATATACACCTCGGACAACTTTTAGGACATCCGGTGGAAGTAAAAAATCTCCTTTGATCGGTCAAAATCCTCCAACAGGTACTGTGGTTATTTATCATATTGCTGATGAAATAGAAAAAGGCAGTGAAGTTAAATTGGAAATTTTGGATGATAATGATTCTATTATACGTACCATTACAAACAAAAAAGGATCTTCAGCCAAAACGTTTGGGGAAAATTATCAATCGCCTAAAATCCCAGCCAAAAAAGGCGTAAATCGATTTGTCTGGAATTTTCGAGTTGATGATATAAGCCTGGTGCCTGATGTATCATTTTATGGTGGTTATGCTGGATATCGTATCCGGCCGGGTCAGTATTATATTCGTTTAACAATGGGTGAAGTATCCATGACGCAGCCATTTAAAGTTGAACCGGATCCAAAGGCTGATATTCGTGACCGTGATTTTAATAGTCATCAAACATTAATGGCGGACTTGTATGGTCAAATCAACGACCTACACAGTTCCATTGTAAAAGCACGCAGCATTCGTAACCAGATCGAAAAAATGAATGGACGCTTAAAAGAGAAAAATAATGTTGAAGATCTAATGAAAGCAGGAGAGGCAGCCATCGATGCGATCAACATGTGGGAAGGGAATGTGGTTCAAACTAAAATGGAAACTTTCCAAGATGTGGTTAATTTTCTCAACCGTCTAAATTCACATATGTTAAGTTTGCTCAGCACGATCGATGGTTCTGATCCTCCCTTAACTCAAGGCCAGAGGGAACGTTTTGTTGATCTTTCTGAAGATTGGCAAACCTATAAGAAAAATTTGAATCAAATTATGGATAACGAAGTTGGAAAATTTAATCGGCTTTATAAAGAAGAGGGATTCCCAGCTATTATTATTCCGGAATAGCTACACTATGGTTCCCCCTCCTAAAAAAAGGAGGAAATTAAATTGCTTTTATAACCTGTGTTTTTATAGAATTCAAATGCTTTACTATTAGTCCCGTAGCATCAATACTGGTCCAATCTGCTGAGTCCATATGGTCAGATACCACTTTCAAAAATACCATTCGATAGGGCGAAACTTTCTTTGTCATCACTTCATAAATAACGCTTGCTTCCATATCTACCAATCCGTCAAACTGCTTATCATAATCTGTAACACCTTTTGAAACAGTAGTAAGTTCAATTTCATTAAATGAGTGATTTTCTAATCGATCGGGGAATACCAACTCATGAGATTCATCATCTGTTATCGAACGAATCAGATATATTTCACCTAAAATCGTATTTTTAGGATTGCCCCCAGCTATTCCTATATTAATGATGACCATTTGACCCAAACCTTTCAAAAATGGGATTATTCCATTCAATCGATTTTTTGTTTTTTCTTTACCAACACCTGTAATAAAAAGCATCATTTTATTGTTTTGATATAAGTGAGTCTTTAAATTTTTAACTAATCCAAATCTATCAATGATGGGAACTGCTTCGGCTTTTAAAGCCGTGAAAAATACAAAGTTCAATTTAATAAATGGATATAATTCGTCTGGTTCAACCAAATAAAAAGTGTTTATAGACTGCCTGTTTGACTTTCCATGTGCATTTCAGCCCTTGAGGAAATACAACAAAATCGCCCGCGCCAAAAGATACCGTATCACCGCTATTCGTTTTAACTTCAACTTGTCCTTCCATGATATAACAGGATTCCCTTTCGCTATACTCCCATGGAAATTCGGATTTATCACAGGACCATGTTAACCATGAGCGAATCCCTTTTTCCTGAATTACATTTACTGAAATATGTTTAACAGTTATTTTATCCATTGTTTTTCTCCTGAGTTAATGGGGTCATGAAGAATCATGTGATTCCCGGACAGTGAGTATTCAAGATGCCTTGTGTGCAATTATTTATGAGCACTAGTTTTCGTAAAATTACATGGCATGGAGTGTGTTTCTCAAGACCCAATACTAAAAATTAAAAAGGTAACGATTGGAAGGAATTCATTCTTCCAAAGGACCAATCGCTTTAATTTTTTTTATTGACAATTCTGATATTCAGTTCTGCCAATTGATCATCAGAAACGGAGCTGGGTGCTTCATCCATAAGGGATGTGGCAGAGGTCGTTTTGGGAAAGGCAATCACGTCGCGAATATTGTTTGTCCCAGCCAATAGCATTACGAGGCGATCAAAACCAAACGCGATACCACCATGGGGCGGTGTACCGTATTTCAAGGCTTCAACTAAAAATCCGAAACGGGCCGTGGCTTCTGTTTCATCCATGCCCAATAGTTCAAATATCTTGGCCTGGAATTCCGGTTTATGATTCCGGATAGAACCCCCTGCAATTTCGTAGCCATTCATGGTGAGGTCATAGCCACGAGATTTAAGTGACCCTGGGTCCGTTTCCAAATCTTTTATGTTGGAAGAAGATGGCGCTGTAAAAGGATGATGCCGTGCAACAAAACGCTTCGAAGAATCGTCAAATTCAAACATGGGGAAGTCCGTCACCCAGACTGGCTTGAATTCACCCGTATCAGACAGGCCTTCTAATTTACCAATTTCAACCCGTAAGGCACCAAGGGCTGTTAGGGTTATTTCTTTCTCATCACCAACGATAAAGATAATATCCCCATCATTCATGCCCGTATTGGCGATCAATTCTTTTTGCAGTTTTTCACCGAAGAACTTTGATATTCCGCCCGTAAGTTGACCTTCCTCGGCCTTCATCCACGCCAACCCTTTGGCTTTATATTTTTTCACAAAGTCTGTGAAACCATCAATATTTTTGCGGGAATATTTTCCGCCGCCAGGGATAACCAATCCTTTGACTATTTCTGCGGACTTAAATGCGTTGAAGTCCGATTGGTCCGTGAATGGTTTTACATCTTGGAGAAAGAGGTCAAAACGGGTGTCCGGCTTATCGGAACCGTATGTGTCCATGGCCTCATCCCAAGTAAGGCGCGGGAATGATTTGGGCAATTTTGCGCCAATCACTTCTTTAAATATGTTGCAAGTCAAACCTTCCATCTGGGCATAGATCATTTCTTCATCCACAAAAGACATTTCAATATCGATTTGTGTGAATTCCGGCTGACGATCCGCCCGAAGGTCTTCATCCCGAAAACATTTCACAATCTGAAAATATCGATCATACCCGGCAATCATGAGTATCTGTTTATAGATCTGAGGTGATTGAGGCAGTGCATAAAATTTACTGGGATGAATTCGGCTGGGCACAAGATAATCTCTCGCCCCTTCCGGTGTGGATTTCATCAGCACCGGCGTTTCCACTTCCATAAAATCCTGAGCCGATAAATATGAGCGTACTGCCTGATAGGTCTTGTGGCGGATCTTCAGATTATTTTGAAGTTCATCGGTCCGCAATTCTATATAACGATATTTTAGGCGCAAATCCTCTTCAGCGCTGTTACGATCACTAATGATAAAAGGCAAAGGCGCCGCTTCGTTCAGCATATCCATTGCGGAGACGATCACTTCGATCTCCCCCGTAGCCATGTCCGGATTGACCGCACCCTCATTACGGTTTTGGACTGTACCGCTTATGGAAAGAACATCTTCCATGGACAGCTTTTTCACTGCTTCAAAATCGCCGGGATAATCTTCTGAATTGAAAACGATCTGTATTTTTCCATAGCGGTCCCGTAAATCCACAAAAACCACCTGGCCGTGGAGACGGACTGTATTCACCCAACCGTTTAAAACAACAGATTCACCAATGTACTTGGCATTCAATTCACCGCAAGTATGTGTTCGTTTATTCATCGATAATGAGTCGGAAATTTATAATCAAAAAACTCCGCTAAAGCGGAGTTTCTTAAATCCAGGATCTATTTTACAATAATCTTATCGTTTTAAAACCCGAAGTCTATTTACTGCTCTAAAAAGTGCCGCCTCTGCCCTTTTTGAATCAGAACCATCTCTCTTTGAAACAAGCCCTTTAGCCCGAGTCAAAGAAGCTTCTGCCCGACTGGAATCAATTTCATCCGCTTTTTCTACAGTCTCTACCAACAATTGTACTTTTTCTTTCGTGATTTCGGCAAACCCGCCACTGGTGGCATAGAATGAATCTTTACCTCCTTGGGTGACTTTGATCTCCCCTACATCTAATCCAATCACCGCTTCACGGTGGCCGGACATTACACCAAAAGAACCATCGGTCCCGGGGCAGCGAACGTAGGAGACTTCTCCTGCTTCAAGAATCCGTGTCGGGGTTACAATTTCTAACGTGAAAACGCTCATTTATTTAGGCCGCTTCTTTTTTGGCCTTTTCAATGGCTTCATCAATGGTACCCACATAAGCGAAGGCATTTTCCGGTACCTCATCTACATCCCCATTCAAGATAGCTTCAAAACCAGAAATGGTTTCTTCCAGCTCTACATATCTCCCGGGTGTACCGGTAAACTGCTCTGCCACAAAAAATGGTTGTGAGAAAAATTTCTGGATTTTACGGGCACGGGATACCACTTGTTTATCCTCATTAGATAATTCGTCCATACCAAGAATTGCAATAATATCTTGAAGATCTTTGTATTTCTGGAGGACTCCTTGAACTTGTCTCGCCACATTATAATGGCGGTCTCCAATAACGCGAGGATCTAGGATTCTGGAGGTAGAGGCCAATGGATCCACTGCAGGATAAATACCCAATTCCGCAATTTTACGTTCCAATACAGATGTTGCATCCAAGTGAGCAAATGCGGTTGCAGGGGCGGGGTCAGTCAAGTCATCTGCAGGTACATAAACAGCCTGTACAGAGGTGATAGATCCTTTTTTCGTGGATGTAATACGTTCCTGCAATTCACCCATTTCGGTGGAAAGGGTCGGTTGATAACCCACCGCAGAAGGCATACGTCCTAAGAGAGCGGATACTTCTGATCCAGCCTGGGTAAATCGGAAAATATTGTCAATAAAAAGTAAAACATCTTTTCCTTCTTCATCGCGGAAGTATTCCGCCATGGCCAGGCCACTTAGGGCCACACGAAGTCGAGCCCCAGGCGGTTCATTCATTTGACCAAATACCATGGTGGTTTTATCAATCACACCAGAATCGGTCATTTCATTATACAGATCGTTTCCTTCCCGGGTTCGTTCACCCACACCGGCAAACACAGAATATCCACCATGCTCTGTAGCAATGTTACGAATCAATTCCTGAATCAATACCGTTTTCCCCACGCCGGCACCACCGAATAATCCCGTTTTACCCCCTTTGGTATACGGCTCCATCAGATCTACCACCTTAATTCCGGTGACTAACATTTCTGTGGATGTTGTTAAATCTTCATGCTTGGGAGCAGAACGATGAATGGGGTTTCTTTTTTTGACTTCAAATGCTTCTTTTCCATCAATTGTATTTCCCAGAACATCAAACAAACGTCCTAATGTTTCCTGACCTACTGGTACAGAAATTGGAATGCCAGAGTCAACCACAGGAATACCCCGGGTTAAACCATCGGTGGAATCCATCGCAACGGTACGAACAATACTATCACCAAGATGTTGGGCCACCTCCAGTACCAACGTACCTTCTTCACCACGATCCACTTCAAGGGCGTTTAATATTTCAGGCAGGCGACCGTCTTTAAAAACGACATCGACTACTGCACCCATAATTTGAGAAATTTTACCTGTAATTTTGGACATTTTGGTTTTCCCTTATCCTTTTAGCGCTTCTGCACCGCTAACGATTTCCAGCATTTCTGTCGTAATCGTTGCTTGCCGTGCTTTGTTAAATTCTAATGTTAAATCTTTAATCATATCTTCTGAGTTAGTGGTGGCATTTTCCATCGCCACCATACGTGCAGCTTGTTCACTGGCATATGATTCCAATAAATATTTCCACATCTGAACATTGAGATATCTCGGCACTAATGATTTCACAATTTCATCTTTGGATGGTTCATACAATCTATCAATAACGGTTTTATCATCCGCTTCATATTCCAATGGAAGCAGTTGTTCCGTCAGCACCATTTGAGATGCCACATTGACAAATTCATTGTAAACTACACGGATTTCATCCACATTTTCATTTAAAAAATGACTGACGATTCCATTCCCGATTTTGATGGCATGGTTGAAATTGAGATCACCCCAGAAATCCACATATGACTCAATAATAGTGTATCCGCGGGATTTAAAATGGTCTCTGGCTTTTTTCCCAATGCAGAATACATCCACATTTTCTTTACCTAATTCATCAATTTCATTTTGAGATTTCCGAAGGACACTACTGTTGAATGACCCCGCCAATCCTTTATCGGATGTAACTACCACATAAGCAACTCGTTTTACTTCCCGTACATTGAGTAAGGGTAATAGACCACGATCCACATCCGGGAGTAAATTATGAATTATTTCAGTTAACCGACTTGAATATGGTCTTGACTGCTCCATGTTTTCCTGGGCACGGCGCATTTTGGCCGCCGCAACCATTTTCATAGCTTTGGTTACCTTTTGGATGCTTTTGACGGATTTAATCCGATCGCGAATATCCTTTAGATTGGCCATTGGCTATACAGTAAATCCTTTTGTGAAATCTCCAATTGATTTTTCCAGCCGTTTCTCCATTTCATCACTAATGACACCTTCAGCCGCAAGCTCTTTCAAATCATCTCCACTATTGGCTTCGAGGTAATCAAAAAGCCCGGATTCATACTCAGCAACTTTATCCACATCGACGCCATCGATATATCCTTTGGAAGCAGCAAAAATCACTGCCACCTGTTTTTCCACATTCACCGGGGTATATTGGCCTTGCTTTAAAATTTCAACCATCCGCTCACCACGGGTCAATTGGGCTTGGGTATTTTTATCTAGATCTGAACCGAATTTCGCAAATGCTTCCAGTTCTCGATACTGAGCTAAGTCCAAACGCAGTGTGCCAGCCACTTTTTTCATGGCTTTGATTTGAGCATTCCCTCCCACTCGAGAAACGGAGATTCCTACATCAATGGCAGGACGGACACCGGAGTTGAACAAATTCATTTCCAAGTAAATCTGGCCATCTGTAATGGAAATCACATTCGTTGGAATGTAGGCGGATACATCACCTTCCTGCGTTTCAATGATGGGTAATGCTGTCAAGGATCCACCACCCAAATCATCTGCAAGTTTAGATGCTCTTTCCAATAACCGACTGTGAAGGTAGAACACATCTCCTGGGAATGCTTCACGTCCTGGTGGACGACGAAGCACCAGTGACATTTGACGGTAAGCCACAGCGTGTTTTGATAAATCATCATAGACAATGAGTGCATGCTGACCATTGTCTCTGAAATGTTCACCCATGGCACAACCAGAATAAGGTGCAATATATTGAAGCGGCGCCGCATCCGATGCACTGGCTGCCACAACAGTGGTGTATTGCATGGCACCATTGGCTTCCAATTCTGCCACAATGGTTGCAACGGTGGATGCTTTTTGACCAATGGCCACATAAATACAGTATACCGGTTCATCACCATCATGGGTATTTTTTTGATTAATAATCGCATCGATGGCAACAGCGGTCTTTCCCGTTTGTCTATCACCAATAATTAATTCTCGCTGTCCCCGTCCAATGGGAATCATACTGTCCACCGCTTTAATTCCCGTTTGGAGCGGTTGGTTCACCGGCGAACGTGCCATCACTCCCAATGCTTTCCGTTCGATGGGCAAATGATCATTTGTATTGATAGGACCTTTGCCATCAATGGCCTGGCCCAATGGATTCATCACACGACCGAGCGTGGCTTTTCCAACAGGCACTTCCACAACACGACCCGTCCGTTTTGCCAGATCACCTTCTTTAACAAGACGTGATTCACCAAATAACACCAAACCTACATTGTCTGCTTCCAGGTTTAATGCCATTCCAAAAACGCCATTTGGCAATTCCACAAGTTCAGAACTCATAACGTTTTCTAACCCGCTTACACGAGCCACACCATCACCAACTTCTAAAACTTCACCAACTTCTGATACATCTACTGAGAGATCAAATTTGGCAATTTGTTCTCTTAACAGGGCAGTGATATTATCCGTTTTAATATCCATGGTTTCCTTTTTTATACTTTTAATAATGAATGGCGCATATTTTCCAATTGATTCTGGATGGATGCGTCCAAAAATGTATTTCCAACACGTAGTTTGATTCCACCAATCAGGGATGGATCAACATTAATCGTCAGTTCAGTTGATTTACCCAAGGCCGTTTCCAATGATGCTTTCAGTTCTGCCTCATTAATATCAGACATTTTACTTGTTACGTGAGCGGTGACCGCGACAAAATTCATTGCCTCAGCAAATTTAACCTGATATGCTTTGCCAATTTCTATGAACAGTTTTACCAGATTTTCCCCTGCGATTAATCCTAAAAAGTCAGATACAATTGGGTGACATTCATCCCCAAAAGCTGATTTGACTGCTTCTGCTTTTTGGATTTCGCTAATCCGTTTGGATAAGAGAAAGGCACGAAATTCAGGAGATGCTTTTACGGAACTGTTTACCAATTCCAAAGAATCCTTTACAGCTTTTTCCGCACCGATTCCTACCGCTACATTCAAAAGGGCTTCAGCATAATGCTTTGCCTTGGACTCAAGCTTCATAAGTTTGCACTTTTTTCAGCGATTCCTCGATCAGGGATTTATTATCCGCATCGCTCAGGTTTTTTTGAATCAGCTTTTCTGCCACCGAAAGAGTCAGATTTACCACCTCTTTTTTGATTTCAGATATGGCTTTATCTTTTTCAACCTGAATTTGATTTCCAGCATCCTCACGAATTTTATTCGCCTGTTCTTTTGATTTCGCAATGATATCATCTTTTACTTTTTCTGCTGCTGCTTTACCATCAGCAAGGATGGATTGTGCCTCAGATCTGGCTTTGGCCATGATTGCTTCCGATTCTTCATTTAGCCGTTCCAATTCCGATTTGGCTTTCTCCGCATCCTCAAGAGAACTGCGAACCATGTCTTCCCGATCCTGAAGCATTTTCAGCAATGGTTTCCAGGCAAATTTAGCCAGGACAAACACAAGCAGTAAAAATGTAACAATGGTCCAGACGAATAGTCCGGGGTCAAGCTGGACTAAAGGGTTATTCATGAGATTTCCTAAAGGTTTTTATTTCATCAAGACAATTAACAGTGCAAATACTTCACCAATGACTGCCACACCTTCGAGCAGAAAAAGGGGCAGATTTACTGCACCGGTAATTTTATCTGCAGCTTCTGGCTGACGCGCAATTCCTTCCGCAGCTGCGGCTGCGAGGCGGCCAATACCAAGACCTGCTCCAATGACAATGAGTCCAAGACCCAATCCTACTCCAAACAAATGAAGATTTTCCATCTTTTGTTTCTCCTTTACTTTTGATTAATGATGTACATTGATTGCCATACCTATAAATACGGCTGACAATAGTGTAAAAACATATGCTTGTACTAAAACAACAATTATTTCCAAACCTGTAATAGCTGTCGCCATTGGGATTGAAAAAAGCGCCAAACTCACACCTGTCACTGTACTCTGAAACATTTCTGCAAAAATAGCCATGAATGATAAAATAGCTAAAATAGCAATATGACCGCCGGTCATGTTGGCTGCCAATCGCATGGTTAATGCAAAGGGTTTTACAAACATACCAATTATTTCTATTGGGATTAGAATGATATATACGGGCCAGGGTAGACCATGGGGTACTAAATTTTTCCAATGCTGGATAAACCCGTGTGCTTTGGTCCCGGCGATGATAATGGCAAAAAATGTAACAGTGGCCAATGCTACCGTTACATTAAAATTTCCCGTAGCCGTCACACCACCATGAAGAATTCCATTGATAAAGTTGTGGCTGTCACTGGCCGGGATACCCAATACAAATCGGTTAAAAGCACCTAATAGGTCAAAAATGGGAACCATACCAATGGCATTCGCGAATAGGATGAAAAAGAAAAAAGTCAAAATAAGAGGTGCCCATGCATTCACCCATTTGGGGCCTAAGTTTGGCACAACAATTGAATCTCGGATAAATTGAACAACGGATTCAATTACATTAGCCATGCCAGTAGGTACACCATCACTTTTGCGAAGAAATCTACGAATTGGAATAATGACGGCGACGGAAACCAAAACAGCCACAATCCAAAGCATCAATACGTGCTTCGTGACAGACATATCAATCCCAAAAATGTGAGGCAAATGTACAATGGGATGTTGAATGTCTGAATTCGAAACGTGGTGGATTATATTTTTGCCCACCTGATCCATTACGCTGGATCCGTGAGTTTGTTCACCGCCTGATATCATTTATTATGTCTAAAATTTTTACGATTAATAAAGGGACTTCAACACGAACGCTTCCAGCGTATGAAACGCCAGAAAAGAGCCCGAAAAACTAAACATAAATGGGTACGGTGCAAAAGAATAAAAGTTGAATATTATCAATAAATACGCACCAAAGATAATCATTCTCCCGACAAAACCTGTCATGAGTATTTTTGTCATCAATTGGGGGGCTTTACCTTTCGCCCTGAATACCATAAATAATTCAATGGCGGCCACGGCCCAGGGTAATAAAATTCCCCAGAATATTTCTATCTTATATTCAGGTTGAATTCCGACACCCAATCCGAAAATTCCCATCGCAATCGCCGTTAAATAAATGATTAATCTCATTTTTTAAATATTGTTTTTGCTAATTCATAAAATCCCACCACAATACCTAAGCCAAGGCCTAACAAAAGTAATACAGGTGATGTGTTGAAATATTGATCCAAAAAAAATCCCAAAGCCCCCAAAAATAGGATGGCCCCCATTAATGTATAGGCAGCACCGGCGGCGGGCCCGGACTGGCGTAGGAAACGCTGAAACTGGTTTAGAGATTTTCCGAAGAAATGATCAGAATCATTTCTCATGATGATCGGAATCATCTTCCACCTGGGGCGAGTCCTTTTGATGTTCCGGTTCAACAATTGGTTCACTACCGGCGAGAACACAATGCCCCTGGAACTGTGCACCTTCCTCAATGACCAGGGTTCGATAAATCAAATCACCTTTAAGCTGGGATTCGACCCCCAAAACGGCTCTGCTCTCTACACGGACATTACCATCAACAGTACCACCGATCTGAGATTCAGCCGCTTGGACATTTCCATGGACTTCTCCACCACGAGCGACCCTTACGGGCCCTTCGGAAGTAACATCCCCAAAAACCTTCCCATATATCGCCACACCTCCCTGACAATTAATGTTACCCTGGATAACCGCATCAGCTCCGATCATCGTATGTACATCTTTATATTCATTTTTAGCCATATCAATCCACACTCATATTTGTTTTATTTAATTCTGGAAAATACAACAAAGGATCCACTGCTTTCCCCTCTTTCCATATCTCAAAATGTAGGTGTGGCCCTGAACTCTTCCCTGAACTTCCGATAGTTGCAATAGTATCACCACTCTTTACATTTTGGTATTGATCTACCTTTAATAATTCGTTATGTCCGTAGTAGGTAAAATAATTATTTCCATGATAAATCACCACCAAATTACCCAATTCTGTTGTCATTCCTGCAAAAACCACCTGCCCGCCTCCAGAAGCCTTGACCGGGGCACCGGACACCCCGGTAATATCTACCCCATAATGTTGACGATTATCAGCATTTTTTTCTTCAATCATTTCCTGTGTCACATACCCTTTTACGGGCATCAAGGATGGAATATGATCCAGGTATCCAAAACGTATTGGTTCATTTTCCAAAATTTTATTCAAGTCTCTCTCTCCGGTTATACTCATATCTAAGTCTGTCCCCAATGCTTTTTGTACCACCATTTCCATTTGTTTTAACTGCTCTAAATCACGATATAATTCCAACACTTTTGTCCGTTCCCCAATCACCTCATTATATCGACTTTCCATCTTTTGGAAGTCAAATGCCTTTGGAGCTAAGACCAATAACGAAATTATCATCCCTGATAAAATCACAACCACTAAAAATATGATAGCCCCTACAGTGGTTCGGGAATAAGAATAGCGTTTATTCTCGCCATCATGATCCGGAACAATCAGAAAAGTATATCGCCTGGGTTTCATTCCATTTATTCGATTGATCGCAATAAATCCAGAATTCGTTCCAGATCATCATCGGAAAAATAATCAACTGTTATGGAACCGCCTTTTTTCCCTTTGTGGTTCATGCGGACTTTTGTCCCGAGAATCGCTATCATTTCGTCTTCGATCTGGCGAATGGCAGCACTTTTTTGTTTAGATAATTTCGGCTTGGATTTTGAATCTGCTTTTTCTTTCACAATCGCCTCAGCACCCCGTACAGATAAATTCCGATCTAAGATTAAATGCCAAAGTTTATTCATCCCAGCCTGTGTTTTCATGGCCAATATGGCCCGACCATGGCCGGCGGTTATTTTATTATTTCTTAAACTCTTTTTTATTTCCGGCGGCAATTGCAATAGTCGAAGCGCATTGGTGATCGTTGATCGATTTTTACCTACAGATTTTGCAATGGCAGTTTGGGCTAATCCGAATTCGCTCTGGAGTACTGCATATGCTTCCGCCTCTTCCATTGTGTTCAGGTTTTCCCGCTGAATATTTTCAATCAGAGCAACTTCCATCATTTCGACTTCGCTGGTGACTTCTATTATATAGGCGGGGATTTCTTTTTGTTGCGCCAATTTGGATGCCCGCAGCCGCCTTTCGCCGGCGATCAGGATATAACCCTCCCCGTCAGCTCGAACGGTAATAGGTGTAATTATACCCTTCTCACGGATGGAGGCCTCTAATTCTGCTAATGTTTTTTCATCAAATAATTTTCGTGGCTGGTGAGGGTTCATTTTTACTTTTGAAATTGAGATTTTAGTCACGCCCGCAGGCGATACATCCTGTTTTTCCGGAGGACGAATCAACGCACCCAGTCCTTTTCCAAGTCGTTTAGTTGTCACGGATTAGAATCTCCTCTGCCAAAGCCATATAATTTTGTGCACCTGTGGAATTGGCATCATAAAGTAAGACAGGTTTTCCAAAGCTTGGCGCTTCACTTAATCGCACATTTCGCTGGATGACAGTTTTAAATATTTTATCTTCAAAATAACCACGCACTTCATCTGCCACCTGCTTGGATAAATTTAATCTTCCATCAAACATGGTTAAAAGTACACCTTCTATTTCCAGAGTCGGATTCAAATTTTTCTGAACTAAGCGGATAGTATTTAAAAGCTGACCCAACCCTTCCAAGGCATAATATTCACACTGAATCGGGATAATGACTGTATCAGAACAGGTGAGCGCATTGAGGGTAAGCAATCCCAGGGATGGGGGACAGTCAATCAGTATATAGTCATATTTTTTTAGAATAGGTTTCAATACTTTTTCCAATTGATGTTCCCGTGCCATAATACTCACTAACTCAACTTCCGCACCGACTAAATCGCTTGTAGAAGTGACAATATCCAAGTGGCTTAATTGTGTTTTGGTAATCACATCTTTTGTCGATGCTCCACGAATCAATGCGTCATAAATATTTTTCTGGGAATCCACCAGCAATTCTTCAATCCCAGTTGTGGCGTTGGATTGGGGATCTAAATCAATGAGAAGTGTTTTTGCCTCGGAAACGGCCAAACTCACGGAAAGGTTGACCGAAGTAGTGGTTTTACCCACACCACCTTTTTGATTGGTTAATGAAATAATTCTACTCATTGAAATTGAATCTATATAGCGAAATAGAAGTCAATAATTTAGGTGCGACAAACCTGTGGAAACAATAAGCCGGTCACTTATATTTGAAAAAGATATGTCAACTTCACCACTTGTGTACCTTGGACCAAACTGGACTTTGACCCGGCCATATCATAGCGTTGATTCAATACGATAAACAGATCGCTCCCCGGCGTATGAATCCAATTAATGCGGCAATACAATTGGAGTTGTTCTGAAAAATTATCATACTGAATCAGGGCTTTCCCAAACCATTTTCGGTTTAATGCGACTTCAGCGGTTATGCCATAAATATTTGCTGTGAATTCTTCTTGACTCGGCATTGAAACAATATTTTGGTTGGCAGATCCGTACAGGGTAAAATGATTGGAAAACTGTTTCCCAATGGAGCCAGACATGCTTGTCTTATTTCCACCAAAATAATCTCCTTTTGAAAGGGCGAAATTACCCCAAACACCCCTGCTCTGATTCGTTCTGGCAGAGAATGAAATTTTTCGATCCCTATAGTTTCCCTTCTGAATTTCCACACCATTCCCTAATGTAAATCCAGCAGTCAATTTCTCCTTATTTTGGATTACTTTTAGCCCAATTTTGTCTCGAGTTTCAAGAATAGCCTCGATACCACCATTAAGTACACTTGTTTCATGAATACCCGCATGGTTTTGTACATCTCTAGCATATATAGTAAATCGCCATTGACGAATTAATTCATCTCCATCCCCAACCCTTGGAGTAAACCCAGCAATAACACCTGTACCAATCATATCCTGTCGCTGAACAAATCCTAGACCCGGTCGAAAATCTTCATCTACACGGTGCTGACCTGTCGTTAAAAAATAACGATCATTCCTCAAATCCAACTTAATCATGGATGCAGCAGAAGGTCCTACAAGACTTGTATCATCCACCTGACTGTACCAGGCCGAAACACTGCTATTTCCCCAAAACCTCATTTGACCATCGATACCATAAACGGAATTACGGACCCCTTTACTTGACACATCCGTAATGATGGCCCCAACCGTTGTTCGATCGCGAACATCTTTCCTTAGTCGAATTGCATTATAATGGGTTGCAGGTAAATCTCCATCGGCTCGAGTATGGATATTCAATGCGCCAACGGATGTTTTTCCAATTTGACCAAACAAACGGGCGCCGCCAACGACATCTTGATTCAACCCGATCTTTCGGCTAAAAAACACTTCGGTTTGGCGTGAATTCCCAAACGCAAATAATTTGGATCGCGTCAAAAAAAATTCCCGCTTTTCAGGATAAAATAAATTGAACCGTGTCAAATTAATTTGGGCGTTATCCGCTTCTACCTGGGCAAAATCTGTATTATAAGTCAAATTCAGGGTCAAGTTGGATTTCAACCCATAATAAATGTCACCCCCCCCATTTCCAATATTATCATTGACAGTTTTCTCATCGGTTATTTGGTTTTGAGTGCCACCGATAGCGAATGGTTTAATTTTTATATCCTTACTCCTCTTAATATTTTTTAATCCTTTAAGATTTGCATATTGAGACACTTGGTAAATATCGGAACTGTATTCCAATCCAATATGGGGCCAAATAACGCTCTCATTTTTTCGATTGATATACCGCTTGATGGCCAACCCCATCGTTAATTCATCCTTATTGGGGAATCGTAATGTTGTCCAGGGAATAGCAACTTCAAGGACCCATCCAAAATCGGTTACCTTACCCTCACTGATGTAAACCCCATCCCAAGCCCATTCATCAAGACCGGGCCGGTTTTCATCGGTGATCAAGGCATCATCTTGGGTTCCCAATGGATTCATTTCAAACAGGTATGCGTTGCGGCGATCATGGTAGGTATCCAAAGCAATTTCCAATTTATCATCCCGGTGGATCCACCCACCTCTATTTAAAATTGTGGCCCGAACTTTTTCCGGTTCAGAATCAAAAAAGGTAAACCCAAAGTATATGAAATTATTATTGAAGGCCACACGCATTTCGGACTTTTCCGTTGGCTCACCCCCATCCAGGGGCAGTCGTTGGACGAATTCAGTAATCGGTTTAATGGTAGCCCAAACAGGCTCATCTAACAGACCGTCAACCTTGATGGTTAATTCTGTTCGAGTGGCCACAACCTCGGGTCGATCCTGGGCAACGATTGAACATAAGGATATAATGAGGCAAAGAATAAAAGGTTGTATATGCATTAGGAGCTGGCGAATTATCTATTTTTCTGGTCCGTCATTCCACCACCATCTTTAAAATATAACCGTTGCACCTGCTCTTTTTCTGGGAATTCTTGTCCTGCATCATTCCCACTATAAACGATCCCATTTTTTATTACATATTCGATTGACCGTGTGTTCCGAATATTATCTAATGGATTCTTGGTCATAATGACCATATCCGCCAATTTCCCCGGTTCAATTGACCCGAGCTTATGATCCAGACCGTGATGTTTAAACCCATTAATTGTTGCAATTTCTATGGCATCATAATTTGAAAAACCACCGTGAGTAAATAGTTCCATTTCCCAATGGGCGCCTAATCCCATCATTTGGCCATGGGCACCCATATGCAGTTTAACGCCACGATCATAAAGTTTTATCAGGGCTTGGTCCATTTGTTTGGCATAATGATCATCCGGCCAGTAAAAGTTGGGACGGCGATACCGAATCAACTCATCTTTCCTAAAAAAGTTCAGGAGCTTTTTATTCTCCCAAAGTCTTTCTGTTTGATGAAAATATGTTTCGCCGGAAGGACCATTGTAAACAACAATTAATGTGGGCGTTATTCCCATTTTTGATTTTGAAAACAACGTAAGCACATCATCGTAGAGTGGCTCTAATCCCATGGTATGTTCCAGACCGGTAAACCCATCCACCAGTTGGGTGAGATTCATTTGGGGATTGCCAAAAGATTCACTCACCAGATTCATACCCAATCTTCGACAGGCTTCAGCCAAATACTGTCGAGCCTCTCGGGTGTGATTAGAGTAATCCTTCACCGCTATTGCACCGTGATCTTTATTGAATTGAACATGATCTAAAGCATCCTCTAATGATTGAATGGGCCGATGCATTTTGGATCGGTACTTTGTTACAAAAATCGGATCGCCTACGGAGTAAATCCTCGGTCCGGGAATGTCTCCTTTTTGGATCATATCAGACACCCAAAAATCTTTTTGGGTCGTGCCATAAACATCGTACATGGTTGTGACGCCATAAGCCAAATTTGCCTGAAGACCATATAAACGCTGTTCAATCACATTTAATGCGGAGATAGGGCTCCCATAATGACCGTGAGCATCAAACATGCCCGGCATAACCGTTCGACCTTCCAGATCGAATGTTTTCGTTTTGGGTGGGATTTTAATACTGTTTCCTACTGCGCGAATCTCATCACCCTCAATTAATATTGTAACATTTTCTAATACCTCTTTCTGTCCATTCATCGTTAACACACGAACGTTTGTAAGGGCGATAGATTTATTCGATCGCTCAATATTATAGGTAAAGGATAAATCAATTTTTTCCGATGTAATACTACTGTCCAAAATCATATCTACTGATTTTTCGTAATGATATTTACCCCGCGTCCAATGCAGAGATTGACTGTCTGAACTCCAAGACATAAAATCGCCATCTTCATCTAAATCCACTCTTTGCGTAAATCCTTTACTGTCCGCCGCACTAATTGTAAGCACTTGCCCAACAAACTCAAATGGTGCAATAAAACTGCGATGGTATTCCCGAAAAGCAACCCACTTCATATCTGGGGAAATAACAGCTCTTGTTGCATTTGTGAATTTGGCAATTTCCATTTTATCTAACCCATTATGGGTGATGGATTTAATCGTCAAAACATCTTTAACGTATTCAGAAAAATAAATTCGATTATCACTTCCAAAATATACAGTGGGGGGACGTTTTGCATACCGATTCCCACTCCATTCAATTTCTGTTAAGACGTTTTCCCTTCCGTCCTTATTAATAATTGCTAAAACAAAATCTCGTTGACTCTCCAAGTGTTTTCCATTGGTTAACGATCCTGCGCCCCTCATATATGCTATTTTTTTACCGTCTTTCGAAATGGAAATGGAACCATATTGACTTTTGATCCTTGTAAGTTTTTTGCGATTTTTCCCTCGCATATTCATCTTATAAATGCTGCCCATATCTTTGTCATTCCAGGATCCATAGTAAATTGTTTTTGAAACCGGATCATAAACCGGATTGGTTTCATGATCAGAAGATTCGGTTAAATTTGTTAGTTTTGATCCCTTTTTCAAATAAAGATCACCCAGGGCTTCAAATAAAATTCCGCCAGGTGTTTTTTGAGACCAGCGATGAGATCTTGTGGCTGCTGTTTTTTGGGGAATATCTACCTGAAACCGAATTGTATTCCTCACATCGCGGTTCACTGCTGCTTCAAATTCAATGTTGCGATCCTTTCCATTAGACACATTTACCCCATAGATTCCACCCTTATATGAAATAAAAACTTCCCGGCCATTGGGATGCCAAGCCATATTGGGATATGATCCATAAAAACTTCCACTATCTTGACGATCGAAATCCAATTGACGATTAATGACTTTTTCATCTCTTGAATTTAGGTCATGAATGACCAAAACAGTTTGCCGATCATCGCGATGGATATAAGCCATCTTTTTTCCATCAGGAGATAAACGTGGATTTGTAGCGCCTCCGGGACGATCGATATAAATTTTAATTTCACCGGAATCCGTATCGTACGTTTTTATCCGGTCTCCACTTCGATAAAGACTCCCATCACCATGCTCAAAATAGATTAAGCCATTGGATGGATGCATCTCAAAATGAGTCATAGGTGATCGACTCCCTGCGGGAACAATCTCCTGTTTTTCGCCATACATATTAAACATATAAACAGGATGTTGGACTTTCATATTCAAGGCAGTCCCAAATACATGGCGGCCATCATTGGACCAAGTACCTTGATGAACCGGTAATTTCATTTCAGAAATATTTTTCATTTCGCCAGAGGATAAATCTTGAGTCCACAAATCATCGCTGCCGCTTCGGTCAGATGTGAACAAAATTGTATTTCCATCTGGGCTGAACCGAGGGAACATATTCCATGAGGTTCCATTCGTAATGGCCCTTGCTTTTCCACCGGAAATTGGAAGCAAATAAATATGCCCTAATAAATCAAATGCGATTGTTTTACCATTGGGAGACATATCCACACTCATCCAGGTGCCTTCTGTTACGGTAAAAGAAATATTGTGGGTGCCAGATGAATTTTCCTCGGCAACCACACACCCAACCAACAATAATAATGATATTATATGTTTCATCAAAACTCCTTTTAAATCCATATTTTATTCACGATTCATTCGTTTTTTGAATAAAAGAAAATATACCGGAATTCCTGTCAAAACAAAGGTTAGGTCATGGACTGATTTTCCTGTTTCATAATAAGCTCGCAATAAAACTAAAATGATAATCCCCGCCAAATATACCCCCGGTAAAACCGGATAAAACGGCACGCGATATCCATCCTTTTCACCTGAATTAGTATGACGAAACTTGAAAAATGCAACAGTAGTAAAACCATAAAATATAAGGATTGAAAACACCATCCCCGACACAATAGTTTCAAAATTTTGCCGGATTAAAATGAGCGCAATCCCCCAAATACAATGAGCCATAATAGCGTGAGTGGGTGATTGGTATTTTGAATCTATGTGGTTTAGCCACTTGAACATGAGTCCATCTCTGGCCATGGCATAATACACCCGGCTGGCTGACATAATGGTTCCATTGATGCTTCCCGTGGCAGAAATAATCACCATGATTGAAATCAAACCGGCGCCAATAGGTCCAAATAATTTTATGGCAGTATCCGAAGCGACAATGGTGCTATTACGCATCCCTTCCATCCCTAATACACTGTGGTAAAGTAGGTTGGAACTGAGATAGAGTAATATAATAACTGCAATCCCAGCGATCATACTTTGGGGAATCACCTTGGCAGGGTTTTTCATTTCTCCAGCCACATAGCCCACCCGATCCCAGCCAATAAATGAAAAAAGAACCAGCATAAGAGCAGCCACAATATTACCGGTGGATCCTAATTTTCCCATTGCTGTTTCTGAAATAGATAATTGATTGAAATCTCCATCCATCATGATGAGACCTACAAGTGCAAATAAAAATAATCCGCCAATTTTAATTGAGGAAGACATTTTATTATACAGACTGGCCCGCTCAACGCCAAGATAATTGATGAAACCAAATATGATGATGATTCCGCTGGCAACCATCATTTTGGTAGTCTGATCCATGGGTAAAAAGTAGCCAAGATAATTAGCCGTAATTAGACTCAGCCCTGCTGCAGGGCTGGTACGGATAATGACCAATTGTGCCCAGCCAAATAAAAAACCCCAAAAAGGGCCGAATGCTTTTTGAATATACACATATTCACCGCCTGTTTTAGGGAAGCGGCTTCCTAACTCTCCATAAATGAGAACACCGGCGAAAACAAACATAGCCACACCAATCCACAGTATAATGATGGTTGAAAAAGAATCTAAATATCCAGCAATAATTTGGGGCGTGGCGAAGATGCCGGAGCCAATGGTGATGCCCACCAAGAGTGCAATGCCGTCAAAAAGTCCCAGTGATTTTTTTAGTTGAGTCATAATTTATCTACTTTATTCCTTTGGGGATGGGAAGTATAACCCATTAAATTTTTTCATTCAATAAATACATGTAAATTTACTTATCGATTACTGAATGAAAGCATTAGTTAAAAAATCACCCGAAAAAGGGATTTGGCTGGAAGATGTTCCTGTCCCCCCTTGTAGTACCAATGATGTCAAAATCAAAATAACCCATACGGCTATTTGCGGGACTGATCTTCATATATATAAATGGGATGAATGGGCCCAACGCACCCTTAAACTCCCTTTGGTCACTGGACATGAATTCTGTGGTATCGTGGAAGAAATTGGACCCGGTGTTACCCATTATAATCCGGGAGATCGTGTGTCGGGAGAAGGCCATATTACCTGCGGTTATTGTAGAAACTGCAGGGCAGGAAAACGGCATTTATGTCATAAAACTGTGGGCATCGGCATTCATCGGGATGGGGCGTTTGCTGAATATTTGGTGATTCCCGAATCCAACGTATGGCCCATCCATAAAGATATTCCATCAAAAATCGCCGCATTCTTTGACCCATTTGGAAATGCGGCTCACACAGCATTATCGTACGAAATGGTTGGCGAAGATGTCCTCATTACCGGGGCCGGTCCCATTGGAATCATGGCAGTTGCTATTAGCAATTTTGTCGGGGCACGCAATGTGGTTATTACCGATGTGAATGAATACCGGCTTGAATTAGCTCGCAAACTGGGTGCCACAAAAGCGGTGAATGTGGCAAAAGAAAACATCCGGGATTCATACAAAGAATTGAATATGGTCAATGGGTTTGATGTAGGATTAGAAATGTCGGGAAATCCAAATGCATTCAAAGATATGCTGGAAAACATGTATAATGGTGGACGTGTTGCGCTACTTGGCCTTCTACCAAAATCCACACAAATTAATTGGGATGATATTATTTTTAAGGGACTACATATCAAGGGGATATATGGAAGAGAAATGTATGAAACCTGGTACAAGATGACCCAAATGCTCCGAAGCGGATTGGATATTTCACAAGTGTTAACCCATACTTTTCCTGTGGATGATTTCCAAAAAGGATTTGACATTATGGCATCAGGGAATTGCGGGAAGGTTGTCCTTGAGTGGTAATTCTATTGCCACAAAGGGCACTAAGAAACACTAAAAATATTCGCGCATTTTTGTGAACTTAGTGACTAATAAAAATGAGTAATTCAAAGAAACATTACATAGACATACTTTCCCAAATTGAAATGGATGGTTTATATAAAAAAGAACGGACCATAACAACACCCCAAGGTGTAGGCATTTCCACTCATGAAGGGGGCGATGTTCTCAATTTTTGCGCCAATAATTATTTGGGGTTGGCAAATCACCCCGATTTAATTGCTGTGGCTAAACAAGCATTGGATGATCATGGATTTGGGTTGGCATCGGTTCGGTTTATTTGCGGTACGCAAGATATTCATAAAGAATTAGAAACAAGTATTTCTCAATTTTTTGGTACAGATGACACCATTCTCTATACGAGCTGTTTCGATGCAAACGGAGGATTATTTGAAACATTGCTTGGGCCGGAAGATGCGATTATTTCGGATGCGCTCAATCACGCATCAATTATTGATGGGATTCGTTTGTGTAAAGCAAAACGATTTCGATATGTCAATAATGATATGGAAGATTTGGAAGAAAAACTCAAAGAAGCGCAAGATGCACGTATTCGCCTGATTGCCACAGATGGCGTTTTTTCTATGGATGGATTTATCGCCAGGTTGGATGAAATTACAATACTGGCAGAAAAGTACGATGCAATGGTGATGGTGGATGATTCACACGCCACAGGGTTTGTGGGAAAAACCGGTCGTGGTTCCGCAGAATATCGTGGTGTCTTGAATAAAATTGATATTTTTACTTCCACATTGGGAAAGGCATTGGGCGGCGCTTCCGGTGGATTTACCACAGGGCGACAGGAAATCATCAGTTTGTTGAGACAACGATCCAGGCCCTATTTATTTTCCAATTCGGTTGCACCCTCCATTGTGGCAGCAAGCATAAAAGCATTTGAATTATTATCTGCATCTACCGAACTCCGGGACAAAGTCGAAGAAAATACGTCTTACTTTCGAGAAAAAATGACTGCAGCTGGTTTTGACATCAAAGTGGGCATTCATCCCATCGTACCCATCATGTTATATGATGCGGTATTGGCTCAGAACATGGCCGCTGCTTTATTGAACGAAGGAATATATGTGATCGGTTTCTTCTTCCCTGTTGTACCTAAAGGCGAAGCGCGAATTCGGGTACAGATTTCAGCTGGAATGGATAAAGATCATCTTGACCGCGCAGTTTTAGCCTTTGCAAAGGTAGGGAATGACTTAGGCGTCCTCTCCTAAATTGAATCTCGCTGATTTTAATATAGATCCATATCAAATGTTAATGATAAAACAAGATTAATTATTATGATAAAACTGAGGAGTTCATTATGAAGAAAGTCTCTATTCTTTTATCGTTAATTGTGTTTTGTGTTGCACAAAATAACACTTCAACTAAGACTAATAATCCTACTGATGTTAATACTACAACTAAAGAAACTAAGATTATAGAAGATGTAAAGATTGATATTTTACAATCTTCTATTGCAGATCTTCTTTCTGGGAGAGACAAGTCCTATTTTGATCCAATTCTCCTTTTATCTGATGCGTTTTGGACTGAGTATAGTCATGGAATCTCTGAAGATTATGATAAGATTAAAACGGAGAGGTTTGACCATATGAGTTCCTGGAGTGATGATAATTTTATTAATTCTGAAGTAGATACTTCTCTTGTTTTCTATCCATTCTCAGGCCCTGATTTTTTACATGTATATTTTTTATATCCAAATGCAAATGAGTATATTTTTTTAGCTAGAGAAAAGGTAGGTAGCATTCCAAATTTTAAAAGGATTGGAGAGGCTGCAACGATGGATTACTTGAAAAACACAACCCATTTCCTAAGAGATGTAACCTTTAAAAGTTTCTTTTTTACCAATAATATGAAAGCAGATATTGATCAAGATTTTATAGTTCCAGGAGTTATCTCATCTTTGTATTGGATGTTATCAAGAACGAATCAGCAGATTGTTAAGGTAGAAAGAGTTTCAATAGATGAAAATGGGGCACTAATTCCGAAACAAGATAGCGATCAATTAGATGGTGTTAGATTCCATTTTATTAAAAAGGGAGATAAGAAAATTAAAAAATTAACTTATTTTTCTTGTGATATCTCAGATGGTGGATTTACAACAAAGAATCCACAACTTCTATCTTATTTGCAGTCAATTAGGAGTTATAATACATATGTTAAAGCAGCGTCCTATTTAATGCATTATTCTTTTTTTAGTGAAATAAGAAATTTAATTCTAGAAAATAGCTTGACAATCTTTCAAGATGATACAGGTGTTCCTTATAAATATGTAAATAATGAAAATTGGTCAGTAAGGCATTTTGGTTCATATGTAAAACCACCTTCTAATTTTGCGGAAGATTATCATATCCTTTATCAGCAAGATATGGTAAATCTATATAAGAATAATGAATCTGAGAAACTACCATTCTCTACAGGTTATCACTTCCCCACCAATAGGCAGAATCAGATGTTACTAACTAGAAATAAATAAGTATTACCTCACTCTAATCTTTTGTCCAATCAATACCCTCCGCCGCAACCATATGGAAATGGCTGTCACTTACATAATAAGACACACCAAAAATAAAAATAATTCATTGGGAACGGGTGGAACTGATTTTGTTCCTTTTCTTTCTAAAACTAAACAAGAGACAGCCTCTTCCAAAATCAATTGGATGGTTAACCTGATTTTTCGAATATTTGCAAAAATGAAGTTATTGTCAAAAATAATATAATGTTACTCCCATCTCTCTTGCTCCCCTCCGAAACAGGGGTTATATTCCTCGGCTTTTTTAACCATATTATAACAATATTCAATGAACAGTAAACTGACACCAAGATTTTTAATGATTGGCCTTGTCCTTATATGGGCCATGTGGGCCATTTGGCCTACTTTTCAGTATCAGAGATTATCCGATGCCGAAAAGGAGACGCTTCGTGAAGAAGGAAAACTTGCGCAAATCGAATCCCGTACGATTAAACAAGGACTCGATTTAAAGGGGGGAATGTATATCGTCCTTGAAGTTGACCTTCCAACGCTCATGGAAACACTTGCAGAAAATAAAGATGGTAAGTTCAATCGGAGCATTGCATCTGTTCGGAATCAATTAAAACAAATACCTGAAGCAAATTTTTTCACATTATTTACAACCACTTCGGAAGAAAACAACCTTAAACTATCCCGTTATTATTATGATTATGGTTCTAGCAACAGCGATATTATTGTTGCACTTGAGGATGAAGCAGAAGATGCCATCAATCGCGTATTAGAAATTCTCGTTAATCGCATAGATCAATTTGGTGTGGCTGAACCCACCATCCAAAAACAGGGGAACCAACGAATCATTGTTGAACTGGCTGGTGTCCAAGATTCTGAAAGAGCCCGAGCCCTTTTAGAAAGCACCGCACTTCTTGAATTCTTTATCGTAAAGGATATCAATACGACGAACCAGTTAATGGTTAGAATCGATCAAGTGCTGAAAGGTGATGAATCCCTTGCTGCCGTTACGAAAACAACAATAGATAAAAAATCGAATGAATTTCAAGAGAGTGATGATCAAACTGTATCCGTGAGTGAGTTATTTGGAGAAACAGAGGATTCAGAAGCATCCTCTGATTCGGCTGTTGTTGATGAAAATATTTTTGCAGAACGACCATTTTCTGCCATGCTGAGAAATTTAGGACAAACGATTGGTGTTCCGGAAAAAAATATATATGCGGTAAAAAAGATTTTAGAACGGCCAGAAGTTCAAGAAAAACTTGCGGCAGTCGGGGGCATGTTTCTCTTTAGTCACAAAGCAGAAGAATATCCACTGGTGGATGGTACATTGGAAACGATGTACAGTTTATTCCTAGTCGAAGATGCAGCGGAACTCACTGGTGGCGTTGTGGAAGAAGCTAAAGCAAATTTAGGTCCCCAAGGGTCCACATCTGCGGGGCAACCCATTGTTAATTTGACGATGAATTCTGATGGTGCCCGCAAATGGTCCATCGTCACTGGATCTAATGTGGGACGTCAGGTGGCACTTGTATTGGATAAAAAAGTACACATGGCACCAAATATCAGAGAAAAAATTTCCGGAGGGAGCACCTTAATTGAAGGCTTTGCAGATATTAATGAAGCAAAAGATATTGCGATTGTGCTCCGGGCCGGAGCACTGCCGGCACCCGTGGATATTATTGAAGAACGGGTCATTGGGCCTTCCTTAGGTGCCGATTCAGTACGAAGTGGTACCCTGTCTGTTATCATTGGTCTGGGGATCGTCTTAGTATTTATGCTAATTTATTACCGTTTTTCCGGACTCATCGCTGACTTTGCACTCATTTGGAATATTGTGCTTGTTCTGGCCGTGTTGGCCTCCCTCCAGGCGACCTTAACCTTACCTGGTATTGCAGGATTGATTCTGACAGTGGGTATGTCCATCGATGCCAATGTAATTATTTTTGAGCGAATTAGGGAAGAACTTCGAAAGGGCAAGACGCCAAAAGCGGCTGTTAAAAGTGGATATGATCGTGCACTCACAACCATTATTGATGCAAATATGACAACCGTTATCGCTGCATTGGTTTTATGGCAGTTTGGAACGGGGCCAATAAAAGGATTTGCAACTGTGCTTTTCTGGGGAATTTTGATATCCATGTTTACTGCAATTTTTGTAACCAGAACTATTTTTAATACACTTACCAGCCGCAAAGGCTTTACCAAATTGAGCATATGAGAATTATCAAAGAAACCAATATCAATTTTATGGGTCAGCGAAAACTGAGTTCAATCCTGTCTGCATTCGTCATTCTTGCTGGCGTTATATCCCTTGTAATCAATGGCGGACCCAAACTGAGTATCGACTTTAAGGGTGGTACATTAGTATCCGTGCAATACACAGAACCAATGGATGTAACGGCCATTCGTACATCTCTCGGGAAAATCAATATCGATGGACAATCCTTTGACTTCAGCCGGGAAGAAATAAAACATTTTGGCGGACCAGATGCCGTATCTATCCGTGTGCCGCACATTGATGATGCACCTGAGAACTTTGCTCAAAAAATTGCTGATCATTTATATGATAGTTTCCCGGGTCAAGTACCTGATAATAAAACAGATTTTATTTTAGGGAAAGGCAGTGTGGGGCCAAAAATTGGTGCGGAGTTAAGCGGTAAAGCCATCATGGCAATCATATCTTCATTAGGACTAATTCTTCTATACATTTCCATTCGGTTTGAATTTCGATTTGCATTGGGTGCCATAGCCGCGCTCGCTCATGATGTATTAATTACATTGGGCATCTTTTCTTTACTTGGATTTGAAATCAGTCTACCCATTATTGCAGCTTTTCTAACTATTGTGGGTTATTCTTTGAATGATACCATTGTTATTTTTGATCGTATTCGTGAAAATGTAAAAGCCTCCAAACGAGAAGCGTATCATACAATTGTAAATCATAGTATTAATGATTCCCTTTCCCGGACGATTATTACCTCACTCACAACATTTTTTGTCGTACTGATCTTATGGCTATTTGGTGGGGAAGTGATTCATAATTTTGCATTTGCGATGATTATTGGTGTGATTGTAGGAACCTATTCATCCATATATATTGCCAGTCCTATTGTGGTCCATCTTCACGAAACTGCTGCCAAATAGATTTAATTATTCAGATACAAAAAAAGCCCCGGAGACTGTCGGGGCTTTTTTATTTAATTTTTTATAGGGTCGTTTAACTCCTAAAAATAGTTTTTTCCCTGTTAAACATTTTTACACACCAAAAAATAGCTAAACCTGCAAATCCAAAAAGGGAAGCATACACTTCAGCCATATAAACTGGATTAATGACACCGGCAATAATATCCTTGGAAGCTAGTGATACATTTAAAACAGGTATAAGGGACGTAATCGCATTTAACTCCATCCCCGGTAATGTGCCAATAACCGCTGGAAAAATAATGACAATATTCAAGGGCGCCACTATGCTTTGGGCTTCTTTGAAGGATCTTGCATAGATTGAAAGGCCCAACAGCATTGCGCTGAAAAAAGCAGCCACCGGTAGAACCAATGTCATGATTAACCCAATAGTCTTGGGGTTAAGAACCTCATTGATCACAATTAACACCTCGGGCGGAATATCAGGAATCTGCTGAATCCCCACAGCCATACCGCCTAAAGCAAGAAATGCCGTTAAAAATGCGGCTAACAAGACAACCAGAAATTTTCCCAATACAATATCCAATCGGCTGGCTGGTGAGGAAAGAATGGTCTCTAAGGTACCTCTCTCTTTTTCTCCCGCACCTAAATCCAGGGCGGGATACATTGCTCCCATGAATCCAAAAATTATAAATACATATGGAAACCATCCACCGGCAATCTTGCCAAATTTTTCCTGCCTCGAAGCAACATCTTCATAATTAATATTGTAAGCTCTGACCACTTCTGGCTTAAGGTTGAGACGGTCCATCCGCTCAGATACAATTTGGTTTTCAAACTTTTTCAAAACACCGTTAATTCTATCCTTGGTAATCCCAAAAGAATCCGTGCCTTTAAATTGAATCCTGATTTTGGCTTGACCATTTTTGGCAATATTTACTTTATAATCCGAATCAACATGAATAGCCACATCAAGGAATTCCTGTTGTATATATGACTGGATGCTATCCGTAGGAATTTGGTCCAAAATGATCACCTTGTCCATATCAGCAAAAGCCTGGTATAAATCTGGCGCATATTCCTGACCGTAAATTTGTACTTTCAATTGTTTTTCGCTGGCTTTTTCGGCCATAGACTTGGTGATTTTAAATACAGTTCCCAAAAGAACCGGTATAAGTAATAGAGGCACCACAACCATCATTATGATAGTTCGTCTGTCCCGGAAAATATCGATTACTTCTTTTTTCGCAATGGTGAGGAATTTCATATTAAGCCTCCCCCACTCTGTATATGAATTCATCTTCAAAAGTTGGCTGTGTCATTTCTTCCTTAAACTGATCCAAAGTATCATTGAAAAAGAATCTGCCCTTATAAATAATGGCAATATCATCACAGACTTGATTTACTTCTCCCATACGATGGGTAGAAAAGATAACTGTTTTCCCTTCTTCCCGACAGGAACGAATCAAATCCATTATGGCCCGGGACGTCATCACATCCAAACCGGAGGTGGGTTCATCAAATACCATTACCGGCGGATCATGAATGATGGTCCGCGCAATAGACGTTTTCTGTTTCATTCCCGTGCTTAATCTTGCAATACGACGGTCTGCAAAACTATGCATATCCAAAACATCAAATAGTTTATTTTTCCGTTTCTGAAAAGTAGTTTTATCCATGCCGTGGAGATCCGCAATATATTTTACCATTTCTGTTGGGGTCAGTCGGTCATAAAGAGCTGTTTTCCCTGTCATAAAACCAATTTTCTCCCGGACTTTCTGACCATCAGAAACAGAATCGGATCCTGAAACAGAAATGCTTCCCGAGGTTGGTGTGAGCATTGTGGCTATCATCCGAAGGGTGGTTGTTTTTCCCGCACCATTGGGCCCCAATAAACCAAATATTTTACCTGGTTTACATTCAAAACTGATGTCATCCACAGCCCGAAGGGTTTTGGAATCTTTATATTCTTCCCCAAGTTCTCTCCGCTGTTTTTTGTTGAGAGAAAAATCTTTGGTTAGATTTTGAACCTGAATCATACGTCCCCTAAAATCAATTGATTTAATATTTATTAATGGGGAAAATTAAATCAAATTTATTTGGGATTTTACAAGGATTATCAATGAGTACCTGAAAATTCATGTCTCATTTTTTCTGTAAATTCCAATATGATTCAAACCACCATTATGGACTGCCCCATCGGGAAATTACTTCTCGCGCAATCAAATAAAGGGTTAACCCATATCCTATTTGAATATGAAATCTCAAAATCTGAATCTATTATTAAAAGAAAATTTCCCCAAAGTACAATTGTGCGGGAAAAGAGAGCGCTTTCCCATGCAGTTCAGCAAATCAATGAATATTTTTCCCGCAAGCGCCAATCCTTTGATCTCAGTTTAGAGTTGGTGATGCCCCCTTTTCATTATAAGGCACTCATGGCCGTGAAAAATATCCCTTATGGAAAGACACAATCTTATCAATATGTGGCTGCATGTGCCGGAAACGCCAAGGCATCGAGAGCGGCGGGGTCTGCCAATGCAAATAACCCACTTCCCATTGTGATCCCCTGCCATCGCGTTATAGCTACGGGTGGCGGATTAGGCGGGTATGGTGGGGGACTAAAAATTAAAAATTATCTTCTGAACCTGGAAGGCGCCCTGTAACTTTCATTCCTACTTTTTCAATAAAACGGATTTAAATCATTATGTGGCAATCAATTAAACGGCGGATTTTTGCTGGTCTTTTGGCTATTGTACCTATCGCTGTTACCTTTTGGATTCTTAAGTTATTATTTACATTTTTCGATGGATTTGCAGCACCAATTTTAAAGCGAATCGGAATTGAAATTCCAGGTCTCGGTATTATCCTGACGTTGGTTATTGTTTTTCTCCTTGGATTATTGGTGACAAATGTATTGGGGAAAACCTTGTTCAAATGGGGAGAGCGCATTTTGGCAAAACTGCCCATCGTCAATACCATTTATAAAACAATTAAGCAGATTACTTCTGCTTTTAGCGGTTCTACAGTAAAATCTTTCCAACAGGTTATCTTCATGCAATATCCCCGTATCGGGCTCTGGACCATGTGTTTTGTAACCAATGAATCCCAAAATGAAACTGGGGAAAAATTTTATCACGTATTTGTACCCACCACACCCAATCCTACATCCGGTGTATTTATTATTGTTCCGAAGAAGGATGTGGTACACCCAAATATTTCTGTTGAGGATGGATTAAAGGCAATTATATCAGGTGGTATTCTGGATTCTGGCATTTCATTAAGCGGAAAATTACCCAGTAAATCATCATATTAATTTCATGAGTGAAATTACTTTCTTGGTCCTATTGCTTTTCGCCAGTTATTTAGCTGGATCCATACCATCCAGTATTATAATGGGGCGATTCATCCGTGGAATCGATATTCGTGAACATGGTAGCGGAAATGCCGGCGGTACAAATGTCTTTCGTGTATTGGGTTGGAAACCAGCTCTGGTCGTATTAATTGTTGATGGTTTTAAAGGATGGTTTTCAGTAGCAGTATTAGCACCGGTATTTTTTAATGCACAAGCGATACCTGATCTGGGTGTGGTTCAAATCCTGTGCGGTTTTGCAGCTGTATTAGGGCATACCTTCACTATCTTTGCCGGATTTAAAGGTGGTAAGGGTGTTGGTACATTGGGCGGAATGCTCCTGGCGCTATTTCCCTCCGCTTTTCTATTTTGCCTGACAGTGGGCATTCTGACGATTATATTCACGGGGTATGTGTCTATGGCTTCCATATTCGCATCCGTTTCCTTACCAGTTTTTATCCTGATTTTACCACCTTTTCTGGGGACTAACCCGGCACCCCTTTCACTTATGGTTTTTAGTCTATTGATGCCCTTCTTTATTATTTTTACACACCGGAGCAATATCCAGCAATTACGGAATGGTGAAGAGAATCAATTTGAAAAAGCAATGATCTTTCGAAAAAAAGATTCAGATTAAGAACTTATATCTGATAATCTGTTGCTATATGAAAGGCCTTATCTACCTGTTGGCCATTATAAAATCCCCAACCATAATCCAGACGTAATACGTTTACAAAGGGTACCTGAAACTGGAATGTAAATCCTGTTCCTAAGATCGGTTTTATTTGGAATAAGTCTTTAAAATTATTTTGGGTTGTCACACCCAAATCGATAAATGCCCCAATTGTTACACCAAATTCAAACAAATCCGCCATAGGGAAACGGGGCACAACCACTTTTCGCAATTCAATTGCAGTCTTCATATTGTGAAATCCAAATCGATACACCTGGTCTGGATCGTTATAATTAGCATGATTGGGATAATGCCATCCGCGGACAGAACCAGATTCACCCATGGATGCCATGAAGTGCTGATCCTTGATTCCAAAATTCATGTGCGTTTTAAATCCCCATGCCAAGATCCATGGTTTATTATTCTCCAGCCTACCCAGGCGTTTGTAAAAACTGTAGGATTGAAACCAGATAAAATTATTTTTAGATTTTCCATTTAAATCCAAGCGGCTCACAAAGGCTTGTTTGAATAAAACACCCATCGTCGGATTGGCATAAAGGTCCCGTGTATCATAATGGAAGGACCCCATTGGAGCAAAATACTGGTAACTAATTTTGGTTGAATCCCCTTTAAAATCCATAGCTTCAATTTCAAAACCAATGGCTGCTTTTTTCTCATATCCAAAAAATCTTCCAACATTTAATTCCATTGTTCTGAGTTCCACATCATATGGCATATAAGGATGGTGAAACATAACTTTGGCTACATTCGCTTTGAGGGATACATGGTCCCCAGTGATCCACGGATTAAAATAGGATATACCAAACGTATTACGACCCCCCAGCATAAAACCGCCACCTAACTGTTCATTTCGGCCACGGAAGTTTTTAAATGCTCCACCACCGCCAAAGGACCAGCCCGTTGCTTCATCATAACTGGGAGAAGCGCCGCCAAGGAATCGACCGCCGAAAAATTTAGTATTTTCTAATATTTCATATTCCAGACGGACATTTTTATTATCTAAAGGTATGGCACGCCAATTTATATCGGCAAAAATGCCAAGATTTATGAGGCGGTTCCGATCTTCAATTGCCATAACACTGTCCAAGGGTTCCCCAACATGATGTTGAATCTCTCGGGAAATAATATAATCTTTGGTGAGTGTATTTCCCTTATGGATTATCTCGGAAACGATCAACTCCTGACATAAACCCAATATGGGTATAAGAAAAAGAAATCCCCGCAATTTCATAGAAAGCCTTTATTAAATATCAATACTTCGCAGAAGAAGCTTCTTTTGATACTCGATCCCTTCTTCTGAATAAATGTCATCAATGGCTATCCTCAGTTTTTGATCAACAGCCGTGCTGTTCATTTGGATTTGGACATGGCTTTTATCCAATTCACGTACCTTCAAAACTGTTTGGTCATTCTCATATTTATGAAAACCGTCAGTAAATTCTTGGGGCGTACCATATTCCATTAAGAATTTATACTTGATCACATCTGCTGCAGTAAGTTGCGGAAACCCGGTGGGTTTCAATTCAATTGATCTCACAACACCATTCAATACAAAATGAGATGGCTCATGATTGGTGGAGCTGTAAACATGATCCACATTAATAAAATGAAGTTCAACTGTTTCAATGGTCAGCCGGGTGATGATTTGGAATAAAACCTTTGAGCGCTTCAATGGCAATTTATACCCCGTGGGCAAGTCAATTATTTCTTCCCAATATTCCACCGTTTGGGCCGAATCCATCACATTGGACATCACCGTAGGGAGGCTCATTCCCCATTTGGCTACCGGGTGACGATCAACAGTCCACCCTTCAGGAAGGGATTTAAGTTGGAATGTGGTTCGAGCCGGTTTCGATGCCGGTCGAACGGATGTTGACTCCCTAGGTTCAGGTGTGGTCGATTCCGTTATTTGGGTTGGTTCCGGGATATCTATTACCATGGGTTCCGGTGTACGCCCACCAATGCAGCTCACACATCCCAAATAAACAATAATTGTAGCGGTATATATAATTAATTTCATTTTAATTATTTTTTCTTAGTTGGATGTTCCGGGTGATTATTTCCTTGGTGGCACACCCAACAGGAAATTTCATGAAAATTTAATTCATTCATAGTTTTATTGGCGGTATTCACCATGGTCATCATTTTGCGCGCCACCTTTTTATGATCCTTTTCATCGCTGGAATAATCAGTCAAATTGTGGCAAAAATTACATTTGACACCCAATTCAGGTGCCACAACTGTCTTCATATATGAAACCAGTTCTCGCTTTGTTTTAAATGGAAGCACTTTCACATTTTTTAATTCGCGTTTCTGTCCCACCATTAACCCCGTCAGAAATAAAACAATTATCATTACTTTTTTCATTTTGTATTTCCTAAAACCATAAGTGTAATTGAGATAAAAATTCGATACCCTTTGATGGCACTCCACCCGACAATTGGGTGGTTCTGATTTGAAATTTAATATCTACTAAGGGTAAAGGTACATAATTCAGTCCAAAAGTGGTACGACGAATTGCATCTTCTGTATAAATCATACTTTCATCAAAAAAATCAATCCGGGCCAAAATAGTATAGCCCTTTTTCACATTCCATGTCAATTCACTATAGCTGGCAACAGATCGGTTTAAAACCAAGTTTTCTGCAACAGTCACTTCTCCCATCCAGGATAGGTTCCCGCGATTAAGTCCACCAAACAAGTTGACCATTTGTAGATCTTTTGCTGCAGTGGTTTCCCTAAAAAAGGATGCGCCGATCATTTTATTCAAGGATCCATTTGAGGAAAAGTGTTCTAATCGTCCATAAGATGACTCGGACTTTTCATATAAATATCCTTTAATCATTCCAAAAGAATAATGTGTATTCCCCTTATAATGGCCTAATTCCAAAAAAGGTGCATTTTTGAGTGTTGGTACAAAAGGCATCCCCTCCCGGTGATTTCCGTGGATTAAACGAATATTACCACCGCGGGTAAAAACAGTATGGTCATCCAGTTTTAATCCAAAAGATGGTTTCCCGACCCCTGTTTTTACATACCCAATTTTTCCATTGAGTCTAAATTGGACCCTATAGTCCGATTGGAGGGTCGCCAATTCAGCCAAAACAGTTAGTTTTTTTACTTCTGTCTTTATCTGGAAATTCGCCTGCATCGGAAAAATGGCAAGTCCACTGGGAACTTCACCCTTTTTTTTGGAGACAGATTGAAATCGGACGTCGCCTCCAATTTGGAAATGTTTTATAATGATTCCGGTATAACTTGATAGCCTTTTTGGTAATTTCGCAGCCAAATCATCCAGGCCATAGGCAATGCCATAATCGTTTCGCAGGGAACCTCCGCTTGGATCAATGTGACAAAGAATACAAGATGAACCGTTTTCAAGCGCATATCGTGGAATAGCCTGCAATATTCCAGTAAATATTATAAACAATAAAAAGTATGGATATTTAAAATGCTTAATTGTCAATTATTTTTTGCACCTTGATCAATCCACTTTATAATAATTTCAATTTTCGAATCGTCCCATGGGTTAGCAGGCTCCGGAGGCATGCGATCGCCTGAAGCATTTCCCTTTAATTTTTTCACAATGAAACTACCGATACCATTATTCGGAATAACGACTGGACTATTATTACTGGTGCCCATCATTAAATTATCATATGTCCGGACAGATAACCCCCCATTGTTTCCGTGACAGTTAATACAACTGGCATTCAACATGGGCTGAATATCTTCTGCAAAGCTAACATCGTCTAAAAACACTTCCTCTTTGGGGTTGGTTCCAAAGTCACTACAGCCAACTAAAAAGAATATGAGGATTTTTAAATGTTTTCGCATACCAAGAAGAAACAAAAAAGCCCCGATTACGGGGCTTTTTTGTCGAGGGTTTGAACGGTTATTTCCGTCCTCTTGCCATTGGAGCACGGGCTACATTTCCACCTTTATCTATAAAATAAAGGTATCCTGATTCCCGAGTAACGCCAGCATCTGCTACTTTTTCAGCATTCCCGCCGCCTTTACCAGCACGGGCCATTTTTGAACGCCAAACATTACCATCTTTTCCAAGGTAATATAGATAACCAGATTGTTTAGATACTCCCGTCGATTTTACAACTTCAGCCATAATATGACCTCCTTTAGTATGTTATTTGAAATACTTATTTCGTTTCTCTTCGGTAAACATACATTCGCCTCTCGGTAAAATGCAAGTTTTTTCTCGAGGAGCCTCCGAGGAAGAATATTAAGTAATTTTTGGCCTATTCTGTCACTATCTGAATCCTTAATTTTCCAACCCTATTTTTAAGCATCTATGCCCCGGTAGCTCAGCTGGATAGAGCAACGCACTTCTAATGCGTAGGTCACAGGTTCGAATCCTGTCCGGGGTACTTAATAACCCTGCAGAATGCCGGGCTATTTAATGTAAAAGATAAAAGTAAAAATGCGACTGGAGGAATTAAAATTTCATCTCCATAGTAAATCACAGCTTTTTGTATATTTCCAACCATTTCATTCACCATTGAGGATCATATGAGAAAGTTCTTCGTATCTCTTATCTTTTTTTCTGCCATCTATGCTGAAGGTATCAATGCTGATCATTTCAAAAATCTGAAATTCCGTTTTATTGGTCCTGATGGGAATCGCGCCATTGCTGTAGCCGGTGTATCTTCCGATCACAACACATACTATGTAGGTGCTGCTTCCGGTGGCTTATGGCGCACGAAAAATAATGGTATCTCCTGGCAACCCATTTTTGATGACCAGGATGTCTCATCCGTTAGCGCTCTGGCCGTTTCACAAAAAGATCCTAATATTGTTTGGGCTGGCACAGGCGAGACTTTTCTCATTCGCCCTGCACATGCAATAGGAGATGGGATTTATAAATCCACCGATGGCGGCGATACATGGACAAATATGGGCCTAGAAAAAACGGCTCGAATCGGCCGCATTGTCATTCACCCAACCAATCCCAATATTGTTTATGCAGCAGCATTGGGTCATGCCCACGGTCCTCAAAAAGAACGGGGTATTTACCGCACCACCGATGGTGGAAAGTCATGGGAACACGTTTTATTTATCAATGAAAATACTGGCGGTATTGATATTGCCATCGATCTGAATAATCCTGATTTCCTCCTCGCATCCATGTGGGAGATTCACATCAACACCTGGGGACTCAACAGTGGCGGTGATGCTGGCGGTGTTTTCATTTCTCGTGATGGCGGTGACTCATGGGAACGGCAGGATAAGAACGGCCTCCCCGGGGGTAAAGGGAAACCTGTAGGTAAAGTCGCAATCGCAATATCCCAGAGCAACCCCAACACTATGTATGCTCTTTGTGAAGAGGACCATCCGGGACTTTATCGAACAGATAATGGCGGAAAATCATGGCAACTGGTTACGAGGAATCATACTCTGGCAGAACGTGCTCCATATTATATGCGCATGGCCGTAGACCCGGATAATCCTGAAAAGATATATATATTAAATGTGCAATTCAGTATTTCTGAAGATGGTGGTAAAACCATTAAGTCTGGGTATCGCGCTGGTGGAGACAATCATGATATTTGGATCGATCCTGAAGACGGAAACCGAATTATGGTGGCCCATGATGGATGCGCTTCCATCGCCAATGATGGCAAAACGTTTAAGCGTGTGGTGCTCCCTATCGCCCAAATGTACCACGCCCATGTTGACGATCAGATTCCTTACAATGTTTATGGGAATCGTCAAGATGGCTACTCCTATCGTGGTCCCAGTAATAGTCGAGAACGGGGCATTTCACTGGGTCATTGGCGGGCCTTTGGCGGGTGCGAATCAGGCTTCGGCATCCCCGACCCCAACGATAATAATATAATATGGTCTGGCTGTTATGACGGCGGATTAGAAGTGTATGATGTAAGAACAGGCCATGCCCGTAACGTCCGTGTTTGGCCCGAAGCCGCCTATGGCTGGACACCAAAAGATCTGAAATATCGTTGGCACTGGTCCTTCCCCATCCACATTTCTGAGCATAAAAATGCCGTATATGTGGGCAGCCAGTACGTTCACCGGTCTACTGACCTTGGCCAGAGCTGGGAGGTCATTTCGCCGGATCTTACCTTAAATCTGAAAAGTCACCAGGAGAGTTCTGGAGGCATCGCTATTGATAATCTCATGACATTTGATGGATCCGTGTTGTTCGCCATTACTGAATCGCCACTTAAACAAGGGCTTATCTGGGTAGGAAGTAATGATGGCCAAATTCATCTCACCAAAAATGGCGGACGCGGTTGGGATAATCTCACCGAAAATATTGAAATGCCTCCCTGGGGAACCATTTCCAATATCGAAGCATCCCGATATTATAAAGGTACCGCATACATTTCTGTGGATTTCCACCAAATGGGTGATTTCGACCCTTATATATATAAGACTGAAGATTTCGGGCAATCATGGAAAAATATCAGCGGTGATATTCCAAAATCCTATTCCAGTTTTGTACATGTGGTAAGAGAAGATCATCAAACGCCTGGCATCCTCTATGCGGGAACAGATAATGGTGTTTATGTATCTCTGGATGATGGCGCTCATTGGATGCGTATCAAAAACAACCTACCCCCAGCGCCGGTTTATTGGATCAGCCTCCAGGAGCATTTTGATGATATGGTCGTTGGCACCTATGGCCGTGGGTTCTATATCCTGGATGATATCAGTCCATTTCGGGAATTAGCCAAAGCCAACAAAGAGGAAGTGAACTTCATGCCGGTTCAGGATGCCTATCGATTCCAGACTATCCAGAGTATGAAAAATGACGGCACCAGCCTCATCCGTGGACAAAATCCTGCCTACGGCGCCAATTTAGATTTTTTCCTCCCGGACACAAATGCAAAAGAAATATCCATTGCAATTCAAGACATGAATGGAAATGAGATTAGAAAGCTCACACCGAGGAAAACCACACTAGGTGTCAATCGTGTCATGTGGGATTTGCGTTATGAAAAAACAAAAACTGCTAAACTTAAGGTAAATCCCCGCGGTGTCGATTGGGTCACTTATAATAAAGATGGTTGGCGTCCTCTTCGCACCTGGGACATTGATGTAAACAGCGGAAAACTGGGGCCCAAAGCTGTACCAGGAAATTACAAAGCTATCCTCAACGTGGATGGGAAAGAGGTCACTCAGTCATTTCCTGTTTTGAAAGATCCCAATACGGCAGGAACAATGAAGGATATCAAAGCCCAATTCAAATTCCTCATAACATTGCGGGAAACCATCAATGAAAATGTGGCCCTCATCAATAAAGTTGAAGACCTCCGGTTTTCACTTCAAAATGATTACGAGACGAGAGATGAAGAAAAAGCTGCACGGGATATGGATGTTCGGCTTTACGAAATTGAAAGCCATTTATTCGATATAAAGCTCACGGGAGCGCGGGAAGATGCGTTTCGTAATCCTACCAAAATATATGGAAGATTATCCGCATTGGGCAGTGATTTAACGCGATATGGAGCAGATTTCAAACCCACCAACCAGCAGGTTGAAGTGTATGAAGTATTATCTGACCGGCTTAAAAAACAACAAGCTGCCTTTGATATATTGATGGAAGACGATTTCTGGGATTCGGAGAAATAATTATTATATAGGCGCAGCATGTTTACCGGCCGATTGGCGTGGCTACGCCTTAGAATTCATACGATTAAGTGCGCCCCAGCTTCACCGCAGTACCATAGACCAGCAGTTCTGCTGTCCCAGACAAAATCATTGATGTCTGAAAACGGACACCCACCACTGCATCGGCACCCAGTTCTTTTCCTTTGTCATTCATCCGGATCAGGGACTGCTCCCGGGATTCGGCCAGCATACCCGTATATTCCTTAATTTATCCACCAATGATGGTTCGAAGCCCAGCCATAATATCTTTTCCAATATGGCGGGCGCGGATTGTGTTTCCGATCACGGTTCCTAAATTTTCCGTAATTACATATCCCGCTATGGTTTCGGTTGTGGCCACAATCATTTGTCGACCCCTCGAAACGGTTCGTCTTTCACATCATCCCGGTTTTCTTTAATAAATTTCGTGGCCAGCATGGCCACGCCTGCCAGGAGTAAAAGTGTTCCTAATCCCAGCAGAAAATCACTGAGAATAAAACTGATAATGGCATTGATAAACTTAAGTGCCAAAATTACGGCTCCGGCGATAATGAGATACATTCCAATTTGTTTAACTTCCATAATTCCTCCCAATTACATTATTATAATCATTGAATATACTTGATTAAAAATAGTTCCAAAAAGAGAATCCTTTCCCATGAAAAAGAGAATTAAATTCCTGCCGTAATGCCTGAAACAGATTATTCAGTTCGATCTTTCAAGGGAGGTTATGATGATAACCTCACTTACTTGGTGACCTGCATACGTACTAGGAACCAATTTCTTATGGATGCATCTGTACCCTTGAAACAGATTCTGCCCTTTGTGAGCAAAAAAGGACTAATCGTCCTTTTTATTACCCACACGCACGGAGACCATACCGCTTATATAGATGAATATGTGGACGCTTTTCCCAATTTGGTGGTTATGATACATAAGGATTCTGAGGATAAGATTCAATCCACTTTAAAGCGGCCGGTGAAACATGGAGATATTGTCACGGTGGGACAATTGAGTTTGGAAGTGTTCCACACGCCGGGGCATTACCCTGATTCTGTCTGTTATCTTTTGAACGGCATCTTGTTTACAGGGGATACGCTTTTTGTGGGTCGAACAGGGAGAACCGTGAGCAAAGGAAGCGACACACGCCAACTTTACCAATCGGTTTATAATATCATTTTTGATCTTCCCGGTCATACCATTATTTATCCCGGCCATGATTACGGCCCCAAAATGACCATTTCTATTGATGAGAATATTGTGCTCAGTCCCTTGCTCCAGGCAGAGGATGAAGACGATTTTGTACAACGCATGGCGGACTATGAGGCTGAGCGCACTTTTGAGAATTAACACACGGAGGAAATAATGAAACAAATAATAACAGGCATCATCAGTGGTTTACTTTTCACCACTATGATTTTCACAATCATGGGCGCTGCTCAGACCAAAGATGATAGTTTGAAGACAATCATGAACGAATTAGATACCTTTGTTCAAGACCAGCTTGGTAAAGATAAAGCTGCCGGGCGATTTCAACTCCAGTCCTTTCAAATCGAACGGACCCATTGGCATTATATGCTGGATACGGCAACGGGAGAACTCTATCGATTGGAGCCGAGCCGGTCACCCGGTAATGCAAAATGGATATTAATGGCGGAAGCCAATTTCAATGAATGAAACAAGAGAGCAATCTATGATAAAACAAAATATTATAAAATGGATCCTGCCCATCGTACTGATGGTTTTTATCGGTTCTTGTGATCGAGATGCTAAATGCAATAGTTGCGGTGATCTATTAGGCGGGTTTATTTACATGAAAGTAACGGCAAGTGATTTGGCTAAATATGAAGGACTGGCAACTTTAGACGGCATCGATGTGGGCGCTTGTATTCGAACCTATATTTTGGAAGAAGAATTAAACGTCAATACCGTATCCATTGTTGATGACTGCTGCTGCGAATTCTAAATTAGTCACCCGAACATTCAGTTCTTCGGATCAACCAACAAAAGCCATTATTGGTCTCCATGGCTGGACCGGTGATGAACATGTTTTCGAACCAGTAGCCAAGATGATGAATATTGATGATGCACAATGGTTTTTTCCTCGAGCACCATACAAAGCAGATTCAAGGAAAGGGTATTCGTGGTTCAGTGGTACAGATGAAACGGGATGGGATATTGAAAAAACCAGGGTTGGAATACACCAATTATTAGCAGATATTAGATCTGAGGGATTTTCACCCAAAAATATTTTTCTGATTGGTTTTTCCCAGGGTGCCAGCCTCGCTATGGAGATTGCTCTACGACTCCCCTTTGCTATCGGTGGAATCGTCCCTATTGCGGGATTTATCAAATACAGGGATACCCTCTCGAATGAAGCAACGAAAGAAAGTAAAGCTACACCGGTACTCCTTCTTCACGGAAGTCAGGATGAAATTATCCATGTGATAGCGAGCGAGAAAGCGCATGATTTTTTTAAGGAACGGGGTAACCCTGTTTATTTCAAAAGATATGATGGGGGTCATAAAATTCCCAAGAGGACCGGTCCGATTGTTAAAAGTTTCATTTCAGATTCATTTAATTTTTTCAGGTTAAATTCGTCAGATTCACTGAATTAGAATGACGCAGAACTTAGACAGACGATCTTTTCTTAAGGTGGATGTGGGTTCTCAAAAACGGATCACCCATATTGATCCTGAATCAAAGAATTACGTATTTAAAATAAAAATATTTCATATCCGATTTAATGAGAAATGACCTGCATCAACATACCACAAAACCATGCACCATATGTCCCTACTGCATAGCCCAGTACAACGGCATCATTGGTAAATAGGGGGTTAGCCATTCAATAGATTAGGATATAACTCTGCAATAATTATCATTTTTCTCCTTTGTGCATTCATAACTTTCCCACAAGATAATTTTTATTGTTTTATGGGGAAGTTTTCCCCCCGTTAAAACCTGTAACTACCCGTATGATGTGGGATGCTTCTATCATATCCTTTGCTTTGTATTCAATGGTATGTGAGCCAGTACGTTTAAAC
>Ga0302133_10000027_pt1 | contig 75710 bp, 66 predicted proteins | sample CB9_331_MG_FD_203121 | JGI IMG/M metagenome (GOLD analysis project Ga0302133, IMG submission 203121) | Marine microbial communities from Western Arctic Ocean, Canada - CB9_33.1 | ecosystem: Environmental > Aquatic > Marine > Oceanic | place: Canada: Western Arctic Ocean | collected 2017-09-19 | reverse complement strand
TCAAAGAAAGCCAAAAAACCTCTCTTACTAACAGTTGCCGTACCTGGACCCGCAGATAATAGTTCATCGATCATTTTTTTCGCTCTCTGATCTATATCACCGGGGTCAACTATCTCACTAACCAAACCTATTTCTAGAGCAACTCCTGCAGAAAAAATTTCTCCCGTAAGAGCATATCGCCTAGTGTGGCGCATCCCAACCGCCTCTATTAACTGCGGAAAAATAATGTTCGCCACCATCCCCAAACGTGCCTCACTAACGGCAAACAGCGAAGTCCTCTCGGCTAATACAATATCGCAAGACGCCACGATACCGCAGCCCCCTCCCATACATGCTCCTTGAACTAAAGCAATCGTAACAGTTTTTAAATTATGCAGCTGCCAAAAAGTCTCAGCTGTTTTTTTTGAGATTCGATAATTTTCATCAAACCCGCTAAGGCTAACGTCTTTCAGCCATTGAATATCTGCTCCCGCCTGAAAATGACGACCAGCCCCTCTAATTAAAATTAACCTCACATGATTGTCACGATCCATTTTTTCCATACAGTCACTAAACTGATCAAGGAAATCTTCGTTATAAGCATTATTAAAATCAGGACGATTGAAAGTTATCGTCGCTACCCCAGATACTGTGATTTCAGTTACTAAAACGAGATTGTCCATGTTATACCCCTCCTTTTTGTGTAGAACCTGCACACAAGCTAGAAAAGCCGGCCGATAAAAAAGGAATCATTCGCAAATGTATCGCGGATAAATCAGACCCGCGGCATGTATTATCAGACAGCAAATCTATTCGGCCAGTCTGCGCAAAAGTGATAGTCATAGCTCCGAGAAGGAAATGAAAACTCCAATAGACGTCCTCCGTTTTAGCATCAGGAAACCTAAGTCTCACCCGACGGACAAATTCAATCGCTACCGGGTCAAACTCTGCTGACATAATCTCGCTAGTCCATCGAGGTGAATTTGCAATCTGTGCGACCACGCGAGCATAGTTTCTCCACCCCTCGCCTCCAAATAAACTGCGTCGCAAAAACGGGCCAATAAATGCCTCGATCAAATCATCAATTTCAGCGGTATCAGGAAGTAAATTCAAAGCTTTAATCCTCTCGTTATTGAGGATTAAAGAACGTCTTTGAATAACACTGCGAAACAGTCCTAATTTAGAACCGAAGTGGTAATTAGGCAAAGCCAATTCTACTCCAGCCAGTTTGGTGATCATTCTCAAAGACACACCGTCATACCCGCTATCGGCAAATAGTGCCTCAGCCGAGTCTAGGATGCGCTGTGGAGTCGAAATTTTTTCAATTTTCTTGATCACAAGTAGTTGCTCTTTATTTCCATTTTTTGTTATATTTGAACGCTCGTTCAAATAATATATTAATGCATATATTCATAATAGACATCTTTTCAAATGGGGAATAGCGTTGAGCTCTTATATTTGCGGTCTTGATATTGGTGGGACTTTTACAGATTGCGTGCTCATAGACGAGCATGGCGATCTCACAATAGCCAAGTCACCTTCCACCCCATCAGATTTTACGGTCGGCGTGTTGAACGCTATAGAAAGCGCTGCCGTCAAAATTGGCCTCTCGACTGCAGAGCTCCTAGATTTGATTAGCGTATTAGCTCACGGCACGACAGTGGGAACTAACACGATCATTCAAAGACGTGGTGCTAAAGTGGGTCTCATTACAACGAAAGGCCATAACGATGTTATTCATATCATGCGCGGCTCTAGGGGCCTTGCAGGTCAAGACATAAAACTAATCGTACACATCCCTGAAAGCAGTAAGCCTAAGCCTCTAATTCCCAAAAAATTGATTCGAGGGGTATCTGAGCGGGTAGACTGCTTTGGGAGAGTCGTTGTCGAATTAAACGAGCTAGAAGTGAAAACCGCAATCAAAGAGCTTCAGGCTGCAGGATGTGAAGCGTTAGCCATCTGTTGTCTTTGGTCTTTTCTCGAACCTAAACATGAGCAGAGAATCAAAGCCATAGCTCATGAAATCGCCCCGGAAATGTACGTTACTTGCTCTACCGATTTAGCTCCGAAATGGGGCGAGTATGAGCGTACTACTGCGGTAGCTCTTAACGCATATATTGGACCTATTACGGTTGGGTATATTACCCGCTTAGATAAGCAGTTAAAAGAAATGGGTTATAAGCCCCCACTGCAGATAACGCATTGTGCCGGAGGGACAATTACTGTACCAAAAGCACAAGAAGCTCCCCTATTAACACTCGATTCAGGACCCGTATCAGGAGTCACTGGCTCTGTTTTTCTAGGTGGCTTAATGGGTTATCCGCATGTAATTACTACCGACCTCGGCGGCACTTCGTTTGATGTCGGCGTGATACACAACAGCAATCCTATAGTCACTTATAAGAGTACTGTTAATCAGTATGAATATTTTCTACCAAAAGTTGATGTCCAAACATTAGGTACTGGGGGCGGCAGTAAAATTTGGATAGACCAAACAACGAAATCTCTTCGTGTAGGCCCAAATAGCGCGGGAGCAGATCCAGGGCCGGTATGCTATGGGAAAGGCGGAGACACTCCAACGACGACCGATGCTGATCTTATTCTGGGCTATCTCGATCCAAATAACTTTGCGGGGGGAACTATTAAACTCGATCATAAAGCGGCAACTAACGCTCTGCAAAAAATAGCTGATGAACTCGGGATGACACTCTTTGAACTTGCCAGCGGCGTTGCCACTATCGCTGAATTCCAGATGGCAGATCTAATTCGTAAAGTAACCGTACAAAAAGGCCTCGACCCTCGAGAATTTGTCGTTTTTGCCTTTGGTGGAGCGGGTCCCGTGCATATGGGCGTTGCCGCAAGAGAACTAGGAGTTGACAAGGTCATAGTCCCGCAGGGCGATACTGCGGCAGTCTGGTGTGCATTTGGGGCGGCCTCTGCGGATATCCTCCATGTCGGAGAACAAGCGAAAATTATGTCATCTCCATTCGACTTGCTGGAAATCAATAAAATTCTGGACGAGTTGTCTTTGAAGGGGCGTCAACAGTTGCAAAACGATGGGATAGAGCGCGCGAAGCATCAGTTTCAATACTCATTAGACATGAGACATCGGGGCCAAATTAACGAGGTGGAAGTATTCATCGACAGCGGAATTATTGATGAGAAAGCACTAGGAGCACTTAGAGAGAAATTTGTATCTCGTTACGAGCAACTATACGGCCGTAGCTCTGCAATGCATGATGCTCGACTAGAAATTGTAACGGCGCGATGCCGCTCATCTGCACTCTCACTAAAACCTAAACTTAAGGAGTGCCCTTTAACATTAGAGCCTCTCTCCGTAGATGCAAAAACCGGAACCCGAGAGATCTATTGGGCTGAAACAAAATCTGTTGAAACGACCTCCATATTTAATGGTTATCTTTTTAAACCTGGAAACAGTGCAAAAGGCCCTTGTGTTGTCGAAACGGAAACTACGTCGATCGTTGTGCACCCTAAACAGGGAATCAGCATGGACACGTTTAGCAATTTTGTAATCAATCCTAATACCTGAGGATCTTTCAGATGCCACGAATAAGCGAAATGAATGACACAGACTTCAATGGAATCGAACATCCTTACGTTCCACCGAAAATTCTAAAAATCGCCTCAAAACTAAAGCTTCACCAAACGTGGGACAAAGAAGTTGACCCCGTCACTTATGAGGTAATCCGTCATAATCTTTGGCAAATTAATGAAGAGCACGGGGCGACAATACAACGTCTTTCAGGCTCCCCAGTAGCAATCTACGCCCTCGACCTAAACCCATCTATCCTGACTGAAGATGCAGAGTTCGTATATTTTGGCCCCTATATGCAATATATGTCTGGCGTGACCGATACCCAAGTGAAATGGACTTTAGAATACCGAAGCGACAACCCTGGAATAAATGAAGGAGACATGTTTATAGCGAATGATCCTTGGGTAGGAGCGGCTCATCAACAAGACGTGATGCTGCTCTGTCCGGTTTTTTGGGAAGGAGAGCTTTTCTGCTGGATAACGAACTGTCTTCACCAGTATGACATCGGTGGAATAACCCCAGGCAGCTTCTGCCCCTCTGCCGAATCAGTTTACGAAGAAGGACTGATGCTCCCACCTCTCAAGATAATTGAAAATTATGAAGTCAGGAAAGATATTGAAGCGGTGTATTTAAGGTCATCGAGAAAGCCTGATTTAGTGGCGTTAGACTTCCGAGCACAAATCGCAGGCAACACAACTGCTCGTAATCGGATTGTAGAGCTAATCAAACGTTATGGTGCGGCCACGCTGAAAGGTGTGATGAAAAAAATTATAGACAACTCAGAAAAATCTTACCTCGATAAAATGGCGCGGTTACCCGACGGAGAATGGTCCGATCGTACATATATAGAAGCCTGTCGTCCAGGTGACAGACGAACTCATCGCGTTATGTTAGGTCTTCGTAAAGAAGGGAATAAGCTTATCTTTAACAATGATGGTTCTGCACCGCAAGAAGGGGCCATGAACGCAACTTACTCGGGTTGGCGTGGTTCTGTAATGGTTGCTGTGAATGAGTTGCTTTGCTGGGATCAATATTTCGCTTGCGGAGGTGCTTTGCGTCACATTGAATTTGACCCAACACCGGGCACGCTGAATTGCGCAGACTTTCCATCTTCTGTCTCAACTGCTCCGATACAAGCTATGGAGATTTCCTTATATCCCGCCTATAACGTCATCTCCAAAATGATTTATCCCGATGCCATCATGCGAAAAGATATTATGTGCATTGGTGGTACCAGTCAGTGGCCTGCCACGTTATTCAGAGGAATTGATCAGTGGGGTGAGAAGTATGGCTATCTGCTCATCGATCCCATTGGCGGCGCCATAGGTGCGTTCACCATGGCGGATGGAATAAACACCGGAGGACAAGCAAGGACTCCTATCTGTCAGTTGCCTAACGTAGAGCATACTGAACAAAATTTTCCTATCCTATTTCTTTACCGTAAAGAGCTCAGTGACTCTGGCGGAGCAGGAAAATACAGAGGTGGTCTTTCTGCTGAAAGCTGCTTCATTCCCCATAACACCGAATTTGTAACTCAGGACACCTTGTCTTCTGGTAACGCGATACCTACTTCGCCCGGTTTGATGGGAGGGTACCCATCAACCACCAATGCCTATACATTTGTTAAAAATAGTAATATTTTTGACTGTATAGCGTCATCACAGATGCCAGATGATACAGACGAGTTGCTAGGACATTCCGTAACGTTGCAACTGCGAGAAGAAAATTTCATACAAGGTCCCAAAGATGTGTATGCCGTTAGATGGAGTGGTGGAGGTGGGTTCGGTGACCCTTTTGACAGAACCCCCGAAGATATAGAAGACGACTTAGAGTCCCTTGCTATCACAGAAAAATCTGCGCAAACGCTTTATGGAGCAGTGTTAGACGACGATGGTCATGTCGACGTAGAAAAGACACGCGAACATAGAAGTAAAATAAGGGCATCTAGAGTTACTAACATCCAAAAATCTGCTAGGAGCGGTGAGTTGTTATCTGAAAATTCACAATCAATTAACATTATGCGGGACGAGATTGGTATCTACTGGGCTTGTACAAAATGCAACTTCGAACTTGGCGATGTCTCAGAAAATTATAAAAAGCATTGCGTAACCGAAAATCAAAGCATCTCAGTCTCCAACCCTCTGATTGGTGACGAGGCGAGATTCATTGACAACGCAGTTGAGTTTAGGCAATTCTATTGCAGCCATTGTGGTTGCCTTCTCGACAACGAAATAGCAATAGCCGAAGACCCATTGCTACACGATTCAAGATACTATCTTAGTTAATCCTCATGCTTGGCACGATACTCGTCGTGGCAACCTTTGCACATCTTTACCGTAACGCCAAATTGGCGCCTAATAGCCGCTTCGTCTCCTTCACCAGCAACTGAAGCCAGCTTCTGAGATGAGGATGTAAGGTCGCGCATTCGTTTTTGAAAGTCAGGTAAATTATTCCATAACTTGGGTAAAGCCTCTGACTTCGCGTCCTTAGTAGTCACATCAAAGCCCTCAGCCACCATCGGTGCCAACTGCGCCGCCCTAGCTGCTAAAAATGCAAAGCGCTCTTTGTCAAAGGGCACTTTCCCCTGAACCATGGCACCCATAGGCCCGATATTCCAACCTAGTCCCATCAAAATACCTTGACGATAATGAACCGCATCATCTGGCTTAGGCGCGCCCTCTGCTGCTCCCACAAAGACTAACAACATGCATAGAACCCCAGCTACATTACAATTTCTTTTCATCTAAATGCCCTCTCATCCGTTGAACTAAAAATTAACTATTACACAAATAATCACAATACTCAGTAACAAAGTTGCAAAAGCCCGAAAAAACCTGTGGCTGCTATTAATTGCGTTTATAGTCGGTAAGTATTTATACCCGCCTAGCATCGCACCTGTCAGATCCTCTCGCTTCCAAGTGCGATAAAAGAGTATCGCTAAAACATGAACAACTATCAAAGCAACCAAGTTATTAAAGTTAGCGTGGTGCACCGCAGTCAACCAATCACTAACTCGCTTGCTCACATTGGCGTAAAGCGGCCCTTCGTTAAATAAGTCGTCATTCGCGAACAAGCCCGTGGCAAACTGAGCAATCAAAAGGGAAAGGAACATTAAAACTACCCAGCCACCTATAGGGTTATGAGTTAAGTAATGTCCCGGTTGCCTGTTTTTGAGATCAAAAATAGCGCGAGAAACTGCCTTTGGACCCTTAACAAATTCGGAAAACTTGGCTGACTGTGATCCCCAAAACCCCCAAAACAGGCGAAACATAACAAGAATACCGATACTGTAACCGCAAAACATGTGGTACTTCATCAACAGACCACCCTCTCGTGCTGTCCACCAAGAGACCAGAATCAGAACAACTAACAACCAATGAAAGCACCTGATCCATATATCCCACACGTAAATTTTCTCATGGCTCATTTGAAATCCCTGATTTTTCCAGTACGAAAAACATACTCATTATGGCTATTTAACGCAAATCAAGCAGTCTAGGTTGGACCGACTGAAGCTGCGAAATGTTTTTCTTATTGTTGATAAAAGTGCTATAAAAAGACATATAGACGCATAAAATGAATCTCGCATCCGAAAAACCAGCCTCGGGAACAATCATGAAAATAAAAAGGCCTACTAGTGAGCAAATTGACTTAATAGCTGAGCAATTCGGACTAAACCTGGAATTCGAGGATATCGAGTCATTCAAGGCATTAATGGAAGGGCCTATAGCTTCTTACGAAAGGCTGGACGAACTTTGTGAGCCTAAGCCAGAAGTCAAATACCCTAGAAGCCCTGGCTACCGACCCAGCGCTAGTGAAAATCCGAATAATGCCTGGTATTACAAAACATCGATCAAAGGCGCTGCTCACGGTAAGCTCGAAGGGAGAACCGTTGCTATAAAAGATAACGTTTGTGTCGCCGGAGTTCCGATGATGAATGGCTGCTCAGCACTCGAGGGGTATGTTCCAGATATAGATGCGACAGTGGTGACAAGAATCCTAGATGCAGGAGGTGAAATAGCAGGTAAGTCTGTCTGCGAAAACTTATGCTTTTCTGGCGGGAGTCACACCACTGCCACGGGGCCAGTAACTAACCCTCATAACCCTGAGCATACTACCGGTGGCTCTTCAAGTGGGAGTGCAGCATTAGTTGCCTCAGGTAACGTTGACATGGCTATTGGTGGAGACCAAGGCGGTTCAATACGTATGCCTGCTAGTTGGTGTGGCGTATATGGCTTAAAACCTACACATGGGCTGGTGCCTTATACCGGAGCGTTTCCAATTGAGATTACCCTTGACCATTTAGGACCTATCACGAAGAACGTAACCGACTGCGCTCTATTACTTGAAGTCATTGCGGGAGAAGACGGAATGGATCCGAGACAACGCAACCTAAAAGTAGACAAATATACAAACGCGCTTGTCACCGATATAAATGGACTCAAAGTTGGCATTGTATCTGAGGGTTTCGAGTGGGAGGGACAATCCGAGCAAGATGTCGATGCAACAGTGCGTGCTGCGGCTAGCCGACTAGAGAAGCTTGGCGCTCACGTAGAGGAAGTATCTATCCCTATACATAAGGACGGGATCCATATCTGGAATGCGATCGCGATTGAAGGCGCTAATTCCCTAATGATAAAAGGTAATAGTATGGGGACCAATTGGAAAGGCTATTACAACACTGGTTTGCTAGATTCATTTGCGCGAGGTCGAATTACCAGAGCTGACGATCTATCGGAAACTACCAAGCTGGTAATGTTAATGGGTCAATACATGGATGAGCAATATCATGGGCGCTATTACGCCAAAGCACAAAATCTCGCTACGGCTCTAAAAGCCGCGTACGACGAAGCTTTTGAAAAATATGACCTACTGTTGATGCCCACTCAACCTATGAAAGCTACAAAAATACCTGACAAGTCTTGTTCTCGTGAAGATTATGTCGCTCGTGGTTTGGAGATGGTAAATAATACTGCACCTTTTGACGTCACTGGGCATCCGGCCATCACTCTTCCGGTGGGTAAGTCGAAAGGTCTACCTGTCGGTATGATGCTCATCGGAAAAAGTTTCGGTGAAAGTACAATACTAAGAGCAGCTTATGCGTACGAACAAGCGACGGCAATATAAGAGGACCCATGCATATGAGCGATCATGACCATAACCACCACCACGCCAATAGTCGACCCTTGACCGATATCGAGCTAAGGGTCAAAGCTTTGGAACAAGTACTCACAGAAAAAGGTTTAGTAGACCCTTCTGCTGTCGATGCACTCATAGAGACCTATGAAACTAAAGTCGGCCCGCATAACGGTGCGCAGGTAGTTGCCCGAGCATGGACTGATCCAGAATACAAAAAGAGACTGCTGAAAAATGGAACTGAAGCTATCGCAGAATTAGGTTACTCCGGGATACAAGGCGAAGATATGGTCGTCGTTGAAAACACTGCAGCGATCCACAACATCTTAGTCTGCACCTTATGCTCATGCTATCCATGGCCAACCTTAGGACTGCCGCCAGTCTGGTATAAATCAGCCCCCTATCGCTCTCGTGTTGTCAGTGAGCCTCGTGCGGTTTTAAGAGAGTTTGGTGTGGACCTAAACGAAGATATGGAGGTCAGAGTGTGGGATAGCACAGCTGAACTGCGTTACATGGTTTTGCCGGAGCGTCCTCAAGGAACAGAGTTATTCAGTGAAAACGAACTCTCTGCCCTGGTCACTAGGGACTCGATGATCGGAGTGGAGCTGCTCACAAAGGCTGGAATTGAAGGAGCTTCAGAGTGAACGGTGCCCATGACCTAGGCGGCATGCACGGCTTTGGGGCCGTTAACCCTGAAAAAAATGAACCTGTTTTCCATGCAGAGTGGGAAAAACGGATTCTAGGACTCTTTGTTCCCGTATCTGCAGTAGGACCCTTTTGCGTGGATGAGTTTCGCTCTGCCATTGAAAAAATGGGGGCAGAAAACTATCTCTCAACTAGTTACTACGAGCATTGGCTGCATGCCTTCGAAACAATCGTTGTTGAAAAAGGTGTCGCTACAAAAGAAGAGTTAAAAACTGGCAAATCTTTAACAGGCCGAGGTGAATCTACTCCACCAATCTCAGCCAAAGACGTCCCTCACATCGCAGCTCAAGGATCCAGCGCCAGAATAGATAAAGTGATTCCACCACAATTTAAAGTGGGCAACCTAGTCATAGTAAAAAATAATCATCCACAAAACCACACGCGCTGCCCGAGATACGCCAGAGACAAACTAGGTTCAATTGAAAAAGATTATGGAGTCTTTGTTTTCCCAGATACAGCCGCCCACGGTCAAGGAGACAATCCCCAACACTGCTATAGTGTTCGGTTCGGCGCTCAAGAGCTATGGGGAGACAGTGCTTCTGCGAAGGATTCTATATACATAGATCTATGGGATGATTACCTTATTTTAGCCTAGAGGCTTGACGAAAAAATTCAATTCTAATCCCAAAATATAAGTATAAGCCGTATTATGAAAAAATCACTTTCAGAACTTACCACCCTAGTTGATGCCCCTCTTGACGCAAATAATGAAGTGGTCTTCGCCAACCCTTGGGAAGCGAAAGCCTTCGCTTTAGTAGTCCAGATGCATCAAGAAAAACGGTATACATGGACCGAATGGGCCGACCAGCTTAGCTGCGAAATTAGAAAATCTAATAGGGAAAATGAAAAGGAAGAGAGCTACTACCTGCTATGGTTACGAGCTGCCGAGACACTCGTGGTAACAAAAGGGTTGTGCGCAGAGGATGAGCTAATCTCAAGAAAAAAAACACTGCTGCAAACCCAAAAAACGTTGGTCCAGAGCAATAATCACGGCCATATTAACGGATGAGAGAACACGTTTACCGCTTTAACTCGAGCATGTTTTGAATACTCCACCCAACACAAATAAATTCACTTCCAATAACTTTTTTCTTCATGAAGTGTTGATGGCTACGAATAAAAAATTCAAAAACCTCAACCATAAAAAGACTGGGCCGGATCAGAATCCCGCTGTTACTGCAAGCCATAATAGCGTCGCATATATTGAATCGTTTTGGCCTTATTTAGCCAATGAAATTTTATCTGATTTAGACAAGCTGGGAACTAGCATCACCCATAATGAAAAAGGGGAAACTCAACGCATATCTAGTGAAGAGTTGCGAAAAAATTTTATTGAGAAAAATACCAACCATCCCGACAAACAGCACATATCTAGGTTAGCTAGCATCCTGTCATCAGCCGCAGTAATGCAGCAAGTCCTCTCTGCCGCGACAACCAACTGGGCCGCTAAATTTGATAGCAACGAACCAAAATGTCCACTTTCATTCGCACTTGACCCCGAGCAATATGTGTCCCTGAGAGTCTTGTTGCCAGAAAAAAGTACCTCTAAAACGGTTCCAGAAAGCAATGCGCCAACACTAGTTATTGGAGGCACGTCTACTGCTGTGAACCTATGCTGGAATTTTCTGTACCGGATGCCTATCGCCTACAAAGAGGCGACGGGTGAAACCCTAGATAGAAAATCTGCAAAAAGAGTATGGTCCGACACAAAGGATTTTCTTTTCAAACTAGGTGCCGGAAGCCTGACAGCATTTGTTGCTCTCGCAAGCGCCTGCTCCGCCGATACTAATGAGCTTATATGGGAAGGGGCAGCCGACCTATCGATGGAAAAGATTGGTGGGAAATTTGTGTGGAAAATGAATGGAGAGATGTACAATCGCTATAACATCATTCTCAAAAAAATCGAAACCCGACAGAATGCCCACTATGTTGGATGTGCAGCTTTACATGCCCGATCTGCCCCTCTTCCATTATCGGAACAATGGAGTGACCAACCAAGCAAGAATGGTGACCTGTCTATTTTTTCGGAGCTGCTACGTTGGGTAACAGCTGTTGCGAACAAACAGTACTTTGAGTATCTCTAAGGTCGTGTGCTAGTTTTGAAAAAAGTCTGATCAGACTCATTAGAACGAACAGTAACTAAAATAACTCCGGCTAGAACGATCACTCCACCGACCAAAACAGAGCTGCTTATAGATTCTCCTAAAAAGATAAAAGCAGAGAAAACACCAAAAACAGGGACAAAATTTATATATACAGCTGTCTCTACCACGCCTAGCAACGCAACGGCTTGGTAATACCACAAAAATGCCAAAGCCGATCCAAAAACCCCTAAAAATGAAATTAGTACCACGCTTTGTAAATCCGTAAATATATCGAGGGTAATGCTTGGGCTATGAAAAAAAGAGGGCATCATCAGAGTGACACCTACTACTGAGGCATAAGCAGTAACCAAGAGGGGCTGATAGCTTTTCAATAAGTCTCGGCCAACCACCGAATAGATAGCCCATGAAAGTCCTGACAGCAAAATTAGCACTTCCCCTTTACCCACCTTAATATCCAGGAACCTGCTAGGGTGCCCGTTGGTGACAACATATATAGCCCCAAAAAACCCTAGTAGTATTCCTACTATAATAGTCCACCTAGGCATTCTCCGGCTGAGCACAGCATCAATCACCGTAATCTTGATAGCGATTAAGGCAAGTAAGATAGATGCCGTTGATGCAGCCACAGACTCTAGGCCCTCAAGCATCAGACCGTTATGCAATAAAATACCAGTCAGACCCAGTAAAAAAAACTTCAGCCATAATTTTATAGGGATCTTCAGAAATTCTCCTCTGAATTTCATAAATACCAGTAATACTGCAGATGCAATTAGAAAGCGTCCTCCTACTACAATATATGGTGCCTCATAACTCGCAAGAATACGTCCTACAGTCGGAGTTGCACCCCAGAAAACAGCTGCTAAAAAGAGCTTTAAACGAATTGGCATCCCCGATCCTCGTCGTTATGGGTATATCATCTAAAGGGCAAATACGATAATTTAATGCCCTAATACCCTTGAGATGTTAACCTCATGAATCAAGCAAAGCGACAGCCTGTGCATATGAAAATGCATATGAAAATGCATATGAGAAAAAATTGGATTATGTTCTAAAAAAACTGCCGGTGGAAATAGAAATTTTTGAGGTCTTAGAAAGACAAAAGGGAAACCAAATGATAAAAACAGCTTTTGTAACAGGAGGTGCCAGTGGGATTGGGGCAGCAACGTGTCGTCTATTTGTTGAAAATGGTTACCATGTCTATATCGGTGACATTCAAGAGGATGCAGGAGTTGCGCTTGCAAAAGAGTTGAAGAGTGCGGATTTTATAAAAGTTAACGTTCGAATGGAGGAAGAAATAGAAGCTGCATTCGCTACAATCAAGAGTCAGCTAGGGCATTTGGATGTAATGGTCAACAATGCAGCTATTGTGGGAGTAATGGGTCCAATCACGGCTCTCTCAGCGGATCAGTATGATCTTTCTCAAGAAATCATACAAAGGAGCGTAATACTCGGTACAAAACATGCTGCGAACATGATGCTAGAAAGAAGCTCAGGTTCGATTATTAATGTAGCTAGCATAGCGGGCATTGTGGCTGGCTATTCACCACATACCTATGCTGCCTGCAAGGCGGCGGTAATACAGTTTACGAAATCAATTGCTATTGAACTTGCCGAGGATAATATCCGAGTCAATGCGGTTTGCCCCGGCGCGATCGCAACGCCAATCCACACCGGGACCACCAGTGAAATTTGGCGGGACAGGATCAAAACTGTAAAGCAAGCATCCATAGATGAACAGCCTATTCCAAGAATGGGTGAACCAGAGGAAATTGCTGAAGCCATTCTTTGGCTAGCTTCTGATAAATCCAGCTATGTCACTGGACATGCGTTAACCGTAGACGGTGGTGCAACTTCAGGAAAAATTTGGCGTCGCCAGCCTAGCTTCTTAAGACAAACTCATCTGGCTAGGGACTGAAATAATGATTCGATTTGGGATTTGCGTATTACCAACAGACCTAATGCCGTCGCCAGTGGAACTTGCCAAAACAGTAGAACAGAAGGGCTTAGATATGCTGTTTTTTGCCGAAAACAGTCACGTTCCTATAGTTCATCGAAAAAACTCATACCACAGACCCGAGATGGTACAGCCATTTGCCAGAATGCATGATTCAATAACCGCATTAGCAGCCTGTGCCGCCGTCACTTCTCGAATTCAATTAGGCACAGGAGTATGTCTTTTAACCGAACGAGATCCCATTATTACAGCAAAATCTATCGCTACACTTGACCATATTTCTCAAGGCCGTGTGATTTTCGGAATTGCTGGTGGATGGATCAAAGAAGCCATAGAAAACCATGGATGCCCGTTCCGAGAAAGGTGGGATGTCGTGAGAGAACGCGCATTGGCGATTCGCGCTCTTTGGCAGACTGATCCAACAGAGTTTCACGGGGATTATGTGGACTTCAAGCCGCTAACTATGCACCCCAAACCCTTTCAAAAAGGAGGGCCGCCTATTTACATAGGCTCAAATTCCAGCAAGGTCCCAGCCAGAGTAGCCGACTACGCGGACGGCTGGATGCCTATATATGAGAAATATGAAGGCGACCCGCTGGTCGACATAAAGGCCGCATGTGAGAAAGTAGGACGAAATGCATCCGAGGTCACCACGATCTTGTTTGGGGCACCCAGAGAACAATCTGTACTCGAAGATTATACAGCTCGGGGCTGTGCGGGTTTTATTTTTCTAATACCACCTGAGCAAAGTGAAAATTGGATATCCATCCTAGACGAGATCAAGCAATTACGCGATGCCGTTAATAGGTGACATAAATTACGCTATTGTTCAATAGTGTTGCTTAGCCAAGACTGAACACCTTCCACGCCGTCAAATGCCCAAGAACGAATACGACTCCAATCCATAACAATCATAGTAGGCGTGCCTTTGAAAAGTGGGATCGAACCATATTGAGGATACTTCTCTCTAAGCCTGTCAACTGCCTCACACCAGTTACTGTGAGAATCCGAGCACACCACTGCACGCACATCCAACCGCAGCCACCAGAGTCTTGACCAATCTCTCTCATAATGATCTAAAAGAAGCGTAGATTCCGGTTTTTCGGCAATGTGTGTCAAACGATCAAGATCAACTGTTTTTTTTGGCTTTCCATCAATGGGTGAAAAAATCTGGGTTCCGACTCTGGCAAAAACAATCGGCATAGCCTCAGCTATCCTATCAGCTCGAGTAACCGCAAATCTGGCAATAGGCATTTTATCTAGTAACTGGTGAATAAGACTGTCAGATAAATTCATAGATTCCATCTCTTTAGAGGGGGAGTTCAAGAACCACAGGTCACCCTGCGCCAGCTGTCGTCCTCTCAACTAATTTGGTAAAATAACTTCTACGGTTTATCACAGCTTACGATGCCTTGAATAATGCCGCATAATAAACCATACCATATACTTTAAGGGACTAGCATGATCGAACAATTTCGCCGTTTTGGGGCAGGACTGTCAGATATAACAGAGCGATGGGTCCCCGATGCCTGGGTGATCTGCATGATCCTTACAGCAGCGGCTATTTTACTTTGTATCTTTGGAGCGGGGGCAACCGTAGAAGAAACTGTTCTCGCTTGGGGACATGGGGTATGGAATCTTTTGGGTCTGGCAATGCAGTTTACCATCGCCATGGTGGCGGCCCATGCATGCGCCTCATCGCCTCCTGTTTACCGCTTTTTCAATTGGCTAGCATCACTTCCTAATCCATCTAAACCCGTTCAGGCGATTGTCCTTGCCGGGGTGTTTTCACTTGTAATGGGTTATCTTAACTGGGCTGTATGCTTAGTTTCTTGTGCGCTATTTACACCGTTCATACTCCATCGTAACCCTAACGTAGATGTACGGCTCCTGATATGTGCCTCATATCTGGGGATAGGTACGGTATGGCATGGAGGCCTATCCGGCTCTGCTCCCTTGATTTTAGCCACGCCTGGCAATCCGCTAATTAATCCGTCGAGTGGGGCGGCTATCGTAGATCGCTTGTACCCTGTAACTGAAACTCTCTACAACAGCTTCAATCTTGTTTTTATCTGTATCATTGGAGCAGTAGCTCTAGCTACCACTTGCATGCTACATCCTCGTTCAGGTGCTCGCACACTCAGCACAGAAGAAATCGAAAAAATTCTACCCAAGCCTCCTATTGAAGATGCACCTCCTAGCACTCCTGCAGAACACATAGATCAATTTCGAGGCTGGGTCCTGCTTGCGGTCATCTTGTTAGCATACCCACTCGGCTATTCGATAGTAACTAAGGGTTTCGGAACTAGCTGGACTATAAACGCATATAACATCACGTTCTTAGTCATCGCGTTATTGTTACATGGTAGAGCGCCATCTTTTTTGCGAGCGTGCCGCAACGGTGTCGACTCCGCGTGGGGTATTGTGGTGCAATTTCCATTCTACGCTGGCATTTTTGGATTAATGCAGGAAACAGATCTTGGTGAGTGGCTTGGAAATCTTTTCGCAAACATTGCCACAACTTCAACTTATCCATGGATCGTCTACGTATATTCTGGTTTTATGAACTTATTTGTCCCTTCTGCTGGCTCTAAATGGATGATTGAGGCACCATTTCTGATACCGGCAGGGGAACTTCTAAACGTTTCTGTTATCACAACGACACTCGCATATGCTTACGGGGATTCTGTCACCAATCTCATACAACCATTTTTTGCTATTCCAATTTTAGCGGTAACACGCATGCGATTTGGTGATATCGTAGGGTACACGTTTCTAGTAGCTGTTGTGTGCTTCATGGTGACTTCAATAGCCATGTTTATGATTCCTCCACAATGGTAGAATTTGCGAAGTGCAGCTTGTTTTTTTAAAACACCTATTTGCACGTATAGTCTAAAGCTATACAGGAAACATCGAAGGACTACTGATATGTTAATAGTGATTTCTCCAGCAAAAACACTTGATTATGACTCTCCCCTTTCATTCAAGAAATCGACTTCTGCTGATTTCCATAGTCATAGCGACAAGCTAATAAGAGTGCTCAAAAAGAAATCAGCTGCAGAGATTAGCCTCTTGATGAAAATAAGCGATAATCTTGGAAAACTTAACTACCGCAGATACCACTCATGGGCCTCTAAGCCAAGATCAGAAAGCTCTAGACAGGCGGTCTTAGCTTTTATGGGCGACGTGTATTCCGGGCTAAATGCCAAATCTCTTACCGAAAAAAATATGATGTTTGCTCAAAATCATTTACGTATCCTATCGGGGCTTTACGGAATACTAAGACCCTTAGATTCAATACAGCCATATAGGTTGGAGATGGGCACCAACCTAGAGACACCTAACGGTAAAAATTTGTATGAATTCTGGGGGGACATACCGACTCTCACAATTAATGAGCAGGCGAAAAAAATCGAGACCCAGTACCTAGTAAATCTTGCCTCCAACGAATACTTTAAAGTCATCAATAAACAGCTACTAGAACCGACGATTATCACGCCAATATTTAAGGATCGAAAAAATGGGCGCTACAAAATCATAAGCTTCTACGCAAAAAAAGCGCGGGGACTAATGGCTCGGTATATAATTCAAAACCAAATCGAAAGTCCGCAAGAGTTAAAGAATTTTTGCTCCGATAACTATGCCTATAACGAAATCTTATCTAGCCACGGCGATTTGGTCTTTACTCGAGAAGAATCGTAAATGGGCGGCATAACAGACACTTTTAAAAGGATAAAAAACAGGAGAACATAAATGGGTAAATTTGCCTTACTCGCCTACTTAGTAATACTAATAAATCCAATTTCTGCGAACGAAAAGACCGATCGTGTCCGTTTAGAGACGACGAAAGGCGACATTGAAATAATGCTCTTCGAAGATAAAGCACCCATATCTGTTAAAAACTTCAAAGCCTATGTACAATCTCACTTTTACGACGGGACTATTTTTCATAGGGTCATTCCTGGGTTCATGATTCAAGGTGGCGGCTTCGAACCAGATCTCACTTTCAAAAAAACCGACAAGCCCATCATCAATGAGGCTGACAATGGATTAGCCAATCAACGTGGAACTCTTGCAATGGCAAGAACCAGTGACCCGCACAGCGCTACCGCGCAGTTCTTCATTAACCTTAAGGATAACTCTTTCTTAAATCATACGGGAAAGAATTCTGGAGGCGGGGGTTATGCCGTATTTGGCAGAGTCACAAAAGGAATTGAAGTTGTAGATGCAATTGCGGCAGTAACAACAACTACTGAAAACCGAATGGAAAATGTTCCTGTCGAAAAAATATTGATTAATAAGGCACATATTTTGCGCGACTAATTTAAACCTAAGAGCCCAAGGAAACTAATGAAATGCCCTATGTTGTTTTGACTCATGATAAGCCTGATAGTCTGGAACTTCGATTAGCTACGCGAGCATCGCATCTAGAATATCTCAGACTCTTTAAGGATCAAGTATTAGCTGGGGGGCATTCCTCGAAGAAGATGGGGCTCTCGCTGGAGGTGCAATGATCATCTTCAATACGGAAAGCCTCAGTGAAGCAGAAAACTTAATAAAAAACGATCCTTATACTAAAGCCGACCTTTTCAGTCACGTCGAAGTAAAACGATGGAAGAAAGTTTTTTTTGATAGCCATGAAATTTACTAAAAAATAAAATAACCACCTTGCCGCTGGTCTTTCCCAGTTGGACAATATTCTGACGCCTTGAAATGAGCATTTGATATGTCGCTTCTTACTTTCCACGGAGTCAACCTTTCTTTTGGTGACCAAACGATTTTTCGAGAGGCTAACTTCGTCCTTGAGCCGAATGAAAGAGTATGTATTATTGGTCGTAACGGTGCTGGAAAGTCCACCCTATTCCGTCTAATCACCGGACGTCAGGAACTCGACTCAGGAGAAATAAGAAAGCGAGAGAATCTTCGGGTTGCGCAGTTAGATCAGACGCTTCCTATACAAACAAATATCAGTGTTTTCGATTTTATAACGGAAGGGCTGCAGGAACAAAAATCGCTGCTGGAGAGATATGAGTCTCTGACTGGCAAAGAAATGAGTGGCAAAGAGATGCGCGAACTAGATAGCATACAGCGTCAACTAGATGCTCACGGAGGGTGGGATATCAACAATCCAGTTGATAGTATAATTGACCAACTCGAACTCTCTACAAATAAAATGCTCAGTGAACTCTCAGGTGGATGGAGAAGACGAGTTGCTTTAGCTCGTACGCTTGTGGCCAAGCCCGATGTTTTACTGCTTGACGAGCCTACTAACCATCTAGACCTTGAGACAATAGAATGGTTGGAGAATCGCATTAAAGCTTATACAGGAAGTGTGGTATTTATTACGCATGACCGTTCATTTTTGAGATCTTTAGCAACGCGCATTGTAGATATTGATCGAGGACAACTGAAAAGTTGGCCAGGAGGCTACTTCCAATATGTAAAGCACAAAGAACAAAGCCTAGAAGAAGAAGATCGCCAAAACTCACTCTTCGACAAAAAACTTGAGGAAGAGGAGAAATGGATTCGACAAGGCATTAAAGCACGTAGGACCAGAAACGAAGGAAGAGTCCGCGCTCTTGAAAAGCTTAGAAAGGAGTATACCGATCGTATTAAACGTGAAGGAAAGGCCCGGATAATTCTGCAGGATTCCGAAAAATCAAGCAGACGAGTTCTTCAAGGAAAAAATCTACACTACTCATACGGTGATCTAAAAATAATTGATTCGCTCTCGCTGAAAATTATGCGCGGAGACAGAGTGGGGCTCATAGGAAATAATGGTGTCGGAAAAAGTACGTTAATCAAAATACTACTTGGAGAACTTGAACCCCAAGTGGGCACTCTAAAGCGAGGAGAAAATCTAAAAGTTGGCTACTTCGACCAATTAAGACAAAAACTTGATCCGAAGCTAAGCGTCGTTGATATTGTCGGAGAAGGTAAGGAATACATTACCATAAACGGAAAAGAACGACATGTAATCGGTTATTTAAAAGGTTTTCTATTCTCCCCAAAAAGAGCGCTAACCCCCGTAGGGTATCTATCAGGGGGAGAGTCCAACCGAGTGATACTTGCAAAACTCCTTTCCAAAGCAACTAATCTACTGGTTTTAGATGAACCTACCAATGATCTCGACGTAGAAACCCTCGAGGTACTCGAAGAACAGCTTATAGAATACCAAGGGACTCTAATTGTGGTGAGTCACGATCGGGTATTCTTGGACAATGTTGTAACTAGCACCTTGGTTTTTGAGTCCACTGGTGAGTTGCGAAGCTATCCGGGGGGGTACTCTGACTGGTATAGCAAAGGGAAAAAGCTTGCCGCCATAGATACTCTTTCTATTCCGGAATCTCCTAGCTCAACTATCGATAGCAATCCTATTGTCTTAAAAAAAACAACGCCCTCGAAAAAGAAACTCAGCTTTAACTTGCAGAGAGAATTAGAGCATCTCCCAGAAAAAATCGAGTCTCTAGAAAAATCAATATCAAATTTAGAGAGCAAGATTGCGTCCTCGGACTTTTACACCCAAGCATACGAGCTAATAGAGCCGACTCTTAATGAACTCGAAACACACAGGTCAGATTTAGAAAAAGCGACCGGCCGATGGCTCGAGCTAGAGGAAAAATCGTGACTACTCACGCATTCGATTATGTGCCTAATCGACGCAGTGCAGCCTTAGTTAAAAACTCATCGTAAATGCTAAGGTCGGAATTAACAGCCATTCGATAACCACCGGAAATTTTTTCAACTTGTTTCAAGCGCGTCATATGATTACTTTGCACATCATGAGCGTGAACATGGGTCCAAGACCAATAGGGATTGGCTCCGTCCATGACTTGCTTCCCCTTGTTGTCATAAACAGAATATGCGCCATCAAAAGATTTAAACATCTCACCTTTTCTATCGTAAGTAACCATGCTAAGCGGCAGTCCAGTCCGTGCATCGAACCATACTCTCTTTTTACTAATAGGAGCTCGAGGATAACCCGTCGGCTCAGCTTCACAAATGATGACCTCTGGTACGAGTTCTACTTTTGTATCCCAGAATTGGTCACCTTGGGGGCCACCATGTGTCTTTCCTTCCCAATTAGTGTCACTAGAATCCCAATTTTCAGTCAAACCAGCTAAAAATGGTCCACGTGCGATGATTCTGAAATTGCCCCAAGTAAGATAAGGATCTCCTGCTGCCCAAACATCTGAGAAGTACAAATGTGAACCTGGCAGTAAAGGTTCGAACCTCTGACTAGTCGGGAATTTTCTAACCCTCTTGAACTGCGGTAAATATCCATACAGCTGGGGGAACTCCCTCTGGTCGTAAGCCCAAATATTGAGAAAGGATGAACCCTTAAAATCTTGAGGTACCGTGAAAAGTACTGACTGATAGCGGAGTTTATCTTCATGGCCAGGCCAATAGGGCATAGGCTCGACTGAAATCCTTCCCGTAGGGGCAAATTCGCACCAAACCAGTTCATATTTATAACCGATATGCCCATCAGAGTCCTGCTCGAACGTCTTAACAGGATAGAATGAAACATCATGCCTACCCCACGTGAGGGTAACCGCAGCAAATAACTCCATCGCACTTTTCGGCTCAGGAAAAGGATTTCCTCCCACCCAAGGCTTATCACCATTTACAACAACGTTACCGTCCGCATTAAACGACGCCATTCCTTTATGCCGCAAAGTGGCTTCAACATATTCAACTGGACTAAGCTTAGTAATGTCAGTCGTCGCCTTGACTAGCTCTAATTTTCTACCTTGTTGTTTTATTTGCATGAAACGAATTGGATCCAGAAGATCTTGAATACTATCGACGTTGTTAGCATCGATAGTATCGCCAGGCTTAAGCCCTCCACGAGTGTATTCCTCAATAGACAACAGTTCGTCCGGATATGATGCCGAAAAATCACCGTTCTCAGCGGCAGCAGTCCAGACTGGAGAAAGGACGCCCGCGCCTAAAGCACCTTTCGCTGTGTTCTCAATGAATTTTCGTCGACTATAGTCCAGTGTATACTTCTTGATATGCATGTTATCGATCCCCTAGTAGTGAATAGCGCATTACTAATGCCCCGAAAGTTATTTTCGCAAAAAAACCTACTTGCCAACATAGTTATTTTATCACCATCTCAAAGTAACACGGACAGAACAAACGTTCTATCGCTAACTTCAATCTACACAAAGTGATGCGAATAACTCATCTATGCGCTCGGTATCAAGGTGTCGACCGATAAAGACAAACCGTGACCTATGGTCATCATCAGGCCAATGATCTATCCAAAGTATCGGGTAAAACTTGTTCTGAACAGCATGCACGACTCCCACTGCTCCAGGTTTTTGTGTGAATTCAGCAAGACCTTTAATACGAAGGATCTGATCGTCCAGCTCGTTGACTATACGATTTAAAAAAACACCTGTCCCTGCCAAACTAAGTGGTTGCACATGAAGAATTACATGTGTCACATACTCATCACTATGTGTGGTTCCTTCAGGAGTTTTCGCAAACCATCGCTCTTTTTGAGCCTTTAAAGAATCAAATTGAAACAATCCTCTATCGAGAATTAACCTCGGTTCGATGTCACCCTGGGCACTATTTAGAATTTCAGCGGACAAATTTCTTGACCGCAGCAGCGTCGCTAGCTCTTCTGTTTCGTGAGAAGTAATCATGTCGGTTTTGCTAATAATTAATATATCTCCGAGCGCGACTTGATTTGCCGCAGATTCGTGTTCAGACAACACAGAACCCGCAGAGAGACCATCTACCACAGTGACGACGGCATCAAGGAAATAGACACTCATGATTGGTTGATTCGCCATTAACGTGTGGATCAAAGGAATAGGATCAGCAATCCCCGTAGTTTCGACAATGACTCTTTTAAATTTTGGGATCTCCCCAAGATAGGCTTTACGATGAAGATCCCTCAGCGTCATGACTAAATCGCCTCGGATAGAGCAACACAGGCAACCATCTCGCAACTCAATAATATTCTCAGCCAAATCCGCGACTAACAAATGATCAATACTGATTTTTCCAAACTCATTTACAATTAGCGCACTCTCTCGAAAGTCCGGATGTTGTAAAGCCTGACTGAGCAAAGTTGTTTTTCCACTGCCTAAAAAGCCAGTCAATATGGTGACTGGGATCTTACTCAACGAGTTCTCCACTATTTTTTTCGAATGACTGGGACGTAGCATTATCTTCAGGTAACGTTAACACCGACTGGTTTTCGCACGTGAGCGAATCAGATAAGTTTTCATAGTCAAGTTTAAACTTCTTCGGCAAGTACTTCAGGCTGCGCTTAGTCTCAGTGAGTAACTGGCATGCCTCATTAGGTCTATTAGAGTCACGACGTAAACTAGATCGACTAATCATACCTTCCCACCATACGGGCATTGTTGGGATGGCCTTGTCGGTGATCGCTTTCCACGCACGATCGGACTCAAATGGCTTACCTAAACCATGAGCGGCCTTGGCAAATAATCGCCAACCATCTCCCGAAGTTACATGTTCTTTTGTGAACTTTTTGGCCATAAGGTATGCCCCATCGGGGTCACCACCATCGAGCATGCCTTCAATGATAACCACACGAAAACGGCGATCCATCTCTGGTTGTCGTTTAACTGAGTCATGAACTAATCTCGCTAAAATAAGCCGCTCTGCAACATTTGACCGATCGGCTATGAAAGGAAATAAAAACTCAATTTGCCAACTTGGGATCCCTTTATTTACTAGACCTTCGACAAACTTGCGAATCTGTTCAAAATTATTAAGGCGATTGTATAATTGGAGTCTAGACCAGATGAGCGCTCGTCTAATATCGAGAGTCACATGCTGTTCAATCGAGATCTCAAGTTCTGCGGCTTCCTTTGCCATTTTTTCTTCAATGGCATCAAGCGCTGCCAAAACTTTCTCGGGTTTCGGGTCAATAAGCGCGCGCATTTCCACAAGTACAGCAAAGTTGTATGCATTTGTCTTGTCAGATTTTGGCAGACTCCGAAAAGCGGTAATACCTTGTGCCGCAAGAGCGGAAGCTTCCTTGATTTTGGATCGAGTAACTTTTGCACTAAACTCTTTAGCAATCAGGTAAAATGCCGTTCTCTCTACATCCCCTTTAAATTGCTTAGACGACTTGATAGCTTTCAATGACTGTAACGCTACCGATGCATTGGCTGCGGTTTGTGCCACCATTAGACGAGCAGCATCTGCATCCTTATCCTCTGGACTCTTACGGATAAAGCGTTGCGCCGCTTTACGTAACTGTTTCATATTCGCTTTATCGCCTCCCCCCTTCTCTCGAGCAGTATAAACAGCGTAAAGTAATTTAGTAATTGCTTTATCCAGTTCAGGTTCCAAGTCTTGGATACGAACAAGCTTCTCCAATAGGTCCACAGCAGGCTGATATATTTTTGCATTATAAGAAGCCAACGCCCATCGATATCGGTACCTGGTCAAATCGACACTGGGAGGAACAATAACGTGGGCAAAAAACGCTTCATATTTTTGCATAGCGTTATAATAGTGATCGTAGTTTAGAGCAAATTCTGCGCCTGCAAGATCAGTATACACCCCGACATCAACACCCGATAACTCTTGACTATAGATCATCATATCGTCAATCAATGGCTGATCGACACGCCCCGCAGCGATCAACGTGCGTAATCGCTCAGCCGCTTCAATCGGTCGCCCGCCAGTTTTTCTACTGGCCTGAAGCAAGCCAAATGCTTCCGCTCTTTGAATTTTCGCCTCGTCATCATCGAAAACATCTGAACGCTGATCTTTTTCAACGTTGCCAGTGAGGGCATCAAGTATGCGTAGCTCAAATTTAACAGTTTCAAGGATTGGAGACTCTTCTTCTTCAGCTAAAGCGCGCTCTAAATTTTTAAAAATAGCATGCGCGTGAACGTATCGCCCACGCTCAATCTCAACGTAGCCTCGACCGAGCCAACCGCCATATACTAAACCCGGTCGAAACAGCTGCATCGATGCCGCACGAAAGCCATTTTGAGCCGGCAACAATGCCGTACCTTTCAAGTTGTCAATGTCTCTGTCATCGACCACTTGGCGAGCGATCTCTAAATCTATCCACGCTCTCCAATAGGGGAAGGCTGCTAGAGCAAAACTAATATCGTCCCAATCTTGGGAACGGAACAGACGTTCAAGCTCAGCTTCGCTGTCATCAGCTTTCATTTCTATATCATAAACTCTCTTCTCAACTACAGCCTTCATCTCATCGAGAACGAAACGAAAGTCTTCAAGTTGTGCTGAACTAAGAGCAGCCGCGCGAACTTGATCAATTAAAGGACCAATGCCATTAGCGAGGTCAAAAATATCTCTAGCAGATTCTGCACTTTTAAGCGTCACTAAGTAACCATTCGCTTCGGTCAAAAGCTGGTCGTGATTGTTGGCTATTACATTAGACTGCCACGCAATACAAACAATTAAGGCTAATATGATGGGATCGAACAGAAAAGTTTTTAAGTAATAATCTTTCATCATAGAACGTCCAACAAAGCTTTCATTTGATTAGCGAACTTGTCGCCTAAAATGAGTTTAATAAGTCGACGCGTCAATTTAAGCTCACCGTCTAAGGTTGCCGTATCGCCACCGCCAGCTTCTCCTATGACTAAAAATGCATGCATAGGCGTACTTCTGTATAAAGAGTGCGCGACTTTTCTCCCAACCTTTGCCTCTAACAGATGAGGGTTAGCCTGATCGCTCACGTCCAAGGTAGATATTGTTCCCTCAGATCTTCTGAATTGCTCCGCTAATCCAACAACTCCTCTTAGCTGGCTCTCTCGAATAGGGGCGTCCCCTATTAAAATAATTAAGCGACGAGCTCCGATTCTCCAGCCAGATTCTTCAATAGCAACTCGTAACCCTTCATCGATCGCCTCAAACCAGTCTCCACCTCCCAGAGCCTCCAAAGAAGACAAAAACATTTTGAGCTTATTAGTGCTATAAGTCAGCGGCTCAATGCGAGTGACAAATTCTGGATCTTTTTTATCACGAAAAGCGACAAACCCGAAACGAGCTATCGGAACCAACGAGCGCACAACGGCGGCAATATCCTCAATCCGATCTTTGACCTCATCCAACACCCAATCCATAGAACCCGTCGCATCGACGACAAACACCACGTCCAACCCTGCCTCTCGCAATCCTGCAATATAGGACGCAAACTGTGACGTGCCATCCCCTAACCCATTGCCAATACCTGTCTTAAAGCCGCCTATACCAGATCCTTCGCTTAAAGGCACAGCTGTTAGGCCCGCCGTCACGTCAACTCCTTTAAAACCACCTGCTTGCGCCCTCAGTGTCGCCGCAACGTCAGGAGGTGGAGGAGCAACTGATTTAGGGGCGATGAGTATTTCTGGCGGTTCGAAATCCAGCTCCTCATCAAATTCTAACTGTTCCTCTGGAGGCTTAGTTTTTTCAATTATTGACTCGGGCGTTTGATCGATAACGATCATTGCTTCTTCGGGGGGTGTAATAGCGTTAGCTGGAGATATCTGCCCCCCTATTCTCCCAGAAACCAATGCGTGAATCACTGTCGAGATTATTATCAAAACAGCCCATATCACTACCGGCCGTGACGGCATGCGCATGTCGCTAACCGCCAGCTCGCTGCTGGGTTATTAGGATAAACTGGAGGACTCCCGCCTCAGATGCCGCTTTCATTACCTTGGAGACAACTAGCGCACTAACCTTCGCATCAGCATATATCTTGAGTTGATCTACACCAGCAATCTCTGCCAGCTCAACTCTAAGGGTGGACCACGTCACTGGCCGACCCTCAAAACGTAATGACCCGTCCTGATCGACGGCTACTGTGGGGACCTCAGCAGATGGCGCAGCTTGTCTGGTGGATGCCGGAGGAACGATATTATAGTCAGGCTGAAGATTGCCAATGATCATAAAATATAAGAGCAGCAAGAATATAATATTGATCATGGGGATGACGTTCTCTTCTTGACCTGTCCTCTTCCCCATGATTCTGTCCTTCAATCCAGCAGAAATTAGCATTTTCTTACGACGCGAAGAACGCAGTTGTCCATTCATTGGGCAAACCTCTGAGTGGCTGATACAGAAATATTACGAACATCAAACTGGTTAAAAAGATCCATCACGTCTACAGCTGCCTGAAGTAATACCTCTTCATCCACCGCAAGCATCACTCTAGTTTGAGCCGGAGCTTCTAAACCAGCTGCATATTCTCTCAAGCCCTCTAAGGAACTCGCCTTACTATTTAGCCAGATGGTCCCATTTTCATGTACCTCAACGACCGCCATAGTCGACTCACTCTCAATTTTAGCGCTGCCGGTAGCCTGAGAAAACTCCATTGCACGTGGCTTCATAAAATTGGTCTGAAGCATAAAAAACACGAGTAATATAAATACGCAGTCTATCAAGGGTGTCAAAGACATTCGTCCTGCCTTGTGCCGCTTACGCGACAAGACATTATCGCTTAAAAGACTCACTAGCTAGTTTCAGAAAAAGTCAAAATACGTGTCACAAGATCGGACACTTGATCCGTTAGCATCTCTAGCTTGGCTTCCAATATTGCATGCATGACAGCGAATGGTATCGCAATAGACAAGCCAACAGCAGTCGTCAGTAGTGCCTCCCAGATACCACTTGCCAAAGCTGATGATTCACCTGTTGCCCCTGCACTCACTGCCAACCCTCGAAATGCATCAATCATCCCGAGCACAGTACCTAACAAGCCCATCACTGGCGCTAGATAGTAGATAAGCTCAATAAGTCTGAGGTTCTGAGAATAACCTCTTAAATAAGTTGATGCTCGGCGCAACAATTCATCGTGCAGAAGATCCGAATTCATAGTTCCGTGTTTTTCAAGTCCAAACCGGATATCCGGTGCGACTGCGAGCTGAGAATCCAATAGGATCTCGCGCGCCTCTCTCTGTTCTCCTTTATGCCATAGCCCTACTGCCCGATCGAGCTGCGCTACGATGGTGGGTGACGCTCGGTGAAATTGTAAAAATTTCTGACCTGCCAAGGCTAAACCAAATATAGACGCCAGTAGTAGAATACCGACTACCACCCCCCCGAGTTTCAGCAGCGTTCCCGCCCCCATTAAAATGCCAGCAATAAAGCCTACTTCGGTAGTCGGATCCATGATTATCTATTCCCTTTTATTTACTTTACGACACTTCAGTTCGATGGCAACGGCATACAAGGTATGGTCCGCAAATTTGAGCCGAAAAAAAATGCATGTGCAGCTTTTATGGATGTGTCATTAGAACTTCAAACACCAAAACATCGAAACATCGAAACATCGAAACACCGAAGCCAATCACACGAACACATTAGCAGACTAAGAACGATTGTTCTAGTTATTTTTGCAGTAGAATCTATGTCGGTTGGCAAAAAAAAAGCCGGCTAATGCCGGCTTTTTAACTCTTCGCTATCTTATATCTTTTTAGAAGAAATAAGTCGCTCTCATGAAGACTTCATCAGCGTAGTCAATTGTTTCAGTGATAGTATCGTTATCACCTCCAGGTGACTCAATGATGTTAGCGTATAAATCCCACTGCCAATTTGCCGCAGGACGATAACGTACACCTGGTTGCACCAAGTAACCGCCAGCGACGTCAACTAATATAGCCATATCAACTCGCCATACCAAGTTAGGGAATGGCTGTTGGAACGCAAACACAACATAGTTTGCATTGCCACTACCAACCGGTTTGGCCCCATTGAACGCTCGAGCTTTGTCGTTAAAACGGCCAGTCGCGGTATCGACATAAGCACTTATGTCTTTAGCGCCACCGTTTCCGGCTAAATCACGACCGAACATATCGGTAGCTGTTCTGTGCATCCACTGAGCGACCATATAGGTTGCTGGGAACTTGTTAGATATTCTGTGATATTTCTCAAAAACTAACGCTGAAACAATATCGTCTTTCTCTGTAGGATCAAAACTTAATCCTAAATCAGTCATTTTCTTATCGTGAGTATAAGATACCTCACCACGAATGATTAATTGGTCAAAGAAAGAGTCAGCATCTGCGTTGACAACATAATTACCACCAAGAACGAATACGTTCTCTCTAGCAAACTCTCTTGTCGCCCAAGCTCGGAATGAACCAAACGAACTGTGGAAACCCTCGATAGTACGCATGGCATCAACAACCGTGTATTCGTCACCGAAACCAAACATTTCACGGGTAGCCCACCAGTCGGCTGGCCATTCGTTGACAACGACTCTCAATGCTTTCATCGGATCCAATCGTCCCGCAGCCACATCATGCCAGTACTCAGTCGAGTTAGCCGCATGAGGATCTGGTGATAATGGTGATCCGCATTGGTTTAACGTTTTATGACCGCCACCTAGAATCGTAGGCATTGCGGCGTAGGAACTTTCGTACCCTCTATAACCAATGTTTCCTAGCAAGTTATTCGTGTCATTATTCTCGTTAGCACAAAACCTATTCGCGTTGGCAGTTGACTTCGAGAAGCCACCAGCCGATCCCATACCGACTGCTGCAAGACCTTTGGCATTCGCACCTTGATGATAAGCTGGCGCTTCTGCGTAACGAACGTAGCCGTTAGGATCTCTACGGTTAACCCAAGCAAACATTGCTGTGAATTGATCTGTCAACGGAGCGGTTAGCTTGAACCCATAGTTGATTGAGCCTTCAGCATCTGAATATTCGTCGGATTCATCCAAGGTGACATTATGAGGTACTACGCTATACGAAGTGTTTGACCCTGGAAGAATTGTAGGGGTCCACATTTGTGCAAACGCATCAATTTCCCAACCATTGTTAAATGTATAGCTCACTCGCACGCCTGGACTTGCTACACGGCTGTCTTGATACTCTTCAGCACCTGGACCTAACGTCAAATGCCTACGCAGATCGAGCGCGTTGGCGATATCCATAACTCGGAAGAAATAGGCTTCACCCCATGCGATGGTTTGCACACCAGCTCGGATCCAAAGGGGGCCTTGGTTCCAATCGACGTACGCAGCTGGTAAGTCAAGCATAAAATCGTCACTACTATACAATTCAGTAGGCGATCCATTTCCGTTGTACCAGTATTCGTTCTGGCTAAAGTTATCTCCACCAGTAACATTGCTACCATTAAGTAAACTCGTTCCGTCGAAAACAGCACGCACTTTTACATACGCCGCCCAGTTCCGATTAATTTTAGCTTGTATGTCAATTTCTGCGCGGGAGTTAAACATATTCCAATCACGGTCTTCATTTAAGCCCGCGCCTTGCGCACTTAATACATTAGCATGGTTGGCGTCGGTGGCATCACCGGCCATATTACCGCCAGTTGCAGTCATTTTGGACCCCATTCCACCAGTCAGCTGGCTGAAATTAGCACCACCACCACAACTCACACCGATGAAATCATTAGTACCGTAAAGACCGGTCGAGCCCGCGTTTACTGCATTTAGCCCGCCATATCGGCAGTTGACAGATGAGTTGGTATTATTACCCGCTTGATGGACGTTTATGTTATTAGTAGCCCATTGCGCTGCGGTCAATGATTCAGCCGTGTTTGTCTTATGAGCCCAATTAGGACCAAAGCCACTGTTGATTGTGGCGGCTAGTGCAATTTGAGCTGCGGTAGGGGCTGTATTCCCCGCCTTTAGCGCCCCAGTTCCGAACAAGCCTATAGCGCCATTAGTGGGGCTTACATAGACACTGGTACCGTCACTAAAGTTATCTGCATTAAAGGCAGCATGCGTGTAGTGAGGGACAATCTGATCGTTGAATGGATCTCCGCCAATATTGTTAACGTTTTTGTGACTTGAAATGCCATAGGCAATTTCCTGTCTTACAAACCCTGTTATGTTCCAATCGATTGCCGACGCTACGCCTGCAAACAAGAAACTGCCGATGACAGTACTCGCGATTAAAATGCGCGTGATTGCGTGTCTGATCACTACCGCTCTCCCCTTATTTAGTTATTATCAAGTAACTGCCTAACCTAAGCAGTCTCCAGTTAAATCGTCTGTTGTTTCCCTGTCACAGGCCGATTACCACGGTGTAACCCTTCTGTAACTTCTACATGTCTGACATTACCGCGCATTTTTTGGCCTATGTCAACGCTTTTTATGTGCCAAATAAAGCGAATCGGAACCCATTTTTCACTGTAGGCGTGGTGTTATAACCACAAAATAATATAGATAGAAATGTAACCAATTGTTTTTAAACTGTTATTTAGTATTCCGCGCCCGCTTTAATACCGCAATATTTTTCCCGCTTGCGCGATTTTATCGCAACACCTTAGTGATATTGCCACCATTTCCTACAATAAAAATCTGCTGCTCTAGAAGCCAACCTTTAACACCTGTCGCTGTCTCCGAGACACCCGCACCAACCCCTTGGTACCAAGTACGGCCAATGTTCCCATCGCTTGAGAAAGAGGTAAATGACTTGCCGTCATCACTCGACCTTAATAATTCACGTATCCCTGTGATTACGACTTCTCCATTGCCAGACCAAACTCCGAGCAAATTTGATGTCGTATCAACAGTAATAGAAGACCATGTTAACCCACCGTCATTCGTTCTCAAAACAAGTCCTTCCTGACCAACTGCATAGCCGTTGCTAGTTCCATCTTTCGCGAAGTGCACATCAAACACACCCTCGTCACCACGGTGTACGGCAGTAAAGGACTGTCCACCATCAACCGATCTCATGATTAATCCAAACTCGCCTACAACAAATATGGTTCCATCATTCTTGACCACCGTATTATAAAGATGCGGCTCATAGCCTTCATCATTGAACTTTTCCCAGTCAATTGCGACCGAGCTCCAGTGCAGGCCGGCATCATCAGACTTGCCCATAAAGCCAAATTCGCCCACTACAAATGCCAAACCTGAATCGTTGATATCTACATTCATCAAACGTTGTGTTAAACCCGCATCCACTTGTTTCCATTCGGAGCCATCAGCACGTCGAAAGATCGTTCCTTGCTGGCCGACAACAATTTGTGTGCCCTCCACAGCAGACACACCGAGTAATGCTTTATTCGTCAGTGGGTTGACCGTGGTCCAGCTCTCGCCCCCGTCTTGTGTTTCAAGCATTAAGCCGTAAGAGCCTACTGCCAAACCCCAGCTGCCTCTAAACTCTATAGAAAACAATCGGTCGTGAGGAATTCCCGACTCAAGTACTTCGACCACCGATTCACTTTCTTGCGCAACCGCGGCAAAGCCAAAACCGACTAGACAGCATAAGGCGGCCATAATGGAAAGGTATCGTTTTACATTTTTCATTTTATTTTCATCCAAACTTTTATTTTTTGTGCATCGCATAATCATTTTCAACCTGTCGCCATATGGTCAGCGATAACGATACGCTCCGATGTTATGAGGTGCTCTCGTTCGATAAATTTTGGTTTAAACAAGTAAACTAGGAGCGGCAGAACAACGAGCGCAATAACCATGTTGATCAACATAATCATTACTAATAGAAGTCCCATATCGGCCAAGAACTTAAGTTCAGACAAAAAGTACCATGGGAGAATACCTATTAAGACGATTGTCGCCGTGAAAAATATAGCTTTACCTGTTGTCGTTACGGCAGCCTGTATCGCAGCCCCATGATCATTTTTGTCGCTAAATTCCTCACAAATACGGCTGAGCAAGTAAATGCCGTAGTCGATCCCCACTCCGATACCAATTGCGGCAATTGGCAGACTATTAACATCAAGACCAATCCCCATAAGCACCATAACGGAGCCAAGCAGCATATTTGAGAAGTTCACAGGGATGAGAAGCAAGATTCCCGCCCAAACTGATCGGTACGCCCAAGAGCAAGTGATCAATATCACGAGATTAAGAGCGGCTAGAATAATCCACTGATAAGTATCCACGGTGTCATTCACTGATTGTTGCAAAGCAATAGCGCCCGTCCCAAGCCGAACGTTAAACTCATCGTGCTCAATACCAATCAGCTCTAAGCCACGGCGAGCCTGCTCTAAAGCCACGTCAACAGTCTCTTGCTTGTTATCTTTATACCAAAGAGACACGGTACCATTTGCCATCGTAAAGTCGCTCACGTGCGAATACGCCTTCGGACTCGACCCGACCATCAGCGCGTTAACCGCAGCGTTTACAGCGAAATTTGTCTGATCGAGAGGTCCCCATTTGGGATTACCCCCAGAAAATAACCGGTTTGCCTCTGGAAGATAATCCCCATACGACAGCGTTGCCTCGGGAGGAGGATCTTGTGCTTCCAAAAAGCGCTGCAGTTGAACCATCGATGATAAAGCATCCTGAGAATGCCGCAAGATACGAACGTCGCTATCCTCATTTCCCTCAAAAACAATTTCTAACGTCATCAAGCCAGGGAAATTTGCATTCACCGCCCTTACCGCTGTATTAAAGTCAGAGTCTTCCTTGAGCAAATTGCTTCCTTCTACGGGGTTACCAACTTTGATTTGCAACATTAAGGACATTCCAACTACCGCCATGATACTCACCACGATTGCTGTATATTTAGCAGCTGCGCCGTGAGATGCGTGCCCGACCCAATTTAGCAAGGAAAGAATTTTGTTGTGCCATGTAATCTTATCTGACTTCCCAATCAGTGTAGCCACATTTTTAGGCGCAGGGAAAAAAGATAGAAGTATAGGAGAAAGGAACATGTTGCAGGGGACTAAAATCAGCGCCCAAAAACCACAGAACAATGCGAACCTTTCCATTACGGGTATCGGAGCCACCATAATCAAAAATAGGCCTGCCGAGTCCGTTACAATACCTAGTACACCTGGAGCCATCATGACCCCAAGAGCCAGCTCTGCAGCTTTTTTACGATCGTTAATTTCGTAATAGATCTCATAATATCGTTCAATAAATTGCACACAGTGACTAAAAGAACGAGCCACTAACAGCAACGGTACCACCATGATAAGTGGTTCTATCGGATCGCCAATCCAACCGACAAATCCAAATCCCCAAATAGCCGCCACCACACTTACCACAATAGGAGTTACTACACCGGGGATATTCCCCATATAAATAAGCAGGGAGAGGAGAAGAGCAGACGCCGTAATTGCAAAAATTGAAAGCATTTGACCCTCATACTCATAAACCCAGCCTGTTAGAACGGGCTGCCCAGCAACATAGATATCGTGTGCATCATCTTTCTCTGCCGCTACCATGTCCTGGATGTAATGAAACGTTTCTCCGTAATCTAGAGAATGTTCGATGAATGTCGCTTGGACGATGGCCGCACTTTGATCTTCTGATATGAAAAACTTTTGAACATTAGGCGCTTTGTCGACCGCATCGATGAAATCTTGAATCTCTTCGGCTGTTTGAGGTACTTTGTCCGACATAATTGGCCGGGAATTAATGCCAAAAGCGGTAGCCTCTGTGAAACGAGCTTTCTCAGTTGTTATAGATATAATTTGATCGTGATCTACTGACGGGGCTAGATCGATAGCTCTGGTCAAGCGCCATACTTTATCAAGCGTCGCTGCATTATAAATAGTCCCTTCTTTAGCCTTAACCATCACGGTAACCGTTAAAGGGTTTCCAAAATTGGGATGTGCCTTATAGGTTTCCACAAACGGATGATTTTTGGGAAACAAGTCAGAAAAAATAGTCTTTAACTCGACTTTAGAGAGCCCAACTGCAAAAAAGGCAGTGATGGCAAGCATTCCAAGAGTAACCAACCCTCGATGTTTCAAGGTCGCATGTGCTAGCGTGAACCGAAAACCTTTCATTAACAAACTCTCCCCTCAATATAGTATTCGTTCAAATTACTGGCTGGCCCTTTCGGCCAATATTTCCTCTGTGGATTTCGACCAGCAATTTTCCTATTAACTCAAATTCTTTCAACCCAAGATAAAACGCGCCCTTCTCCTCGAAAAAACATGACCGCTTGGCGACAGCACATCGTCCTATATGCCAGTAGGGAACATTGTGGTGCATCAACACTAGTGCGTCCCAGAAAGGAAAACTCTCTTACGCCTAAAAAAATAGCTCCAACGGCAAATAATACGTGTGACCGAGTCCGCATGTCAAACCACCTTTTATCATCCGCAGCTATGCAATTATACCTAAGTGTACCAACAACCCGAAAAAGAACTATTTTTATCCTATCCTTAGCCCTCTAACGGCGCTTAACACAGACTCCGGCTCGCAATTAACGGGAACTGTCCCATAGAGAAAACCGCTACCTACATTCTCAATACGCTCATCACCGTTCCAAAAATTTGCCGTTAATCCACCGCCGACTGGCTTTACGTAGCTACCTGTTGCCAAAGCAAAAACCGGAAAATCAGGAGCCAACCAAAAGTCTGCATCGAGTCCCTCTGCTTCAAGTGGTCCATTACTAATGCCTGAGAACTCGAGCCCAGTCAGCCAATCATAATGTTTAGCAATGCTAAATAAGGGTTGATACGCATCAACTTCATCTAAGCTAATAGAGTGGACACCTTGGCGCGCCAGAACCAACCCACTAACTCCTTTATCACTGAAGCGCCTAATAAGCCCTGCGCTAACGCTAGAGAGTTCATCAAGGGTGTCAAAGTCGCATTCCAAGCTTTCGTCTATAAAAGTGACTAAATCAGCAGCAGACTGAACTTTTAAAATTAGATCAGCATGATCATTAAACCGGTGGGACAAAGCATTCAGAACATCTTCAACGAAATTTAAAATAGTTGGGTTATCTAGTTGAACCAACAACTCAGAAGGAGATCTTATCGTACACTCTGGCCGAAATAAAAAAGGGGCTAGCAAATCAAAGGTTACACAGTGCGATGGAATAATTGAATGCGCCTGAATAATAGCACCCGCGTACCCTGCTGCATCGGCGTACCAATCTGTCGGGTCATTGGCAAAAACCTTACGGGCATATCCATCAAACTCTGCCCACACGATCTTGGGTGTAGACGGTTTCATGTCTAACCATTGTTTTAATAAAGAAGCCATTGCTGCTATATGCCTGCCGTCATTAACTAGCCATTTGTTTTTGCAGCGGCAAGCTCTTGCTCTAATTGCTCAATTCGAACATCTTTAGGATCTCGCATCATCACTGACACGATGTTATCGGCTGGGCAAGTGCTCTCACGGTTTCCAAGGTAGAGTAAATCGCGCTCCTTCCATGAGCCATAATACGGAATATCTGCGGGAGGAAACTCAGTTTCCCAACCAGCGACGAATTCATCGTAGGATTTACCTCTACTTATACGCAGCTGTCGTTCTGCTTTTCGTGCAGCCTCAGTAGCCGTCGTATCAATCGCACCTGTCACTTCATCTAACACAACATGATAAATATTTTTCACCGTATTTAATGAAATTAGCTCATCCAAATATTCTTCTGAAACCGCGGCTGGCTCGCGTTCCAACACATCCCCGTAACCACCACCAGATCCTTGAGTAATCATGTATAACTCTCCAGGCTTAGCGAACTCTAGCTGCAACCCCATATGGTGAGTGGTGTATTTGGCGTCTGGAAAAGGCTGGTCATTCATTAGATCTTCAATCGTAAATCTTAATAGTTCTCGCGAATCCTCCATAACCTCGAAGACGTTGACATCGCGTACTTTACACAACGGGTAACATCCAGGCGCATAGCCACCGAAGATCCCCATCGTAGTAGGAAACTTTGATCCAATACTACAGCACATAAACCCCCACATAGTGGTGTCTTTCATAGTCGCAATCTGCTGATAACCATGCCCACCTCTATATTTTCCGAAACCATTGGCATCTTTCATTAATTTGTGAGGCACTATTTTCATTAAAGGGACTTCTTCTTCAATCTGCTCTTGCTCTCCAATGTCAGCCATCGGCGCAAATATCGGTGCAATAGAGTGCTCCCCATCACGATTAGATCGCGCGGCACCGCCCATTCCGTTGAGGTCGGCACACACATTTCCAACTAACTCACTATATTGGTTAAGCCCCCCGTAAAGGAATGTCACAATCATGTTGTACCATCCCGCAATAATATCAGTTGACCGATGGCCCGCGCTATGCAGAAACTTAGGAACTCCAATCTGTATCGCTGTAAAGCCCGGGAAAAAAGTCATCATACTCTGTGCGTTAGGCGCGTCCGCAGAACAATTTAAAGCCGACTTCTTGTCAGTCAGCACAGTCATAGGGGCAAAAACTGCCTGATTTCTCGGTAGATCAGGCCAAACAAAACTTAAAAACTCTTGCGCAAGCATACCTTTTAGAGAAGCCAAAACCGTATTATTGCAGCGATTTAAGAACTCTGGGGAAGAACCTCGAAAATCAATGATTAATTGATCTTCAACTTTGTGTAACTCACAGCGAATTTTTATCATACAGTTTTCACGCAGCGTGCCGTCAGCAAACAAATTCGTTCTTACAACCCCATCTGGCCAAGTAGCCAATCTACGTCGCGTTTCTTGTTCCGTGTAGGTTAAAGTTTGTCGCAAAGTAGCCACGACCGAGTCCACGCCATAATCTTCAATCATTGTTCTAATACGCACTTCCATACGCATAGCCGCAAAGAGCTTGGACTTCATCCCTTCTAGCTGCAGCTTTGGCTCCCGCACAGAATTTTGTAAGAAAGTCATAATGTCCCGCCTGAACTCATAATTCTCCCCGACTTTGATAGGAGACATTTTAAGCCCCTCATCAAAAGGAGACTCAGCCGCAGAGGGCATGCCGCCTGGCTCACAAGCTCCATTTTCCCCTTCATGCACTATGGCCCCAGTAAAGCAAATTAATTCGTCCTCGTGAAAAACCGGAATCATCAAACTTTGATCTGTGTTGTGAATGTTTCCATAACGTGCGTCGTTATGCATAAAAACATCGCCCGGATTTATACCAACGGTCGGATCGTCCTTCCAATATTTTAAAATGAATTTCGCAGGGTGTTGAGTCAACACTGAAAATATTAAAACCCCTCCCATACTGGCCATCGCCAGGTCGCCTTGCATAGTCCAGACACCAGAGATTAAATCACCCCATTTAGCACCAGGGGCGGCTCCCATCTGCTCAACCATGTCGAACGATTCATTACATGCAGTCTGCAACTTATTCCTAATTAAATTGAGCTCGTCCGCGTCCTGAAATTTATCGAGCGCGATCTGCTCTCTTTTGGAGATAGGGGCGACGCGATGATCTTCCATTATCTCTGGATCAGGACCCAGAAAGAGAATGTTATCTTCTAAAAATTTTTCAATGACTGATTTTTCTTGATCCCTACCCATTATTAGTCTCCCCACCCAATTAGCTGCAATTGCTCACTCATGATTCTTTCTCCATTACTGCTGAACCTAATCGACCCATGTGAAGCTTCCAACCCGGCTCGACCAAATATGTAGTCCGAGGTGTTTCGATGATCGCGGGTCCCACAACATGCATCCCCTCAACTACATCAAAGTGATCGTACACCGGCGTACTAAAGGCATCGTCGTGCTGTGGAAAAAAACAATCTCGATTAGTCCGCGCCGTCGGCCGATCCTCGACGCTGGCATTTGACTGCTCTAAAGTCAGCTTCTCATGCTCGACATAAGACACAACGCGTATGACGTTAATGCGCACCCCTGCCTCAGGAGCTTGGCTACCTTCTCCAAAACGGGTGGCATAGTTCACACTAAACCCGTCCAGAATAGAAATAACGTCTTTCGGCTCCATCAATCTATCAACCGGAGACACCACACTTACTTGCGCAAGTTGGTTACCATAACGCATATCCATCTCTAGTCGCGTGCGGATTTTCTCACCAGGAACATCTTGCCTTATCAAGTCATCTCGGCCTCGCTGCTCTAACTCGACGACGGTATCATTGAAAACGGTGTAATCTTCAAGAACAGTCCTAAAAGTTGCATCGTACAACATTAAATATAGTGATTTCTCATGAATGTGCAGTTGATCCATATTACCGGCACCCAAAGCCGAGAAAACAGAACTAAAAGGAGGGATTAAGATCCTCGACACCCCTATCTCAGAAGCGTAACCGCAGGCGTGGATGGGACCTCCCCCACCATAACTCAATATTACGAAGTCTTTCGGGTCATAACCTTTAATGGCAACTTCTTTGAAAATCGCATTCGCCATGTTGGCATCTACCTTCCTCTTTATAGCTTTTGCGGCATCAATTAGAGACAAACCGGCAGGCTTTCCGACATGCTCTTCAATTGATCTTTCGGCGCGCCGGAGACTAACTTTGATTGTCCCTCCAGCATAGTTGTCCGGATCTAAATACCCCAGGACCAAGTTGGCATCAGTCGTAGTGGGAAACTTTCCTCCGCGCCCATAACACGCCGGCCCTGGATCTGAACCGGCCGATTCAGGACCGACTTCAACAGCACCCCACAACCTATCATAGCGCGCTATTGAGCCGCCTCCCGCGCCCAGGGTGTGCAAGTAAGTCATTGGGGAAGCTACTAGCCATCGATCAATGACAGGGTTAAAGTCATAAAATTTGACCCCATCTTCTGTTACTAACCCAATATCAAAACTGGTTCCACCCATATCCGTAGCAATTACATTGGGCTCATTAAATTGTTCCGACAAGTAATTAGTAGCCTCAAGTCCTGCAATTGGGCCCGAGTGAATCGTCTGTAGAGAGTGGGTTGAGTTGAGTTGCGCCATCCCAGAAGTATTATGAACAAGAAGCATAGGCCTAGCGTAACCATTCTGCCTAAGGGCGAGCTCTAACGTTGACATGCCGTGATACATCTGGTCATGTAAATAAGCATCCAAAATTGCCGACATTGTCCTTGAGTACTCCCCTTTCCTGCCCGCCACCCGATGGGAAAGAACAATTGGGATGGCTCCTAAAACATGCGTTGGATATTCCTTTAAGATAATACGCTCAACTTCTTTCTCATGGTCCGTATTCACGACAGAGTTAACCAAAGCTACTACAAACGCCTGACATCCTCGGTCCACTAGCTTTCGAACTTGCTCTCTTACATTCTGCTCATCAACCTTTAGGCAAACTGCACCCTTGTAATCGATTCGCTCTTCTACTCCGACAATCAGGCTAATTGGAACCAGCGGAACAGGTCTGTCGGCGCCAGGAAGATCGGTCTGCTGAGCTGCCGACAGACCATCTCCATAGCCACGGGCACGCATTAAAGGTACAGAGGATTCATAGCCTGCAGTAGTAATTAAACCCACTTTAGGTCCATTTCTCTCGATCAATGAGTTTGTACCCAGCGTCGTTGCATATCGCACAGCATCAATCGAGCTAAGCACATCACGTATTGAAAGATTAATCTCACCACAAGCATTTTCTAATGCTTCCATAAAGCCTGACGCCAAATTGTGGTGCGTTGTAAGCGCTTTTGCCTCTATGTATTTACCATCATAAGCTAGAAAACAATCTGTGAATGTCCCCCCGATATCAACACTAACTCGTCGCATTTTCTCCCCCTTTTCCTAAAGCGTGCTTGGCCTTCATCTTATCAATATCCAACTCAATATCATTGGTCAAAGGGTGGCCAGGTGGAAGGTACTCATTCTCGATCATCGTGCCACAAGTAGGGCAATAAAATTCAATAATCCGACACCACTTTGGATCAGGAGCATACGTATAATCGTACTTGGTGGGGTCTAAAATAGGCCTATGTATTTCCGTTGGATCTCTGTCATACACCAACAACCCCTTCTTATAAGGTTCGCGGGCCGGCCCAATATCATGCTGACAGCGACTACAATGCCACCGCTCAGAATCAACGTCGATTTCCAAATATTCAGTTATGCTGACTCGATTATCTGACATTTTACTTCCCCTCCACCATAAAAAGGTCATGGTTACTTGAGACCTTAAGTTCCCAACCGTCTTTCACTATGCAGGTAAGGTAGTCCCCTCGGATAAGTAAGGGGCCTTTTGCCCGAGCGCCTGGCGTCAATGACTCATCATTTAATAACGTCATGGCACAGTCTTCCTCGCCAACACTCACAATCACAGTGTTACCAGTTTCGATGCTACGATAGTTATCGACTGAGTTGGGAACTAAATTGAACGTAGGTAATTCATGAATAGCCCGTACCATTAATTTGGGCTCATCCCCAAGCACAGCTCCTTTTATAAGACTTTCGTCCAAAAGAGACTCTTGCGCATCGCCGTCTTTGACCGACCAAACGTAAGAATCATAACGACAAGCCTCAGGATCAACTCCCTCACCATCCATATCCCGGTGAGCGCTCAGACTTAACTCAGCTAGGGTCTCCTTCACAGTGTTGAGCTCTAACGGCGCTTGTAATTCATGTGCGAGGTGACTGAAGCCGATACCAAAGGCGCTAAATACAGACGATAGTTTTGGAACAATAACATTATGAATACCAGCCGCTGCTGCAATTCCAGCCGCTATAATGGGTCCACCACCACCAAACGCAAGTAAAGTCGTGTCCTTAGGTTCTCGACCAGAGGCTAAAATCGCCGCCTTAACCTCAGCACCAACAGTCTCTTCAAATGTCTGAATAATTAGGCTCGCGGTGCCCTGCGAAGATTTACCCAAGGATTCTCCAATATTCCCCTGGATAGCCGCCTCCGCTCGTTTAACATCTAAAGCCAGTTGCCCGCCCAAGTAGTTTTCGGAATCTAATATACCCGCAACAAGAAGTGCATCTGTGAGCGTTGCCTCAGTTCCTCCTCGTCCGTAGCAAGCCGGTCCGGGGGCCGCTCCAACAGAGTCAGGCCCAATAATTATCTTGCCATCTTTTAACCGCAATACTGAGCTGCCACCGACGCCGAAACTCCCTATCGTTGGAAGCGAAAAAGACGTTGGCGTTGTTTCAATGGCACCGTAAGCACGCAACTTAACTTTCTTATCATTGACAACGGAAATGTCTGTAGTGGTACCGCCCACATCCATTGCGACGACTGAATCCAAATTGTAGTGAGTGGCATACGCTACTGCACCCTCTAATCCACCACGTGGTCCAGATCCCCATGTTTTAATTGCTGTCGTTTTGGCAACCCTCGCTGAATGACCGTCATTGCGAAAAATCAATAAAGGGCGTTTTAAATGCTGTTCTTTACATATGCTTTCAGCACCATAGAGAAAATGCTCCATATTAGAATGAAGATAAGAATTAACCACGGAGGTAATTGTTGCTCTGGCTTTGTCGGTATCACGAGCCAACTCAGAGGAAATCAAGAATGGTATAGCACCCAATAAATGGCGCGGATAGCGATCTAAAAGCGCTGCTTTCATATTCTGCTCTGCAGCCTCGGAGCTAAGCGCTATGACCAACCTCAAGGCCCCTTGCGCTAGTAGCTTATTGACTATGCCTGTTAGTGCTCCCTCATCTATCTTTCCATCTCCACTCACTGCTATCCCAACGGGTTTGATCGGAACCATCGCTTCCCAGAGCGCATTGTTGTGTAAGCGCTCTATCGCGCCATAAACAGAATCTTCTTGCCCAGCATCAACGATAAGAGCTACTGGCATTCCTTTTCGCTCTACAACCGCATTAGTCCCAGAGGTCGTAGAATACCTAATGCATTCCGCTTCTCTTATGAGACGAGCAGAGTCTTCCTCCCCAAAAAGCTCGCGGGACCCGCGACTTAGGCAATCCAAAAAGCATTGTGTTAAATCATGCGGAGTGGTGGGCGATTTTGCATGAACCACTTTAATACCATCCGTGATACACACGTCCGTAAAGGTACCGCCGTTATCAATATTGACCAATATCGCCATTCTTTTTGTAACCTCCCCAAATAAATAAGAGTACCTCTTGCAGCATTCCAGTTAGAACGGATGTGCTAGAAGTTCTCAGCCATAAACATAAAAGGAGCATCGGACTCGAGGCAGCTTGAGCGCTGTCGAAGCTCGCAAGTTAATGTATAAACAGTCCCTCTCTCCCATTCTTGAGAGTAATCGAACGTCTATTCAATAGCAAACAATAATCGTGCTAGGGGAAAATGGTGCCGGCTGAGGGAATCGAACTCTCGACCTGATGCTTACAAGGCAACTGCTCTACCATCTGAGCTAAGCCGGCAAAAGAAATTTCACCCATCCAGCTGTTTCCATGTCAGCTGAAATGGAGTGTAAATGTTAACCCGTCAAGAACTCTTAGCCAACAAGAGTTTTCTAAAAGCAGTGAGCATCAAGTCCATGCATAGCCCTACTGTCTCTCAACCTGCATTTAAACCCAGAGCAACCAGTCCCTCAAGGACAAGTCTAGGGTTAATAACGCACTTGTTTGGAATTAGCTCTTCCACAACATCAGCCGCTCCGCCTGTCAAATACCAACTGGCAGCCTCAGAAATCCCCAACTTATCCAGTTGCAGTTGCACTTCGCTGAAAACACCTTTCATTGCACTGCGACACCCTAGAGAAAGAGCTTCAACAGTGTTAGTTCCAAAGTTATCAACAGCGCTAAATTGGTCGATTGCTATCCCTGCGGTTCCCGACACCAAGCTGGCCTTCAACATATCTGGTCCAGGAGCGATCAAACCCCCGACATGCTCGCCGCTCGCCATCACCACATCCACAGTCAGCGCAGTACCAGCATCAACCACACAAACGGGACCGCTAGACATTCTCCACGCGGCCAATGACGCCAACCATCTGTCAACACCCAAGGTATCGGGGCGTTGATACCTAGTGGACATTCCCATACATACCTTTCTTGGTACTACAAATTCCGGCTCATGGTCAAAATAAGTTTTACAGAATCGCCTGATCCTATCATGGACCTGACTAGTTGCGACGTTTGACACAAGTACTTTACTAATTAACGAAGCATGACTAAGCCAGTATGATTCAAAATCATTTTCTAGATCGGGACCAAGAGTGCTAAATGAAACACACTCAATCAATTCCCCGCCATCCCAAACAGCGCTCTTAATATTCGTATTGCCTACATCAATTAAAAGCATAACTTTCTAAACTACCGTCAAATGACCAGAAAGAAAAGATTCTAAACCACTGTTCGTATCCAATAATAATGCTCCATTTTCATCAACCCCTCGAGAAACCCCTTTTACTTCGCGCGTCCCTAGCTCTAATCGAATATTACGTCCACTAAGGACATCAAAATTTCGCCAATCATCGTGGAAAGCTGCAAACCCGAACGTTTCAAATCTAAGCAAATTAACACTCAAGACATGCAAAATTATTGCCGCTACCTGATTGCGCGTAAACTTGTCCGTGACGTGAGTCTCAAGGGCTCCAATGGGCCGGTCAACCAATTTGACAACTTTTTCCGGCAACACAAAGTTCAAACCTATGCCTATAACCGTCCGGCTAGCGCCACTTGCTTCTGCACGCATCTCTATAAGAATCCCAGCAACTTTCTCTTCTCCCCTAACAATATCATTTGGCCACTTTACCTTAATCCCGCGAACTCCGATCTTTTCAAGCGCTTCGATCATAGAAATCCCTACGACCAAACTCAAAGCAGAAAAAGTAGCAGGAGGGGTGTCAAAAACGTAACCCAGCGAGAAACAGATTCCAGACCCCGGCGGCGACACCCACTTGTCTCCTCGTCTGCCACGCCCAGTGGTCTGAAATTCGGCGAATAGAGCTTGCCCGTGAATATCGCTTTTCACGGACTGGAGCAAAAGTCTAGTGTTAGTCGAATCAATCACGTCTTCCACACGACATTGAAACAAATAACAGCCCTGCTGTTGTAAATGTCTCTCGATCTCTGCGCTATCCAACGCTTCAAATTGACAACTCAACTTATAGCCAACTCCCTTAGTTGCGATAATCGATAATCCCTCGGCACGCAGACGCCTGATTTGATTCCAAACTGCCGCTCGAGTAATCCCCAAAGAAACGGCAAGGTCTTCTCCTGAGTGGAGCCCTCCGTCGGAAAGAAGCCTCAATATTTCAAACGCACGGCGCATTCATTCCATCCTAAAAATCTAGTTATTTAACGCCCATCCCATCGAAGGCACAAATTCGAAACTACTAAAAAATACAGCACAGCTTGCCACTAAAAAGCCTTCAAACGATATTCACCCAGATTACCTTCTGTTTGTAGGGACTCGAAATCCGGCGTAGCTAAGGCCATTGGGATCAAAAGCCACACGAAACTAGACCAGTAAGATCCGTAAAATGCTAAATGTGTATTTAACGGAAACCAAGCCACCAGAAAGGCTAAAACCCATATTGCTTTCATCGAAAATCTAGCCTCTTGAAAAAGCTCTCTGACAAAAAATAAATATATGCAGAGAAACCCTATCAAACCGAACAAGCCTGTCTCAACCGCAATTTCCAGTATCTGTAAATGCGGATGAGTTTGTCCTCTTCGACCCTCACGCAGCCAAAAGTTATTTGGATCTGCATATTCTACATAAACGTGCCTATAGCCGCGTGCTCCTATCCCATTAATCGAGTTCGCAACAAACATACTAGAGCCCGTCGTCCATAGCGAAAGGCGATAGTTGCTTGCCGCATCAATTTTTTGCAGGTCCCCTGACAAGACACCGGAGCTCAACGTTGCCTTCGTTTGAAAAGTAGGGGTATAAATGACCGCCGCAATGGAAAGAATAAAGGCAGCCACTGCTGCGAAACCCATCGTAAAAATCTTTTTAGTCGCGCCGTTGTTCACGCAAATCAAGTAACAAAAACCCAACATTGAGAGTCCAAACATTAGCCACGCACTCCGCTTTGAACACAACAATAAAATAAAAACAATAAGAGGGAAGGCTACAATATAAAAAAATGTTTTATATCGATTTCCATAAATGACATGCAGTAGCAAAGGAAACAAAACTGCAAGGAAAAGACCGAGTCGCTCCTTCGGATAAAAAAGTCCTTTCAAAACTGCTCCATCGTATGGAAATCCAAAAATATCTTTGGCATAGATGAACTGAAAAGATGCATCCAAAAGTGCAAACAACACCAAAGCGGCAACACCTATCCCAACAATTCTGTACGTTTTTTGTCGACAGCAAGCCCAGTAAACGTAATACGCACCAAAAAGAAAATGTAAATACGAGAAAGTAGTCTGGCTGGCACTCTTTAAATCCACTGCATCAGGCAAACTTAAGAGCATCGGTGACCAAACAAGAGCAAAGATATAAAAAAGCCTGCGGGAGTCTTGGTCGAACATTTCTGGCAGGTTTTTAACAACAAGACACAACCCGATAATCGACATTAACGCGAAAGGATAGTGGACTGAATTTTGAGTTCCAAGTAACGCGAAAGTTGTCAGGATAACTAACGCATGAAGAACATCTTTAGTCAGCCTCAACTTATCGGCTTTCAATTATCGTTATCCATTAAGTCTTGCAATTCCACCTAAAAAAGCGCCTCTTTTAATTTCAAGTGGACTGCCTCTGGACATTCGCTTAACAGCATATGCCCTGACTTTTCGACAATAGCAAGAGAGGACTCTTTGATCTCATCTAACAACCTCATAGACGACTGAGGGGGGGTCATTTTATCTTCTCTCCCTGAAAGAATTAATGTACGTGCGCAAACATTACCTGCCGCTATAATCCCGTTCTGATATTCATTGCACGCATTCAAATCGTTAAATAAAGCACCCGACAAAGAGCGCTCCAACAGTAGGTACACGCTTTTCATTACGTTAATCCCCGCTACAGTATTTCCACCTTTATAGGCATCAGGACCATGACCCCATAAAACGACCATATCTTTTGCTGAACGAAGGTCCTGAGAGGCCGCGTCTAACAAAGCCGGACTTACCTCCATTGGGAATGCCGCACCAAGTAGAGCCATTCTCTGGACTCGCCTGCCAGCAAGGCCCGCAAGCTCTAGAGCAACCAATGCCCCCATGCTGTGCCCACCAACAGAAAAATCATTGACACCTAAGGCATCGAGGCAACGCAACGTCCAGCTGGCCATCGCTTCAATACTCGTCAAAAAACCACCTTTCGTTAGACCGTGATTTGGGAAGTCTACAGCTAGAACAGAGCGACCTTGCGCGCTGAAATAACGTGTATTGTAAACCCAGGCACTGCTATCCATCCCGGCGCCATGCAAAAGAACTATTACCGGCTTACTTCCAGTATCTGACGTCAGGTTGCCTGCGCTGTAAATTTTTTTTCCGTCAACTTCGAAGTACACTGTTACATCCTATTTCTGGGAACGGTAAAGGGCTTTAGATAGATCAGAAATCAAGTCCGAAGCATCTTCCAGTCCAATTGACAACCTGACTAAACCTTGGGATATCCCGGCTTGAAGCAGTGCAGCATTATCCATGCGGCTATGAGTAGTGCTAGCGGGGTGTATTACCAAGGACTTGGCGTCTCCCACATTTGCCAGGTGAGAAAATAAATTCAATCCATTAATAAATTTTTTAGCGGCGTCATAACCACCCTTGATCTCAAAGCTCATGACCGCACCCGTCCCCTTGGGGTAAAGCTCCCTTGACAGCTCATGATCTCGATGCTCCTTTAAACTAGGATGAAAAACCTGTTCTACGGAGTCTTGCTCATCAAGGAAATCAACCACCGCCTCAGTATTCGAAACATGCCGAGCCATCCTAAGGGACAAAGTCTCTACTCCTTGCAGGAGCTGGAAAGCGCTAGTCGCACTAAGGCATGCCCCGAAATCTCTTAGACCTTCTCGTCGAGCCCTAATAATAAAGGCACTAGGACCAAATTCTTCCGCAAAATTCAAACCATCAAAGCCATCATAAGGCTGACACAAAGTCGGAAATTTGTCTGCAAATGATAGCCACTCGAAAGTACCACCATCAATCACAATCCCTCCAATTGTGGTCCCATGTCCTCCTATAAACTTAGTAAGAGAGTGGACAACTATATCCGCCCCATGCTCTAGCGGTTGCATAAGATAGGGCGTCGTCAGCGTTGCATCTACAACGAGCGGTAATCCAAATTGATGAGCCACCGAGGCTAGCCGAGGAATGTCCGCCACGGAACAATCGGGATTAGAAACAGTTTCAGTAAAAAGCATCACTGTATTGGGTTTGATAGCACGCGCGAAAGCATCAGGGTCACCAGTGTCGACGAATGATGTAGTTATCCCAAACCTTGGAAGCGTATATGAAAAGAGGTTATGAGTCCCACCATACAGTGACTTTGAAGCAACAATATGACTACCTGCACTAGCAAGCGTCACAATTGCTAGGTGAATAGCAGCCATTCCACTAGCCGTAGCGACAGCACCAATGCCGCCCTCCAACATAGCCAGCCGTTCTTCCAAAACAGCTACCGTAGGATTAGCGATACGTGAATATGCATAACCTGAGCGTGCAATATCGAAGCGCGAGGAAGCTTCATCTTCGTCATTAAACGAGAAGGCTACAGACTGGTAGATAGGCACCGCCCGACTACCGGTGCTTGGATCTGGTTGCTGCCCTCCGTGCAAGGCCAGTGTGTCAAACTCTAAGTACTTTGGTCCGGACATCACACACCTCAAGGCATCCAAAATTTAAAAAGGTTAAGCCCCCATACTAACATCAATCGCGTCTCGTGAGAGCATGTCTCAGTTAGCCAATCGGAAAAGCTTTGCCCGGACTGTTTTCCTATAAGCAAGCGGAGTTACAGAGATCTCACGTTGAAATAGTCGAGAGAAATAACTGACGTCCCCGTATCCAACACGCCAGCAAATTTCACTGATAGATAAATTGGTTTTGCCAAGTAACTCTTTCGCAAACGCCACTCGTTCTTTCTGCCAGTACTGTCTCACACTATTGCCTGTCGCAATATTGAACCTACGATTTAACGTTCTCAGCGCCACTCCCAACTGTCTCGCCAAGTCTTCAATATTTACCTGAGCTGACAAGTTTTGGGATATCCATATCTGAGCTTCTAACACTATCTCATCGTCGAGAGGTGTGCGCCCACCGTCAAGATATCTATACTCCTCATAGGTTCGTCTTATTTCATGTGAGAAATTTCGCTCCACATGCCTTGCTACGGTTCGGTCGATGAAACGCTCCATAAGATGCACAGTGACATCTGCCAATGAATTAATGCTAGCGGCACAATACAAACTGCCCGACTGCGTGATAAAAAAATTACGTTTCAGATGAACCCTTGGAAAATCTTTTTCAAACTGTTCGAAATAGTGCCAATGGGTGGTGGCTGCACGACCATCTAAAAGACCAGACTTTGCTAAAATAGAAACACCAGAGCCCACCGCAGCAACTTGAGTGCCATTCTCATGTCGGTCAACTAAAGTGTCATAAAAAAGCTGTCCGAGCTGATTGATTATCGCTCTCGGGTTACGCCATAATGCAGGTAAATAAAGTATGTCTAGCTGGGGACATGATTGGAGATCGTAATCTGCCTCCAGAGAAAGAGGTCCTAACGACAACTCTGATGCCCTAATGACATGGAGCTTTATATGAGTGGATCCCCTCCTCCCTTTAATGCTGTCTGCCGCCGCAGCCCACATTTCGTATGGCAGTGCCGTACCCGTAATGAGCATACCTGGAATAAGTACAAAACCTACGTTTAATGTTGTTGGTGTTTTCTTGCTGACCACTACTAGCTCACATTTGTCTTATTTGCCCTATAATATGGCCTGTTTGTCTATTAAGCACCTTTCTCGGTGTCATACAATGCGTATAAGAAGTAAGTGGAATATAGTTTTATGACAGCTTTACCAGTAATAGTCGGGTTTGGGGGAGTAGGTGCGGCCGGCCGCTCTTCATTCCATCATGCGTATCGCAGAACAATTTTTGAAACACTCGACGAGAAATCCAAAGAGAATACTATCGCGTCATTAGCATCCATGATGGGCTTAGCTTACACCAAAGGCCATGTACTAGTAGACAGTCGCGGACGGCCTCTTTCTAAAGAGGACTACTTAAATCTTGAAAAAAAAGTACTTGAGGGAACCTTGATAAGACGTTTAGAAAATAATATTTTCGATCCAAATCAGGTTCATGGGCATGTAAATCTAGATATAAAAAACAGCTCTAAGGTTGTGACGCAACTTTCAATATCCGCCAACGATATACCAGAACCGCTTCCACATGGGTGGCGAGTGTTGTCATCGGAGGGCGGTCTCGCCACCATCCAGATAATTGATGGTGGGACGCTACACACTTCTGCTACAAGAAAGCTGGCTGTTCAATCGGCGGGGCAACTTCCTACTGGCTTTAACCCCGCAGCGCTGTATAGCTCCCATTTTCATCCCAGAGGGCTTCAACTGGCAATCATAAGCTCCTCCGATGCGGTTAAGTCAATTGGTATTCCTTGGCAAACGATAACAGACACGGTCTATGCAGACGAGATTGCCGTATACGCTTCTAGCGCAATGTCCCAACTAGACAAAGACGGCACTGGCGGTATGCTGCAAGCGAGACTAAGGGGTTCTAGAGTAAGTGCTAAGCAGTTGCCACTCGGGTTAAATACAATGCCTGCCGACTTTATTAACGCGTATGTTCTTGGCAGTATCGGCGCTACTGGCGCGCACGTGGGAGCATGTGCATCGTTCCTCTACAACCTAAGGGCAGCGGTCGAGGATATACGGAGCGGAAGACGCAAAGTCGTCGTTGTCGGTAACGCAGAAGCGCCTCTCGTGCCGGAAGCTATTGAAGGCTATATGGCGATGAGCGCTCTCGCTACTGACGACAATTTGTGCAAGTTAGATGGTGTCACAACACCAGACTATCGACGCGCCAGCAGACCTTTTGGCGACAACTGCGGATTCACTTTAGGCGAGTCAGGTCAATACTTTATATTAATGGAAGACAATCTAGCGATAGAACTAGGTGCGCAAGTATATGGCGCAGTCACAGATGTCTTTGTAAACGCTGATGGCTTTAAAAAATCTATTTCCGCTCCTGGACCAGGCAACTATGTCACTCTAGGAAAAGCGGTCTCTGCGGCCGCATCTTTACTAGGGAAACGAGCTGTCCGAGAGCATAGCTTTGTGCAAGCACATGGCTCTAGCACGCCACAAAATAGAACTACCGAAACTCAAGTGTTGGACAAGGTTGCCGAGCACTTCGGAATCGTTGACTGGCCTGTTACGGCTATAAAAGCGTTTGTCGGTCACTCTTTGGCACCAGCCAGCGCAGATCAATTGGTAAGTTCCCTCGGCGTGCTGAGCCACGGAGTTCTTCCAGGCATAAAAACTATTGAAAAAGTCGCCGATGATCTCTATGACAAACGCTTAGCTATTGCGCTCAAAGACACTGACTTGGGTGCAGATCTAGAAGTCTCTTTTCTAAACTCCAAAGGTTTTGGCGGCAACAACGCCACAGGCGTTGTTTTATCTCCACGCCGGACAAACGAGATGCTTACTAAGAGATTTGGAGATAAAAAAATGAACCAATACTTTTCAAAAAGAGAAAAAACAACCTCACTAGCTCAGGATTACGATGATCAATGCTTAACGGCTGATATGGTTCCTATATATAAATTCGGAAACAATCTCATCGATGACAATGAGGTAGTTTTTTCAGACCGAACTCTTAAAATCCCAGGCTTTAAAAAAGGCGTTAACCTGAAAATGGAAAATATTTATAAGGACATGACTTAGCGTGGAAGACTCAGGATCCGTTTCTCGCAATGATGCCATGAACTGTTTCGTCTGTGGGCAAGAAAACATAATCGGCTTAAAAATTAAATTCATACTCACCGAAAATGGATGTACAGGTAATTTTACTTCAAGAAAGGAGCATTCAGGCTTCGACAATGTTACGCATGGGGGAATAGTTTTCTCAATATTAGACGATGCGATGGCTAACTGGTTTTACTTGCAGGGAGCTAGCGGATTCACTGCTAAATCTGAAATACGCTATCGCAATGCGATGCCAATTGGAGTCTCCGTAGCCGTACAGTGTCAATTCTTAAAGAAAAAAGGTAAGTTAATCCAACTAAAATCTCATGTCTCAAATATCGCATCTAATGTTGTTTATGCAGAGTCACAAGCTAGCTTTATTCTGACTGATGAAGGAAACTTAAAACTATGAGGGTAGTGGGTGGGCGCACATCCCAAAGCTTCGCTATAGAATGTTACAATTGCTATGCAATTTTTCTTGCCTAAAAAAAAGCTTTTATAGGATAGAAACCATGCCTAAGCGGACTTATAAAGGATCTCACTTGCTTGCCAAGGCAGCACATAAATTGCTTCCATATGCGTTATCCATTCTAACAATCTGTACGCTGGTTTCATGCGAAACCGCAACCAAAAAACCGGTAATAGAAAAAAATAAAGCGCAATCTACTGAACTAACTGACACACAAAATCCACTAGGAAACCAACATAAAGATTCCATAACTAAAAAACCCACTTTCTCTCCCCCAGTAAAAAATGCCGCTTTTGTGGAAGTAGAAGAAGTATCTACCGAGCAAAATACAAACAGGGATCCTTTACAAAATCCAATGGGAGAAATAAAGGATCGTGAACAGCCGCAGTCGTCAAGAACAACCTCACAGAATTCCTCGCAAAGGAAAGATCTGACAGCGGAGAGCTCTGTGCTGCAAAACACCACCGGCTCGAAAGCAAGCTTATTTTCGCCTACCACAGCTAGTGGATCACAAACCAAAGAAACCACCGGTGGCATCAAAGTCAACATTGGGACACAACGTGATACAAAGTCGACAAATCGAATACGTATAAGGGAAAAAGGACCGAAAGAAGAGTGGCTAGGAGCTCCAGCTGAAGAGGGCAGCGGTATGGGCGAAACGCGAAAAATCGGTTCTGGTGGTGGCTCGGGAATGCCTGAAGTCTCTTCGGGAAATGCGGGTAGCAACAAAGGCTCAACTTACGGGACTCCAGATAGACTTATAGAAACCGAATTAGAAAGTCCCAAACTCCTGAAAAAAGATGACGATATAGTAGCCCGTCAGTTACGTGAAGCCGCCGAATCGGAAACTGATGCAGAGTTGAGCGAAAAGTTGTGGAACGAATATAAGCGCTATAAATCAGGCCTATAAGCTTACTTATAAATTCTCCCTTAATCCGCAGGACAACTGCTATTTGGCTGGATTCGAGTCTCAGTCGCACTGGTTGAAACCATAACAGCGGCACCAGGCTTAAATTCGCAACTAGATCCTACTTGAGAAGAGCTATAAGTTTTGTCATGCTGTACAAAAGTTATCGTTACACCTTCAACAAGTACGGTGTTTTCGCTAGTTGACGCAGCAGCAACGCCCGCAGCACCACCAAGAAGGCCGCCCGCTAAAGTGTTTCGCCCTCCAACAGCATTTCCAATGGCTGCTCCGCCCGCTGCGCCCAACATCGCACCAAGAAGTGCCCTGTTTTGCTGGACTTCACTATTATCTACTTCAATCTGAGCAGGGAGGATAGCTAAAATGTCTATAACTTGGACAGCCTGCTTTTGATTCACTTGGGACACTTGGTAAGAGCTAGACCGATATTTCTCACCTGTAGAATTCAAAACGCAACCTTGCAGAAACAAAAAACTGACTGTGCTCAGAATCAGAATAGAACCTCGTATTTTCATTAACTTACTCCGCCATAATCTTGTGGCTTTTCGAACAATTATCATTATACATTACTAAGAATATAGACTCGCCGCGCTAATAAAAAGTTAAAAATTGTTTATATTTCTAACTATGGTGCGACGTACCGAAAAGCTACCATCTTTCCCGAGACCAACCAGAGCATTCTGGTATGATTAACCTGTTGTTGACAGGTAGACCATAAACCATGGTCATAAACAGAAATTATTTAATTACGTCAGAGGCCGCATATCGACATTAAGCCAACCCAGTTCGTCAAGAGCACATCTGACCCTAAGCTCAAAACAAAGAAAGGTGATGCATTACTGCGCGCAAAAAAAGGTCTAATTACGATCATTGTATTAGCGTTGGCAGCTTTCATATTCTATTTATCTAAACCAATCTCATTTTTTTGGAACTCGCCTGGAGAGGCCGAAACAGAAATCGTACCGGTAAATAGCGATGCAAAAGAGAGCGCACGCATCCGTACACAAGCTTTGCTAGCTCAAGCATTAGATCTCTCGGATGAAATACGCCGTCTAAACCCAGATAAATGGGCAAAGACCGCTTTCTTTGAAATTGAAGAAAACATAGCTAAAGGCGAGAAAAATTATAGACGAGGGGCCTACAGATCAGCACAAAAAGATTATCGACAAGCTATCCTCAATACTGAAGAGTTGATACGAACCATCCCAATGGTCATAGAAAAGCACAACTTGGCCGGAGATCTAGCTATCTTAAACAAAGATGCCATCGAGGCGAAGTTCTCTTACAGCTTGGCCTTAGAAATAGACTCAACCAACGAGCATGCAACAAAAGGCTTGGCCCGCTCTACCTCATTGGATAAGGTGAGTGCGCTAATTACGGAAGGAGCTCACTATGAAACGCTTGGTAAGCTGGATACCGCTATTGTCAAGTACACAGCGGCTGAAATCCTTGACCCTAGCAACCCTGCCTTAGAATCGGCCAAACAACGCATAAAGTTCGAACAGCGACAGAAGAACTATGTAGAAAATATGTCTCGAGGATTCTCCGCTTTAAAAATCCAAGCCTTTTCGGACGCGAAAGTGCTTTTTGAAACGGCTCAAAAGTACAACAATTCCTGGGAAGTGAAACAAGCACTCCGACAGGCTGACAATGGCCTCCTAAATACGGAGCTAAAAAGCCTCATCGGCAAAGGGCACGACGCTTCAACCAACGAAGACTGGAAACAGGCTGCAACTTTTTACAAACGTGCTATTGCCAGAGATTCTGGCTTAGCCAATATAGTTACCCTGTCTGCCAATGCTAAGGCAAGATGGGGTCTCGATGAAAGAATCGAACACCACCTGTCATTGCCGTTAGGAATTAATCTCTCTGATGAATACGACAATGCAATCGCTACTTTGCAACATGCGGAGGCAATTCCAATACAAGGCTCACGCTTGTCACACCAAATAGTGAGACTGAAGCATGCAATTGAACTTGCGCAAACGCCTATCGACGTTATTATTAACTCAGACAATGTGACGTCCGTAAAAATTCACCCGAACAGTGACCTTGGAAAATTTAAGCGGATCGAACTAGGGCTGCTTCCAGGAGAGTACCTGATAGAAAGTCATTGCGACAACTACGACTATTTCACGCAAAAAGCTATCGTATCCCACATGTTCTCTCAAAAAGAACAAGAATTGACAGCAGAATGTAGTAACAGCGCAGCAGAATAACGCTGCTTGGTTGAAAAATTGAAACAAAACATACAAGCGTCTGATTTCAAGCCTAGCAGGAAGAAAGCTGCGCTATCGATCTCGCTCAATAAAGGCTTTGTAAAAGTAGGCTGCCTTTTGGTGCTAGCACTTTGGGCCGCGTGGTTTGTGCTGACAGCAAAGTCAGTAGGCATATTCGTAAGCCCTTCTAATTCATCGATTACATTGCATGGTTGGCCAACACTAAAAATAGGGAGCTATTGGCTCGCGCGACCTGGCCCTCACCAGCTCGAGATAACTGCCGATGGATACCAAAAATATGAGCGTAAACTTAACGTTAATGAAACTGCCTACCAAAAGCATAAAATCACTCTTACACCTTTGCCTGGAAATCTTAACATCACAACTGAACCACTCAAACAAGGCCAGGCCTTCGTGGATGGTGCTTTTTTTGGCAAGATACCCGGTGTAATAAAAGAAGTCCCTGCCGGCATGCGCTCCATTAGACTTGAAGTCGACCGCTATTTGCCTTTTCATGTTGACCTAAGTATAAAAGGAAAAGGTCTGGAACAAGCCATACTTGCTAAACTTAGCCCAGGTTGGGCTGATATCAAAATTAATTCGTTACCTAGGGATGCCGAGATTATAGTCGATGGACGTGATCTAGGGCACACTCCCCTGCGAGCTGAGCTGCTTTACGGAAAGCGAGAAATAGAACTACGCCTTCAAGGATACAAAACTTGGAAAAAAACGTGGGAAATTAAAGCTGGAAGACCGTCCAACCTCGGGGAAATAGTACTGGCCAAGGCAGATGGGGAAATTACTATCAACACTATTCCAGAGGGGGCGACTGTGTCAATTGATGGTCAGTATAAAGGGGTAACACCTCTTTTAACTGCAGTCTCGCCTGAGGTTAAGCATAAAATCGATTTCATGAAAGAGGGCTTTAAACCAACTTCCCACACGATTTCGGTTGCATCAGCTGACAAGTCCAACGTCGTCCTCAACTTAGTCCCCGAATTAGCAAGCATACGCTTTGAAACTATACCTAAAGATGCTCAGTTAATGGTTGATGGTGCTCTGGTGGGGACAGCTACACAGACACTGACACTACCGACGCATTCTCATGAATTCACTATTTTCAGAGATGGTTATGCGACCTACCAAAGCATGCTTACTCCTCGAACGGGGATTGAGAAAAAATTCAGAGTCCGACTGAAAACGGCAGCGGCAGCAAGAAGAGAGGCTGAGCAAAATGAACAACGTAAAGCAAAAAAAGGATTTGTGACTACGTATGTAGGACAAGAGATGAAATTATTCTCGGGAGGAACGGTTTTCTTAGGTTCTTTGAAGTCCGAAAAAAACCATCAATCTAATGAAGTCCGGCGAAAAGTCATACTAGAGAAACCTTTCTACTTTTCGACAAAGGAAGTCACCATCGGAGAGTTTCGTCGCTTTCTCGCAACATATTCTGCCACCGAGGATATAGCAGACCTCCCAAATTATGACCTACATCCGGTCACATCAGTGAGCTGGATGGAGGCAGCCCTGTATTGCAATTGGTTAAGTCGGCGTGATGGTTTAAACAGGTTTTATAGCATTAATTTTGGAGAGCTCTTGGGCGTGAACCCAGAGGCATCCGGTTATCGCCTCCCGACAGAGGCGGAGTGGGAGTGGGTGGCAAAAGACCCCGAGAATGAAAAACCACCTACTTTCCCATGGGGGAGTAAATATCCACCTATCGCAACTTCAGGCAATTACGCCGATATCAGCGCAAAAAACTCGGATATCGAGTTTTTAACAAACTACATAGATGGGTATAAATTTTCCGCTCCAGTAGGAACCTTTAACAAAAGTCCTAAAGGGATCTATGATATGGGTGGAAACGTATCCGAATGGGTTAATGACTATTACAGCGACTTACCGTCTAATGCAACAACATATGACTCTCTAGGCGCACACACCGGAGCAACGAAAGCCATCAAAGGAGCAAGTTGGATGAGTAGCAAAGCCAAAGAACTCAGAATTAGTTTTAGACGTCATGGCAACAATGCCCAGAAAGCGACTGGCTTCAGGTTGGCACGATATGCGCGCTAAAAAAGCACTCCTATTGAGGATCACGCTTACGCTGTCTTTATTTCTAGTGCACTTACACTCATTCGCCGAAAAAGAAAGCCACCAATCATCAGATGATTCGCAAACACGCACGCTACCCGAACATCAGGTCAAGCCATTACCCAATGACACTTTCAAGCCTAGCGAAAAAGTCTCAGAAGACTTTCCCGTACCATTTCCTGTAGATATTTGAGCTCCAAAAAAATGAAAAACCCACTAACAGAGATCATGTTCCAATTCATCACCTTACTACTGTCAGCAACCCTAATACACGCCATATATAGCGCACAAATCAGACCGCAAGCAAACGCGCTAATGGCAGAACAACAGATGCAAATAGAGTCCGGAATAGAATTAAATGTTGCGCCTTCGTTTCTGATTATCGTTAAAGACTACGAACAAGAAATTTGCTTCATATTGATGATTTGGGCGATCACGATCATAGGATATAAATCTTCAGAGTTCCTTAAGCAGAGAAACTATTTAAAAGATTCATTAATTCATGTAACGCCTGGGATTAGAATTCTTCCAGAAGACTCATGGAAATATTCAAGGCCCATTCAGGCGCTAGATTCTCTAGCGAGAACGGACTTCATCCCCAGAACCTTGTTAACTGCGTTACAGCGCTTCGGCACAACGGAAAAAATACAGGATGTGTCTCAGGTTATTAGGGACATGTGTGAGACAGAAGCGGAGCGTCTCGACTCGCAACTGTCTACCATCCGTTACATCGTATGGGCAATCCCATCTGTAGGTTTCATTGGGACAGTGCGCGGCATCAGCCAAGCCTTAGGGCAGGCTCACAAAGCTGTAAATGGGGATATTACGGGCGTGACCGCAAATCTCGGAATCGCTTTTAATTCAACCTTCATTGCACTAGTAATAAGCCTATTTGTAATGCTTTTAATGCATCAGCTCCAGCGTGCGCAAGAACAGTTTGTTCTAGACAGCCAGCAGTACTGTGAGGCAAGTCTGACACGTCATTTAGCAAACAAATAGTTACGACTCAACACTAAAGAAAGAATATATGAACCCAACTATCATAATAATCAGTTATCCCGCCATTACGGTTTGGCGGGATGGCAAATTAATCGATACAAGTCCTGAGATAGCGACACTTTCCGAGTCAGACATATTCGTTTCTCATGAAGTCACAGTTGAAAAAATCAACAACAGTCAAGCTATTTATCGCCATTATTGGTGCGAATTAGGCGAAGAACCTCTAAGTCATGCTACTCCAAATTTCCGGCATAACGGAGACTTAGCGTACAAACATCTTGAAGGCATCCTTGCTCGAATCGGAATGCCGACGCAAGTAATCATCTCTGTTCCGTCTTATTATAACGATAGTCAATTAAGCCTTCTTTTGGGAATATGTAAGGCGCTCCGACTGCCAATTCGCTCTTTTGTTGATTCTAACGTTGCCGCTCTAGCATGCGAAGGCGCGCCTAGCGAGTATCTGCTCGTAGATATCAAAAAAAATGAAAGTAGCGTGTCTCAGATAACCATTACTGATAACGTAACCCGCAAAAAAGTTAGCACGATACCGAATGTGGGTACTGAAAAAATATACGCTAACTGCAGCGGTATTATCGCAAAAAAATTCTTAGAGCAAACAAGATACGACCCATTGCATGAGATCGCTTCAGAGCATTCCCTGATAAAAAATTTACCATCATGGCTCACAAAGCTCTACGCACGCAAAGAACTTATTTATGACATAGAACATGATGGAGAAAAAAGAAGCGCATCTATACCTACTGCCGAGATCATCGATTCACTTAAAAAAACTCTCTTACCTATTACCCGTGCGCTCCCTAACGATAAGACAATCCTGATCGCACCCTCGATATTCGAGATTATAAAAGGTGCTGGTATTTTTCCAGAGTATCAAACGTTAACACTTCACGACTCGCAACGCGGAATAACTCGCAACCTCGATATTTTCCCAGAAGACGTCAACGAGTGTCCTTTTATTGTAGAGATGCCATCCACCAACAAGCCATCCACCAACTATTCTATACAGCCAATACTGTTCGGAATCGACCCTTCTTCAGCGACCCACATTCTCTCAGGTTCACGTGCTCAGACTTTATCGACCTCACCTGTTTACATCCGTTCTGATGGGGAATTTAGCTCATCATCCAATGGGCCATATGTAGCGGGCTATATCAAGGATAATCACGCAATGCTAGAAAGCAAGGGAATTAAAGCAAGCGTCAATGGAATGACTGTTGTTGACAAGTGCAAACTTAAAATCGGAGACAAGATATCAATGGACGATGGAAAAGGATATTTCATCGCAATACATGTAACAGGTCAAAATGGCGCGCAGTAAAAAGCAATTCTCTGCCTTTAGCTTATCTTTCTTAGATATCATGTCTTGTGGACTTGGTGCCTTCATACTACTTTTTCTGATTACCAAACACCATGAACAACACGAGGCTATCCCAAAAGGCGACTACCTAGGTTTGGAGGTGGAGAAACTTGAAAAGCAACTAGTGCAGACATTATCAGATACCAAAATCCTAAACGAAAAAAACGTTCTTTACACCTCAAAGTTCCAAGATGAGAAAACACGGCAAATACTCGCTAGAAAAGAACTTAGCGCGATCTTGGCTTCTATGAAAGAAGAGAAAAAAGCACCCATCGATAAAGAAGTTCTAATAAAGGCTATAGCCAATCTAAAAGAAAAAAAAGAGCAACTAAAAAAAGAACTGAATGAGAAATCAATTGGTGTTAGAGCATATGCTGGTGATGGAAATAGAGAATATCTAACAGGTATGCGGTTGGGCGGCGACAACATCCTCATTCTTTTAGATGCATCTTGTAGCATGCTAGACGAAACCATTGTCAATATTATAAGACGCAGAAACATGAGCGATGACGTAAAGAGAAGATCGCCTAAATGGCTTCAAGCGCTGGCAACAATAGATTGGATTAGCGCTCGTTTCCCTCAATCAGCCAAATACCAAATCTATACTTTCGACGATAGTGTCCGCCCAGTTGTCGCCAACTCTGATGGGAGCTGGCTGCAAGTAAATCATCCCACCGAACTCGATCAAAGCATTACGGCACTAAAAAAAATCATCCCAAATGGTGGCTCCAACCTGGAGAAAGCATTGATGGTTATATCGACACTTTCACCACCCCCAGACAACGTATATCTTATTACCGATGGTCTTCCCACCAGAGGTTTAAAAGACCCTATCAAAAATACCGTCACCGGCGTGGAGCGTCAAAAATTTTTTGAAGCAGCCGTCACTCGCATTCCTGGAGGCATCCCAATGAATGTGATCTTGCTACCCACCGAAGGAGATCCTGTGGCACCGGCGGCATTTTGGCAGGTAGCAAGGGTCACCGCAGGCTCTTTCTTATCGCCGGCGACCGACTGGCCGTGAAGTTTAAAAGAAAAATCATGGAACCTGTTAGCATCGCGTTTCTAAGCGTTATTACTTGCTGTTTTGGTGCCATTGTACTGCTGTTAGTCGTTTCGACAGTTAAAGAAAATGAAAGAATCGAAGATCCAACTGATCCACGCATATCGACTATTTCTCACTCACAAAGACAGTTATTTAAATTGCAGATCAACTCAGCTAATCTCCTAGACGCAATTCGCAAGAAAACCGTCGAAATAGATAATCTTCTAGAAAAAAGCAACAACATTAACCAACAAATGGCGGCAGCCAAATCAGAGAAAAACCGCATATTAGCAGAAGAAAAACTCAATGCCGTCTTGTCAGGCGAGCTAAAAATAGCGCATCAGACTCTTACAGCTGAAATGCGTCGCCTGTATCGAGAAATCGATCAGAAAAAAAATAACTTGGTAGGTGGTATCCCAATCGATAGCGAGTACATCATTTTCGTCATTGATACATCAGGCAGCATGTTTAGGTATGCTTGGCCAAAAGTCATGGCGCAAATAGAGGACACGCTTAGGGTTTACCCTAAAGTGAAAGGCATACAGATTTTAAATGATATGGGTGCTTACATGTTCCCATCTTATCGGAACAAATGGATACCAGATAGCCCTGATAGACGGGAGGCAATTAGCGAACGTTTAAAAACGTGGAATGCATTCTCCAACTCCAGCCCGGCTGAAGGAATCACAGAAGCCATCCGATCATTTAATGCTCCAGAGAAAAAAATTAGCGTCTATGTCTATGGTGATGAATTCACGGGAGAATCAATACGTAAGGTAGTCGACTACGTCAGCGAAATAAACCACAAAAATAATCTAGGAGAGCCCTTAGTCCGCATACATGCAATCGGCTTCCCAGTTCAATTCGCTCAACCACCCGATCTACAGCACACTGGCATTAGATTCGCCACATTAATGCGTGAGCTCACCCGCAAAAATGGAGGAACCTTTGTTGGGTTAAACTCTTTTCGTTAACCATACAAAACTAAGAAAAATCTGGTAAAACGTCTTTCTCGAAAATCTCCTGCGTCTCAGGGTTGGCCATCACAAAAATATAGTATGTTACCCCCGTCTCACTTACCCGCTTATGCAATTCTTTGCGCACTTCCTCTGCTGTCCCAAGCAAAGTGACCGGCGCATTTTGTGCGCCAGCATAGTCACTGAAACCTAAATGGCTAGCTAAATCTTTGAGGCTTTGGTCATCCTTTTTGCGGGACAACCCTAATAAGGCAAGCCCGCCAAGCTCAATCTCTTCGGGCTTACGACCCTCTTCGGCCATCAGCTCATGTAAAACTGCAATACGTTTTTTGAGAACTGACATGTCAAACTTAATCGTAGCGACGGGATCATTTATAAAGTCTTTTCCATTCCCTGTTGGAGGAATAATATTTAAAATATTCGCCTCGCGTGCCGCAATTTTCAAAAGCCCTGTTCCTGAACCTCCCAACATCAAAGGGATAGTCCCATTTAATGGTCTCGGGTTGTTAAAAGCGTCCGTTACTTGAAAGTGTTTTCCACTATACGAAGGACTGTTAGAAGACATTGCTTTTAGGATCTGAATAGTCTCATCAAGCTGCTCTAAACGCTCAGATAAAGGGGGAAAGGTATACCCGTGGTTAATATACTCTTTGTCTTGCCACCCAGCACCCAATCCGCAAATGAAACGTCCACTGCTTAATGTGTCGATGCTCGCAGATATCTTTGCTAGCAATGGAGGACTTCGAAATGACGCAGCGGCAACGCATGGTGCCAACCGAATCGTACTAGTAGCCATAGCCATGGCGGTCAAAGCCGTAAAGCACTCTATTTGTGGAGTCTCAGGCAAACCAAGTGGAGAATAGAAATGATCGTTTACTGAAGCCGAATAGAAGCCGCCCGCTTCTGCAGATACAGCCTGTTCCACAGCCTCTTGTACGCTATGCACATTGATAAAAACTCCAAATTTAACCGAATTCACAACATTTCTCCCTTTTTAAAAAGCTTTAGACCTTAAATAAGACAACTTACTTCTAATCCCCCCATACAAAAAATACTAACTTAAAAAACAGTTCGTTAACAACAATAAAACAAAGTACTCTTGATAGTGACACCGCGACACGACATAAGTTAACCTAAGCGAAACAATAGTAAAAAATGTAGGGAGTAGAATCATGGGCGAAGTCGGTACAACCAAAATATATGAGGATGACAAAATAATTATGTGGGAATTTATCTTGGAACCTGGCGAAAGAACTCCCATACATACTCATGAGCATGACTACGTGTTTCACGCACTAGAGGGAGCGCCGCTGCAGGTTTTTGATATAAATAATAAAGATCTCGGCACGTTACCGGTCGGTCATGGTGATACATATGCTTTTAAAGTAGAGGGAGACAACTTAGTTTCCACTGATGGAAAAGGTCACTGTGTACCAGTAACTCATGCAGCTGTTAACAAAGGCGCCACTCGCTACAGGGAAATCTTAGTGGAGTCTAAATAGTAATCGTTCAATTTTCACTACACTTTAGGTTAGCGCGTAAGCGCTAAAATCTCACAGGAAATACCGTGCCAAGAGACTTGGATTTACACGCGCTTTATCAGAAAGACAAAGCGGCGCAAAAAATGGGAATAGTGATAGAGAGTCTTGAGCCTGGTCAAGCCACCCTTTCTATGCAAGTTCTGGAGTGGATGATCCAAGGCCATATGATCTGTCACGGAGGTTTTATTTTCGCCTTGGCAGACACCGCTATGGCTTATGCAAGTAACAAAGATGCAACCACGCATGTAGCACTCAATGCCAATATAGACTTCCTCAAGCCCACAAAGCTGGGAGACCATCTAATTGCAAGAGCTTCAGAGGGAGATCGCACCCGTAAGACAGGCATGTACAATGTTACTGTTGCGATCAAGAATGGCCCGCTAATCGCGGAATTTAGAGGAAGAACCTATGCCCTCTCAACCAGATAAAAACCCTAAGCAGTATCAAACTATATGAATTCAATCGCAAACCTCATAGCGGGAATTATGATTCTTACTGGCATAGCGATTCAGTTTGCATCAAATTTTGAAAAGAGAATTGATACTTGGAACTGCCATGCAACTATTAAGAAACTTCTTAAATCTCGGTTTTTACAGCTCATTATCGGCTTTGGGTTGATCTATTGGGGTATTGAATTGATGCAGTTTTCTTTTTAAAAAAACCCCCTCTATCACTAGCGTGCCCGCTGCTAGCTGTCACTCGCTTCCAAAACCCCTAGCCCCTCAAGTGCTAGCCCATAGCCTAGCAAGTCATGGACACGAGCCTTTAAGTCCTGAGTTAAAACTATGCGGCTGTATCGTCGGATTAATCTTTTTTGTAGCAGTAACATTCTGGCCAGCTCATATGCTCTAGCCAATAAAAGCTTTTTGGGTAAAACCTCCGCAACGATCCCAAATTCTTTAGCTTCTTTTGCGGAGATCGCCTGCCCTGTCAATAAAAAGTATCTAGCACGATTTAGACCCAATAATAGAGGCATTACTACGTGCATTCCATCGCCAGGAACCATTCCATTAGCAAAGTGCGCCGAATCCTGAAACTCAGCCTCTTCCGACGCTATCACGATATCGGACAGCAATGGAATTTCGCAATGCCTAAGCGCTGGACCATTTACCGCGGCAATGATCGGAACTTCAATTCCCAATAAATTAGTCAGTAAATCTTTACCCTCACGAAAGATTTTATCCCATGCAGTTGCAGATGATCCGCCTGGTCGATATCCGCGTAAGGGGCGAGGGCCGGAGAAAAGCTCCCCTACCCCTGTCATAATTATTACTTCGTTTCCCTCATCTTTCCCTATTTGATAAAAGGCTTCAGGAAACTCCTGATGCGGTCCTAAGCCCCACTCTAGGGACTTCCCATCACTATGGAACACTAGCTCTAAAATACCATTTGAACGTTTCATACGGATATGGGAGAAAGATTCCGCATAGCGGGAAAAGACAGTCATAAAATCACTCCTCAGTGAGAGGAGTTCAGCATACGCAATAACCTGCCTATTAGGCAAACAAATACACGTGTTGATTTAGCATTTTCTATCGAGGTTCATACTGATATTTTTTTATTAAACGCTCGCGAGGCAAGTACGGCTTGTAGATTATAACCCCTGCCCTACCTTATTAACTGAACGTCAAAAAATTTGTTCAAAAGAAAATAGTGGTATCGATAGGCAAGAACATCCAACAGAATTGTGAACTCTTTACGTGAACTATTGCACTCCCTCGAATATAGGCGATGGTGTTGTAAAGAACTGGCTCTCAAAACGCAACGATAACGGATAATCAATCAATGCTCTCAGGCAATGCCCGACAAATTTTCATGAGCAAAGTTCCAATAATTGTGATTTAATTAGATCTAAATAAAATTCAGGAATAAGCATGCTGCGTCTCGAAAAAAAAGTCGCTGTTATTACTGGTGCAGCTGGAGGAATCGGCCAAGCGACCGCGCGGTCATTCGCTAAAGAGGGTGCGAAATTAGCACTCCTAGACCTCGATCAGACAGCTCTCGATAGGCTTGCAAACGAACTTGGTCTGAAAAATTGTATTGCACTACAAACTGATGTCACCAACCCCAAAGCGATGCAAAAAGCGGTTTCGCTGACTATTGAAAAATTCTCACAGATAGACATCGCTTTTTTAAATGCCGGAATAGAAGGCCCCGTAATGAATTTATGCGATTACAGTATCGATGACTTCGACAAAGTTATGTCCGTAAATGTCAGAGGAGTATTCATAGGATTGCAAGCAGTCATTCCAACGATGATTGGCATGGGAGGAGGTAGCATAGTCATTACTTCTTCCTTAGGCGGACTCAGAGGCATGAAAAAAGTATCTGCTTATATAGCCTCTAAACACGCTGTGGTTGGGCTTATGAAATCGGCGGCACTCGAGTACGCCAGTGCAAATATTCGGGTCAACACGATCAACCCTGCACCAATTGCTACGAGAATGATCAGAGCACTTGAAGAAGGCTATGCTCCTGGCTCCTCAGATGCAGTCCACCAAAAAATTCAAAAAGGAATTCCTTTGAGGCGCTATGGGCAACCTGAAGAGGTAGCGAACTTAGCTCTTTTCTTATCTAGTGATGAAGCAAATTTTATTACTGGAAATAGCTACCCCATAGACGGCGGGATGTCAGCTTCTTAAATTAAAAACGTCTTACTTGATGATTCTCTAAACTTTATATAAAGAATAAATTATGCTCGCATGCCATCCAGGACAGCGCTGGGTCAGTAGGACGGAACCAGAACTTGGCCTAGGGACTGTGCTTCAAATCGCTGATCGAAGAGCAATGCTAGCTTTCCCCGCTGCAGAAGAGGAAAGAGCCTATGCGACCGATAATGCTCCACTTGTTCGAGTAGAGTACCTACCTGGAGATCAAATAAAAACAAATATCGGAGAATGGATTACCGTTACTTTTGTAACCACTTTAAAAGAATGCTTTATTTACACTGGCATAACAGAGTCAGATAAAAAGATAGCAATACATGAACAAGATTTAGACAGCTCCGTACAATTCAGCAAACCACTAGAACGTGTTTTTATTGGCCAATTTGAAAAATCATCAAAATTCAATTTGCGTGCCCTAACATTACATCATAAACATATCCATCAAACATCTTCATCATATGGATTTCTTGGCCCCTGTATAGAGCGACTTCCGCATCAATTATATATAGCGAATGAGGTTACCGCTAGGGAATTCCCAAGGGTGCTCTTGGCCGACGAAGTCGGATTAGGGAAAACGATTGAGGCAGGTTTAATACTGCATCGTATGCTATTGGACGGTCGCGTTTCTTCGGCACTCATTGTAGTACCTGACCAACTCTTGTTTCAATGGTTCATTGAAATGCGACGAAAATTTAATTTGGATTTCTCTCTAATAGAGCAGCAGCATTTCACATCGCAAGCAGTAGATGAACAACAATCAGGCAACATGTTTTCGCAGTTGACTTTGGCACCCCAAAGCTTTCTCACAGAGAATGATCAGAACCTTGAAAAACTACTCGAACAGCACTGGGATATTCTTATTGTTGACGAGGCACACCATTTAACTTGGACTGAAGAAAAAGCAGGCGAAAGTTTCCAAGCAATAGAAAAATTATCTGCCGTCATCCCATCACTAATTCTCCTCACAGCCACGCCACTGCAACTGGGAATACAAGGGCACTTTGGGCGTCTCAAGCTACTTGACCCACACCGCTACGTAGATCTTAAAAAGTACATTGAAGAAGAGAAAGGCTACGAAAAAGTGAGTAAACTTGTTGGCCGCTTAGAGGGCTTAGCTATTGATAAGATTGATAAAATACCTCCTGTTCTCCTAGTAGAGATTGAAAAATTCTTGGGCACTAAAAATATTGAGGAGAGCCTTAATGGAACCGCTGCGGCTTTAATTAGAGATCTTCAAGACCATCATGGGACTGGCCGAGTCTTGTTCAGGAATACTCGTAGCAACATCGGTGGCACAAACAAAAGAATGTTGATTGAACATTGCCTACCGAACTCAGAGGAGTATCAAAAAACTGTCGCTGGCTCCAGAACAACTCTTGAACAGCTCTATCCCGAAATTAGTTACAGTGGAAACTGGGCAACCATTGACCCGCGATCGCTATGGTTAGCTCAGTGGCTCAAAGAAAACCCTAGCCTTAAAGCACTATGCATCTGTGCTCACACAAACACAGCAGTCCAGCTGGAAAAGTGGCTTAAATTAACACACGGCATTAAAACGGCAGTTTTCCACAGTGAGCTCAATCTAGTTCAAAGAGATCGTGCGGCTGCATATTTTGCGGATCGGGAAGATGGGGCTCAGATTTTGGTGTGTTCAGAAATTGGCAGTGAAGGTAGGAATTTTCAATTCGCCCATAATCTGATTCTTTTTGATCTACCTTATAACCCTGAACTTTTGGAGCAACGAATTGGCCGCTTAGATCGTATTGGACAAACAGAATCTATCAAAATTCATGCTCCAGTACTCGAAGGAACTGCGCAAAAATCCCTGTTAGATTGGTTTCATCTAGGAATAAATGCCATAGAGACTACTTGCCCAGCTGGCGCCACCTTGTTCGATGAATTTTTCAATGATTTGGAATCAAGTCTCTGGAACCAAAATAAAAGTTCTCAAATTAAAGTATTAATTGAGGCAAGCGGTACACGAACAAAGATTCTTCTCGAAGAGCTTCGTACTGGTAGAGATCGCCTCATGGAGCTAAACTCATTTGACAAAAAACTTGCAGATGAACTCATCTCCAATGTCAAAAAACAAGCCCGTTCCGAAGATCTTAAGGAATACATGGAGCGGGTTTTTGACGAGTTTGGGGTGGACAACGAAGACGACGCAGATAACTGTATAATCATTCAACCGGGCGATCACATGTCCTGTGAGACATTCCCTCATCTACCAAGCGAAGGGATTAGTGGGACATTCAGCCAAGAAGTTGCAAAATCTCGAGACGACATTCAATTCTTGACCTGGGAGCATCCTATGGTCACAGGAGCGATGGAGTTATTACTTAATAGTGGATTTGGTAATTCTGCCTGTAGCATCGTAAAGAATACAGAAATGATAAAAGGCTCTATAGCGCTAGAGGCTATTTATATTGTTGTATGTCCCGCCCCGGCTGAACTGAGACTCGAGCGCTTCCTCTCAGAATCGATGGTTCGAGTTTTAATCGACAATACTGGCTCTAATATCAGCAGCCAATATTCAGCTGATTGGCTGGCTCGAAACACTAGTGATGTCCCAGAGCTCACTGCACAAAAAGTAGTTGGCCAAGTACGTGTGCAGCTCGAAAAGCTTGCGAAGGTCGGGGAAGCACAAAGCCAAGAGAAAATGATGAACGTCAAAGTCAAGGCTAGGGGCGAAATGAGTCGACAGCTCACAAGTGAAATAACACGGTTAGAGCGGCTAGCTACGATAAATAAAAGTGTTAGGCCGATTGAAATCAAGACACTGGAAAGAAATTTATCACAGTCGCTAGCTTTTATGGACAATGCTTATTGTAAATTAGACAGCTTGAGAATATTGATAGCGACTTAAAACTATTCCTCACTAAGGCTATACTAGCTGTCCACCGATTTAAAGAGAAACTTCTGACAATGAATCCGCGCATCACAAACACGCATGGGAATCAAAAAAAGAACGCTCTCGATGAAGTGAAGGTGCTAGATTTCACAGCTGTTATTGCGGGATCTTATTGTACTCGTCTTATGGCGGATCTAGGCGCGAATGTGCTTAAAGTCGAGCCACCATCCGGCGAAATTATGAGAAATGTTGCGCCAATGAGAGGAAACGTCAGTACTGTATTTAGTTCGCTGAATGCCGGCAAAAAATGCATGGTACTTGATCTCAAAAAATCTGAAGCGATCAAAGTTTGCCATCGATTGATTGAAAATTACGATGTCATTGTAGAAAATTTCAGACCAGGTGTTATGGATAAACTGGGGCTGGGATATAACGTACTCTATAAAATCAACCCTAACATTATTATGTGCAGCATTTCCGGCTATGGACAACAAGGACCCGGGGCAACTAGACCCGCGTATGCACCAATAGTACAGGCAATGACGGGATTTGACTTAGTAACCCTCGCCGCTCAAAAAAATATAGATAGACCTCTCAATATGGGCTTACCGGTGGGAGATACAACGGCAGCAATCCAAGCTTTTGGTGCAATAATGGCAGCACTTTACTACCGAGAGAAAACAAGCGTTGGCCAGCACATCGACATAGCTATGGCAGACAGCCTGCTCAGCACCATGAACCGAGACTTCCAAACGGCTTTCCACTCTGATCCAATAGACAGACGTTATGGTCCATTAAAGACAAATGATGGCTACATAATTGTGATGCCTTTAAGCCAAAGTCACTTTAAAAATCTACTTGAATGTATCCAGATGCCTGAACTCATAAATGACGAGCGATTCTCGTCGGCCAGGGCACGGCTTGATAATTACAATGAATTGCTAGATTTTGCGGAAAAATGGGTATCACTCCAATCCTCTGCAGATGTATTGTCCATTTTTGAAAAAGCGCATGTGCCTTGCGCACCCTATAAAAATCTTTCTGAAGTAGTGACCGACACTCAGCTTCTTTATAGAAACATGCTCACTGAAGTCATGGATGAATCAGGGCCATTGACCGTAATAAATAGCCCTTTTATTTTCTCAGAGACTCAGGCAGAAGTCAGGAAAGAAGTTGCTAAATTAGGACAACATTCTCACAAAATTCTCGGGGAAGAACTTCTTCTATCCCAAAGCGATATTGACTTACTGATAGAAACAGGCGTTACCAATGGGTAAAAAAATTCAGTATCAAATCGATGATCATTCCTTCGTGCTAGTCGCTTCGGAGGCAACTTAATGAAAAGCTGGGTTGCGGTTTGGATATGCGTGTTCGCAGTAGCAATGCTTCTGGCAATGGCAGCGGACAAAGATAACAGAAAAAGAAATATACCCATGATTCTGCTGATGATCGCTGTTGCGACCATCTCTGCATCCCTTGCTTTATTCCATTAATCGTGCAATATCCTTAAACCCAGTCTTCTTCCGTGTGGAGGCGAGTCAAGTGAATTTTTTTTATTCTCCAAGCACCGGACTCTTTAACATAATTCTCGTGATAATGTCCCCAGCCTTTGAAGTGACATGTAGGTAATCGGACGTAATCAAACATAGCCCATATAGCTTTTGCACTATTAGTGTCAAGCAACTCAATTTCTGGCATAAACCCTTGATGCATCGATTTAGCACCTTTCATAAGGGCACTAACACCATCGACTAACGCATCACGTCCGTCGCAATTAATATCTAGGGGTGAATCCTTAGATCGTCTCGGACACCCTTCATAGGCTGCAGAGATATCCGCAGTAAAACAATCTATCCATGGCGACCATTGCTGAGTATCCATTAGGCGAAAATATCGCGACTTAAGCTGCCTTATTTGTTCTAGATCATCTAATTGTTGTTCGTTCATTTTTACTCCCCTTAATTACAGTCCTTCTATTTAAAACTTCACTAGAGATTTTACTCAGTCAAGCGCTCTTTAATATAACGCATCCGCAAATCAAAATAATTATTAACTCTCCATACGTAAAAACAGGTGGTGACCATGCTCAGTATTATTAGAAATATGCCAAAAGGGATGCCCCATGTAATTACTGTAGCAGGAGTCAACGGGGTTCCTAAAAATTCAGGGTAAAAAGCTACTACAAGAATAAATAGATAATAAGCCACCAACACAATAGTAGTGAGTAGCCAACTAAATGCGCTTCTTTGTTGCTGTAAGCTGATAAACTCGGCATCGGACGCAATTATTTTATACCGTTTATCGTGCATAAATTTTCTCTGATCGTAAAAACACTCCTGACAATTTCAACTTTTTGTCGAACACTTGTCAAGTGGACCTACCTGTGATTCCACTAGCTGCATTTCATACTGTGCTATTTCTTGGGCACCAAGCTCACTGGTATCAAAAATGGAGATCACATAAATTGAAACAAAAGCCCCAGTCATTGAAAAAAGTGCAGGATGTTTGTATGGAAATAAAATTTCAGGATTCCCTAAAATATCAACCCAAATAGTAGGGCCAGTTACCATACAAGTGACTGCTGTTAGCAGTCCAATAGAACCGCCCCAGAGAGCGCCCTTAGAGGTAATACGGCGCCAGTACATAGATAAAAATAATATCGGAAAATTAACGCTCGCAGCAATGGCAAAGGCTAACCCTACCATATAGGCCACATTCTGACTCTCGAATGATAACCCTAAAATCATTGCGGCGACTCCTAAAACCACCGTGGCTATTCGCGAAACGAGCATTTCTCGCTTATCCGACACACCGTCTTTGCAAAAAACACTAGCATAGAGGTCATGCGAGATAGCTGATGCACCAGCTAGCGTGAGTCCTGATACAACGGCTAAGATTGTTGCAAAGGCAACCGCAGAAATAAAGCCCATAAACAGATCCCCTCCGACCGCCTGGGATAAGTGCAAGGCTGCCATATTATTGCCACCTCGTAGAAAGCCGTCTTGATCTAAAAACCCGTCATTCGCTCCGACAAGAACGATCGCTCCAAAACCAATAACAAACGTCAATAAGTAAAAATAACCTATGAAACCCGTAGCAAATAGCACCGATTTTCGAGCTTCTCTAGCATCTGGCACCGTAAAAAATCGCATTAATATATGAGGCAAACCTGCGGTCCCAAACATAAGAGCAAGTCCAAGCGAAATCGCTGAAATAGGGTCGGAAACTAAACGTCCAGGCGCCATAATTGAAACTCCGAGGCTGTGTACCTCGGTAGCGGCTACAAATAACGTCTCCATCGAGAAGTCAAAATGCCAAAGAACTGCGCCAGCCAAGAAGCTCGCGCCTAACAATAACAATACAGCTTTTATAATCTGCACCCAAGTAGTAGCAATCATTCCCCCAAAAGTTACGTATAAAATCATTAAAAACCCAACGATAGCTACCGCGGTTTCGTAATTCAGACCAAAAAGTAACTCAATTAATTTTCCCGCTCCCACCATTTGGGCTATCAAATATAACAACACAACTGTCAGCGTCCCTAGTGCTGAGAGACTTCTAATTCGCACGCCGTCCAATCGAAAAGACACGGCATCAGCAAACGTATACCGACCTAAATTCCTCAGCCGCTCGGCAATTAGAAACAAAATGACTGGCCAGCCAACTAAAAACCCAATTGAGTAAATTAATCCATCAAAGCCACTAGCAAAAACTAAACCTGATATACCTAGAAAGGAAGCTGCAGACATGTAGTCTCCAGCTATCGCGAGGCCATTCTGGAAACCCGAAATCTTACCCCCTGCCGCGTAAAAATCTTCGGTGGTTTTAGTCCTCCGAGCAGCCCACCAAGTAACTGCCAGTGTGGCTGCCACGAAGCCGATGAACATCCCTATCGCAGGTAAGTTCATACCCTCCAGCAAACTACCATTCCTGCATCTGCAGTCGGAATCGATAAGCTAATCCCTGCCATGAACACATGTAGAGAAAATTTAGGCAACTGAGTGAAATTTTTGGCAATTTTTTCGTCACATTCCCGTTACATAACTTATAAATTACCACAATTTTTCACTCGCCAGACGGGCGCCTTCTGCTTGAGCAGCAAGTTTTGCCCAAACCACTGACGTCGCCACCATTTCCCAACCTGCGAAAGTTCCAAAGCCACAATCCACACCGGCTATAACACGCTCCTTATCACCAACGGCATGAACAGCTTCAAGCAGTCGGTTGCAAACGACCTGAGGATGTTCGATATAGTTTACTGTCGAGTCAATTACTCCAGGGATTAGGATCGCGTCATCTGGCAAAGGATGTCTCTTGATCTCACCATATTCGTGCTGGTGCCTAGGATTAGCAAATTCAATTAGGAAGGCTCCGACATTGGCCTCCGATATGATCGACAAAATATCACTTAAAGGTACATCGCAGTCATGAGGGCCATCATAATTACCCCAGCAGACGTGAAGACGAATTCGGTCTTTAGGTATATTCACACAGGCCTGATTAATCGAATCGATATGCAACGCAACAGCTTCTTGGAATTTAGAAATCGGGTCGTGCTGGAACTGCCCATGCCGCTCCATCGCCAAGTCTGGACAATCAAGTTGTAGCAAGTAACCGTGTTCGTGAATCAGCTCGTACTCCTTTTGCATTTGCTTAGCCACTGCCCACACATACGCTTCATGAGAATCGTAAAATTGATTCGCCATCGTAGTACAGATAATGCCCGGCGATGCGGCTGTCATGAATTTTTCAGTGTAATCGTTGGTGCCTTGATTTAGGGCATTATCAAACATCATAAGTTCTTGCCTAGCAAGCCCAAGATCGCTATATAGAACTTCAGCATTAGCTGCTGGAGCATCAAAAACCTTTGCGGTTTTGCCTCTCCTAGACCATATCTCCCCAAAGTCAGGGTACGCTGCAAAATCGGTGAACGCTTCTCGCTGGGATATTCCACCAAAGCCTTCCAACCTCTGCGCTACATAAGTTTGAAAGCCTACCCGAGGTTGTTCTCCATCATTTATAATGTCAACACCAGACTCTATTTGCATAGCAACAGACCGCTGCACACCTTCAGCGGCGAGCGTCTCAAGCATACTCTCATCAATCTTATGCCCTTCTTCTTGCAAAATTAAAAGCTCCGATAATTTTGCTGCGCGTGGCAAACTTCCCGTATGCGTAGTTAAGATTCTTTCACCGCTGTATTGCATATTATGTATCCACTTTAAATTAGTTAAATGTTGCCTTATAGCATTTTATGGGTTTCCAACTCCCGGAACGTCGACGTTTCGAACTTCGATACGAGCATTCTTTAATCCTTTCGGGATATCTTCTATTTCTCCTTCAAACGTAAGAGCAAACAAGGTCCGCCCATCTTTACCACCTAAGTTGCATGCTACCGCACGCTTTCCGTCTACGGTATAAACTTCCCCGATACGGCCTCCTTCAAATACTCTCAGGAATTCACCACTCCCGAAACTCGAAACCCAAATGGCACCCTCTGAATCCAAACAGATACCATCTGGAGTCCTCTCACCTAAGTCAGCCCAGACTCTTCTGTTTGAGAGCGTACCATCATTATCTCGAGTAAAAGCGGTCAAGCAATTTGCAAAAGTTTCTGCACAGATCAGTGTCTGACCATCCTCGGAAATAACAGTGCCGTTTGGAAAGGACATATCATTCGCAACTATCGTTACACTAGTATCGAGAGCGACCCTTAACAGATTTGCCATCACGGGTTCAGCTCCTCCAAAAACGTCATACCCAAAATTGCCAACATAAATACCTCCATCGCTATCGATTACCATATCGTTAATATCGGCCGATGCAAAAAGAGACAAATCAGCGTAGTCCACTAGATTATTACTACTATCAAGACGTAATAATTTACGATCAGTCATAGAAGCAACTACTAGATCTCCCGACGGGAGAAAACATAGCCCTGAAGGCCGACCCGGCACATTCACTACCTTTTCACAACGTCCATCTTCTGTCATAGAATGAACGCCATACCCCCACATATCTGAGAACCATAGACGATCATTTTTCCATCTTGGACCTTCTAAAAAAACAAACCCGTCTGCTAATACTTCAAAATCATTTTTCATTATTCTTCCCCTTTACAAAACACATCCACGACATTAACTACCTTGTGATTGACACGAATCTTAAAATCAACTTCGCTACTTGAAATTTAGGGTTTATAAGTTTCAAAATGCAGCACCTCCTCCAGCAATCTTCTATATCCTCGTCTATTCGACTTTCCTGACTTAGGTTTACCTAACAAAACTAACATCACTGGAATCACACTCTCCGGCAAACACAACTTTTTGGCAAGCTTATCAACATCAAACCCAATTAAGGGTGCGCTAGCCCATTTTTTATCTGCAGCAGCATACATCAACGACATTGCGGCTAGAGAAGCACTGCGCATCACCTCATCTCGCTGTAAACCGACGTCATGCTCGTAAATTTTTTTAACCATAGCACTAAACTTGTCTCGAATGTCTTTAGACTCATCCTCATAAATTCGGCCAGTATCTCGAAAAGCCAACAAGTTTCCACAGACGACGACAGCTGACGAGCAATCCTTAACCTGTGGCTGATAGTAAGCAATCTCATATAACTCGTTCTTGGCTGTTTGCTCTCTAACAGCGATGAATTGCCAATGCTGCAGATTGAAGGCACTAGGGCCCAATATCACTTTTTGGAAAAGGGCTTGTAGCTGTCGATCAGAAATTTTCACATTCGGGACAAAATTTCGTTCAGTATATCTTTGCTTAGAAAGGTCCTCGAACTCCATAGCCTATTCCTAATACCAAAAGTACAAACTGTGAATATGTTTTCTAGAATCTATCCAGACGGTAGCCGTCAAGCGAAAAATTTTCAGGGTTTTTAGTAATTTCGTCTGCTACCAATTTACCTGCGCCTGGAGCCATAGTCCAGCCGAGATGGCCATGACCAGTGTTCAAATACAAACCGGACACCCGCGTTCTTCCCATTATCCCAACCCCATCTGGACTCATAGGCCTAAATCCACTCCATGGCTTTACATTCTCTTCTTCAATAGATTTGCTGTATTTAGGGTAGATTTGATGCACTAGCGAAAACAAATTAGCTATACGACGTTCGCGAACCTGGGCATCAAAACCTGCAAATTCCGCTGTGCCTGCCACTCGCAGAGTGGTTCCTAAAGGGCATACTGCTGCATGATAGTGCTCGTCAATGACAGGAATCTTAGGGCGTGCCTCCCACCCCGAGCAAGGGATAGTCAAGGAGTATCCTTTTACCGGCTCCACTGGAAGTTTAAGACCAAGATCCTTTGTAAGGAACGGACTATAGCTCCCTGCTGCTACAACACAGGCATCTACAGGAAATGTTTGCAAATCGCTAACGACTGCATCTACTTGCCCAGATACAGTACGAATCTCACTAACATTGGTCCCTAATTTAAAAAGGACTCCTGCCGAATCGGCGGCGATCGCTAATTGTTTACAGAATAAGTAGGCATTCCCAGACACGTCATTAGGAAAATATATACCTCCACTAAGGTTATCACATATAGGTTGCAATGCTGGTTCTAAAGACGCCACTTCATCAGGGCTTAGGGTCTGATGAATAATATTTAGCTCCGTGCAGACATCCGTAACCTGCTTAGCATTAGCCAGTTCCCCATCCGTTCGATAGATTTTTAGCGTCCCAAGATCAGAGCGATCATATACGTGATCAAGG
>Ga0302133_10000020_pt1 | contig 83010 bp, 61 predicted proteins | sample CB9_331_MG_FD_203121 | JGI IMG/M metagenome (GOLD analysis project Ga0302133, IMG submission 203121) | Marine microbial communities from Western Arctic Ocean, Canada - CB9_33.1 | ecosystem: Environmental > Aquatic > Marine > Oceanic | place: Canada: Western Arctic Ocean | collected 2017-09-19 | reverse complement strand
CAGTGCTGGATTCCCATGAGCATTAACTTCGCGCCGTCCCGTGTCCTCAAGACCCACTGGGACTCGGTCACCGCTGGCGCCGCTAAAACGGGCCGAATGGCCGACCGCGCCCATTGGCGCATCGCCCGCGAGATCTTCGTCGCCGACTCCACCAAGGAGGCGCGCAAGATGGCGCTGGAGGGAGTGTTGGCCCGGGACTTCGAGCAGTACTTCCACCCGCTGATTGGCAAGGGCAGGGGCTACGGCATCGTCAAACAGGACCCGGACATGCCCGATTCCGAGGTCACCTCGGCGTATATGGCCGACAACGTGTGGATCGTCGGCAGCCGGGAAGAAGTAACCGAAAAACTCGCCACACTCGCTGATGAGGTCGGGGGGTTCGGCGTGCTGCTCGCCATGGGCCACGAGTGGCTACCTCGCGACGTCTGGGAGCAGTCCATGGGGCTGCTCGCCACGGACGTCGTACCCAAATTGTCCTAGCCAGTACCACCGGCACCGAAGCGCCGTAGGCTGCATCCTATCTAGGGTGTGCTTCGCCTAGCGCTCCCCGGCCTGGAACGGCGGGTACGTCCGCGGGTTGACCACGTGACGGTCCAAAAATAGATCACCGAAGTGCGCGCAGGCTTCCCCCAACTCCTCGTGACGGTCGAACGCGTGAGGCACGCCCTCCACCGCGTGGAACTCCGTCGCCACGCCAAGCCCTCGCAGCTTCTCGTAGAACCGTTCGCTAGAAGCTATGGGAATGGTGACGTCCGCCGAGCCATGGAAGAACGCCGTCGGTGGAAACGACGCCGTCGCGTATGTCGCAGGGCGAGCGCCCGCGTAGGTGTCGTCCCCGGCGTCGGCTGCGAAGAGCGGGTGCTGGTTGCCCCTCGGCGGGCGCGGCACGTCGATGCTGGCGTAGTAGGCCAGGCATGCCGCCACGGCCGAGCTCGTCTCGGCGTTGCCACCGTCGCCTTCGAGGTCGCGGTTGTCGGGAGTGCTGGCAGACAGCAGTGCCAGCAGCCCACCAGCGGAGAAGCCAACCACGCCGATGCGCTCCGGCTCGATGTTCAGCTTGCTGGCGTTGGCGCGTGTCCAGCGGATGGCGGCCTTCGCGTCGTGGATCTGCGCGGGGAACTTGGCCTCGCCGGCCAGTCGATACCCCGCGACCACGCAGATGTACCCCCGCTCCGCGTAGTGGCTCACGCGGACGTCGATGCCATTCTTGTTGCCGCCCAGGAAACCACCTCCGTGGAAGAACACCAATGCCGTTCGCTTGTCGCTGTCGGCATCTGGCGAGATCACGTTGCATAGCAGGTCGCGTCCGCCGCCCGTCCCGAACACCAAGTCTCGCTCGATCGTTACGCTCATCTGTGCTCCCTTTCGCCTTTTCGTGATGGCCATCCTCAATGTTCGCCTCGGTGGTGCGGCAGCGGACGGCCCTGTCGTGGCCTAAACGACTCATCGGTCGTGGGTTTGCAGCCAGGGGGTGTACTCGGCCACCGCAGACGGAATGTCGTAGGCGGGCTCGTAGTCCACGTCGGCGCCGGATTGCGCGATGTCCTGGTGGGCATCGGGCACCACGTTCCGGATGACCTCCACAATCTTCGCGTTGCTCAGGTTGGACGTAACGCCGCCCGACGTGTTGTAGATCTTGTGCGGGAGCGAGTCCGCCACGTCGACCAGCTGAATCCCTGTCGTGCAGTCTTTCACGTAGCAGTAGCTACAACCATCGTCGGCGAAGAACACGCCTCGTCCGTACTTTGCGGTGGTGCCGTGGGCAGCGGCGTAGCGCATGCTAGCGATGGGGTGATTCAGCGTCTGGTACATGGGACCGTAGATGCCGCCTACCCGTGCGATGACGACGCTCATTCGATCCTCCGTGCTTGGCTTGGAAGCGGGCGGGATTGTACCTCCAACGCTTGCGGGTCGTTATAGTAGTGCCATAGTAAGAACGAGGAGCGACTGTACCATGGCACTAACGATAGGTGGGGTGAACATCCCCAACGCGGCAGAGAAGTTTGTAGAGATGAGTCACGGGACGACCCGCTACATCGAGGCGGGGACGGGTTACCCCACGATTCTGCTTCACGGCGTGGGCTACGCCGAGGGTGGGCACAACTGGTTCCTGAACATCGGCCCGCTTTCCCAGAACCTGCGAGTGATTGCGGTCGATGCGCTGGCGTGGGGTAACGGTGAAGGATTTCTGCAGCAGGAGTATTCATTCGCGTATCTGGTCGACTTTCTGCGGGAGTTTCAGGATGCGCTGGGGCTGGAGAAGACCAATCTGGTGGGGCACTCCATGGGTGGTTGGCTGGCATCGTTGTTTGGCTATGAGAGCCCCAACCGGCTGAACAAGTTAGTGCTCGTCGCGAGTGGCGGGGCTATGCCTCGGCAGCTGAAGAGCATGGTGGAGTTCCAGCCGCCGACACGGGAGATGTTGCGCAATCAACAGGCCCAGACGGTGAAGTCTCCGCTGGTCGATCATGAGGCGTTGGCGGACTACCGGTTCGCGATGACGCAGAACCCGGACAGGCTGGCGTCTTACCGGAACGTGCTTGCCCATATGAACAACATGGAGACGCGGAGCCGTTACAACACGGTGCGTCGGTTCGCGCATATCTCGGTGCCGACGCTAGTGGTCTGGGGCAAGGACGACCAGATCAATGCGCTGGAGATGGGGGAGATGACACACGAAGGCATCCCGGGCTCCCAGATGGTGACCTTCGATTGTGGTCACTTCATCCCGACTGAAGCGCCGGAGGAGTTCAACACGGCGGTGGGTGAGTTCCTCGCCGGGTAGGTCAGCCTCATTGCGCGACGATTGATTGCGTGATCCCCAATAATCGAAGAATCCCTCGCACGAATCGAGAGGGGACGACACCCCTCCCTCGCTGTTCCTTCGCTTCCGGTTTTTCCTCGCGCGCGATACCCTGAGGCGGTTGGCCGAAGGGTGTGTCGCGGCAGGTAAAGGAGCGGGTATGGTTCATTATCGCTACTCACGCTGGGATGGGTCGCAGCTTGACGAGATGTCCACACAGGACATGATTGAGAAGCTGACAGAGCAGATTTTGGATGGGGATTCGGTGAACCAGGCGATGCGTCGGATGATGGATCGCGGGATGACCATGCCCAACGGCCGTCGGATGGAGGGGATGCGCGAAATGATGCGCCGCCTTCAGGAGGCTAGGCAGCGGAACCTGGAGAACTACAACCTCGACTCGATCATGGACGATATCGCGGAGCGGCTGGACAACATCATCGCCCAGGAGCGCTCCGTTATCGAGGGGCGCTTGGATGAACTCGGGCCGCAGCCCGGGCAGGGAGAGCCCGGGGAGGGCGGCGAGCCGGGCGAGAATCGGCCGCCAGGGCAGCAGGGGCCGTCTGGGCAGTCGTCGTCGGGGCAGCCCGGGCAGGGCGGGGCGCCCACGCCTGAGCTGGAGAAGCTGCTGCGGGATATGGCGCAGAAGCATACTGACCAGTTGGCCCAACTGCCACCGGAGGTCGGGGGCCGCATTAAGCAGTTGCGTGATTACGACTTCATGGACCCGGAGGCGCGCCAGCAGTTCGAGGAGCTGCTGGAGACGCTGCAGCAGCAGGTCATGCAGAACTACTTCAAGGGCATCCAGCAGGGCCTGGAGAACATGACCGAGGATGATCTGCGCCGGATGCAGCAGATGGTTAAAGATCTGAACGATCTGACGCAGCGGAAGCTGAACGGCGAGGACCCGGACATCTCGGACTTCATGGGCAAATGGGGAGATTTCTTCCCTCCGGGTATCGATAATTTCGACCAGCTTGCTCAGCACATGCAGGAACAGATGGCTCAGATGCAGTCGCTGATGAACTCGATGTCGCCGGAGCAGCGGAGCGAGCTGCAGGGGATGATGGAGGCTTTGCTGCGTGACAACAGGCTCCAGTGGGACCTGTATGAGCTATCGTTCAATCTTCAGCGCTTGAACCCTGATGCGAATCAGGGAGAGCGGTTCTCGCTGACGGGTGACGAGCCGTTGTCGCTGCAGGATGCGCTGAAGATGATGGGCGACTTGAACAACATGGAGGATCTAGAGAGCGACATCCGGGATGCGATGCGGCACAACGACCCGTCGCGTATCGACGCGGACCGGATGGGCCGGGTGCTGGGCGAGGAGGCGAAGGAGTACGCGAAGGAACTCCAGAAGATGATGCGGGAGCTGGAGGAGTCGGGGTTCATCAAGCGGGGCGACCACGGTTTGGAGCTGACGGCGCGGGCGATGCGAAAGATCGGCGAGAAGGCGCTAACGGACATCTTTAGAATGATGCGGGGCGGGCAGGTCGGCGATCACAATCGCGATAAGAAGGGGGTCGGTGTTGAGCTGACGGACGAGACGAAGCGCTGGGAGTTCGGCGATCCACTGAGTCTGAACACGCAGAAGACGGTGACGAATGCGGTGATTAGGAGCGGCAAAGGCACGCCGGTGCGGTTGCTGCCAGAGGACTTCGAGATCGATCAGACGATCACGCAGAACATGGCGTCCACGGTGATCGCGCTGGATATGAGCGCGTCGATGATGTGGGCGGGCTATTTCCAGGCTGGTCAGCGGGTCGGGCTGGCGCTGGATACGTTGATTAAATCCAAGTACCCGAAGGACAACGTGACTACGTTGGCGTTCTCGTACTTCGTGTTGCCGGTGGATTCGACGATGCTGCTGGACACGTACTGGGTGGAGTACGGCGGTGGGACCAACTTCCAGGAGGTCTTGCGGTACTCTCGCGAGGTGCTGAAGCGGCAGGGCGGGAATAATAAGCAGATCATCCTGATCACCGACGGCGAGCCTTCGACCTATAACTACACGGGAGAGGAACACTGGGAAGATACGTTCGAGTTGCCGCGTAATGTGTACGACGATGACGCGATGATGGGCTGGGGCGGTCGACGAAGCCGGCGCTACGGGAGCGTGGTGGAGGAGACTCTGAAGGAGGTCCAGCGCTGCACGAAGGATGGGATCACGATCAATACGTTCATGCTGGATCAGAGCCCGGCGCTGCTGGAGTTCGTGAAGATGATGACGAAGATCAATAAGGGCCGGGCGTTTATCGCTTCGGCCCAGGATCTTGGTACGTATGTTGTGGCCGATTACTTCAACATGCGCAATACGGTCATCCGCTAGCCGTGAGCTAGGTCTTTGCACGACCACTGGCTGCCGCGTGGCAATGGCGCAGGCGGGTTGCTTGGCTAGGCGTGGTAGCAGTAGGGACATATCGTTCTTTGAAGCGCATGTCTAGGAAGCCGTGGACGATGGTTTGGGTGATGTGCTCGGGGTCTGGGATGCGGAGGTCGCGCTGGCCAACTGGGCGAGGTAGCTCGCGAGGGGCGTGACGGTGAGCATAGGAACTCCGTGCCCAGCGACCGATCGTATGTCCCTCGTTCCATATGGCATCTGCGGCCTAAAGTTGGCTCCGTTTCCGCTTGGTCGTCCTCACCCCCCCTCGCTAACCCATCGTCGGATAGACCAATGCCTTCAACAACAGAGCATTCCATATGGACTCAGTCGTGATGCTATCCCTTTGTGAACGAAGGGGATTGAGTAGGGCATGGCAATAATATCTATAAGGATATAACTGCCGTGCCTTACATATAGGGCGTGTGGAATCGAACGCCAGATTGAGGGCGCTTTGGTTTGGCTCGGCAGATGACTACCGAACAGAACCCATCCGAAAGGCAGATGACCCGCAGGGGCCTAATCCCCGAAGGCGGGCATGACTTGTTCGATGAAGGCTTGGGTGGCTTCGAGGTCGAAGGGGGCGCGCATGGCGAGGTTGATCTGTTGGGCGCCGGCGTCGATGAATCGGCCGATCTGGTCGATGGCTTGGTCGGGAGTGCCGAGGATCTGGCCGTGGTAGCGGGGGTCTTCGGGGCCCCAGGGCAGGTTGTTGCGTTTGTGGTTCGCTTCTTTCTCGTTGGTGCCCATGTAGAAGCCGAGGTTGATAGCGTTGTTCATGGTGGCTGGATCACGGTCGATGGCTTCGCAGGCTTGGGCAACGATGCCAAGTTTATGCGCGAATACATCAGCGGCGACGTAGGCGCCGTTCCAGGCATCGGCGTATTTAGCGGCGGCGGGGATGGTGCGCTTTTCGCCTGCGCCGCCGATCCAGATCGGGATTTTGTCTTGGATGGGTTGGGGGACGTTGTAGGCGTGGTCCATGGTGAAATGCTGGCCTTGGAAGTTGGCTTCGCCTTCGTGGAGCATCTGACGGACAATCTGGGCGGTCTCTTCGAGCATGTCTTCGCGGACGCCGGGGCGGGGGAAGTCGATGCCGAAGGCGCGGTATTCAGGCTCGTGCCAGCCGGCGCCGAGCCCGATCTCTACACGTCCGTTGCTGAGGTGATCGATGGTGGTGGCGGCTTTGGCGATGATGCCGGGGTTGCGGTAGGCGGATGAGAAGACGAGGCAGCCGACACGGACGTTGGTGGTCTCGAGGGCGAGGGCGCTCATGATGGCGATGGTTTCGAATGCGGGCCGCTGGCCGCCGTCGGGAGGTGATTCGAAGTGATGGTCCCAGATGGAGATCCAGTAGAAGCCGGAATCGTCAGCGAGGCGCCAGAGGTTGCGGAGCTCTTCGTAGGTGCAGTCCTGCTGTCCTGTTTGTAGGCCGAATTTCATGAGGGGCTCCTGTGGGCCGGGCGAAGCGGTTAGGGACGTGCGGGGTTATTTTAGGCGATGGTGGAGCGGGGACGGTAAGAGACGCATTCGACTGCGCTGGTGCTGCGCTCAGGATGACGCGCGGGGCTGACCGTTATGGAATGGACGTGGTAGACTAAATGAGTCCACAGATTTCGAGTTGCCCTCCTGGTTCCCCCGTCCGACACGCCGGGCTTTCAGCCGGTGCCTCCGATCTATTGGCAAAATGAATGCTTAAGGAGCACTACATGAAAGTTTTTGTCGGAAATCTCAGCTTCAACACCAGCGATAACGACCTGCGAGATGCCTTCGCCCCCTACGGTGAGGTTCTTAGCGCACAGGTCATCACGGACCGCGAGACCATGCGCTCACGCGGGTTCGCGTTCGTCGAAATGTCAGATGATGCGGCTGCTCAGCAGGCCATCGGTAGCTTGAACGGGACGGAACTTCAGGGCCGCTCGCTCACCGTGAACGAGGCCAAGCCTCGCGAAGACCGCGGTCCCCGCGGCGGTGGCGGCGGTGGTGGTTCCCGCTGGTAGGTCTCTAAAGATTCGCGAACGTCCCTCCGGTGTCGGCGGGGGACGGTCGTGGAGATGCTCCGCTGCACTCGCGTGGGAGCGCCGATTTATTTGGGCAAACCCTTAGGGTGCGAGCGGATGCATAGTGACGATGCAGTTTGACTTGGTACATCCCTGTCTTTTCATACGTCTCAGACAACTCGATGCCTATAGGCATCGAGTTGTCTCGGCCTGAGTGTCATGTTTGATGCTCTGGCCGGTTCGGTCGTGAGCGGAGTATGTTGATGGGTGAGTGTTGCTGATTGCGATTGCGTGTCCCTGATTGGTGAGATTTGCGGGTGATGTGCCCGTGAGTCTCTGTTAGCTTGGACCGTTGGTAGAAGGTGACGAGGTGCCCGTGTTGCAGCAGCAGGAGCGTTCGGCAGAGTTAACTGTGGTTATTCCCGACCCGAATGCAGACGTCCCCGACCCAATCGTGGGGACCAAGAAAAGCCCGAGGAAGACGGGCGCGGCCGTGGCTGCGTTGGCGCCCGCTGAGGCTGTGGTTCGAGCCGCCGCCGCGCAGGAAGAGGCCGATAGCTTCGAGGTGATCGACGATCCGGTCCGCGTGTACCTACGCGAGATTGGCCGCATCCCTCTGCTCACGGCGGCGGATGAGCGACGCCTGGCTCTGGAGCATGCCTCGGGTAGGCATGTCGAGGTGGCGGAGGCGGAGATACTGCTGGAGACCGGGCGCCAGCCCCCCCCGTTCGAGACGATCAAGTTGCTGCTCAAGCGCCTGGAGAGCCGTGCGTGGCTGCTGGAAGCGATTGCGGAGTATCGGGCGATTGAGGAGCCACTGACGCTCGGTATGTTGCTGACCAACGAACTTTTACGGCAGGCCATCGACGGTCAGGTCGACCAAGAGATGCTGGAGACGTTCGCTGAGCGCTGGTCGATGGAGGCGCGGGCTGTCAGCCAGGAGATAGCGCAACTAGCCCTCGACAGCTATGTGCTGCCCGAGAAGATGCTGGGCGCTGTGGGGGCTGACGTGCGTGTGACATCGCTCTCGGAGGTGATGGAGGACGCGGATATCCGGCAGCGCATCGAGTCAAATGAACCGGTGTTCAGCCGGCACGCAGACCGATTGAAGCGCCAGGGCGCGCTTGCGAAGGCGCGACTTGCCGAGGCGAATCTGCGGTTGGTCGTGAGCGTTGCGAAGAAGTACATGGGCCGTGGTATGGCGCTACTGGACCTGATCCAGGAGGGTAATATCGGCCTGATCCGGGCGACCGAGAAGTTCGATTACCGAAAGGGTTTTAAGTTTTCTACGTATGCGACGTGGTGGATCCGCCAGGCGATTACCCGAGGTATTGCCGACCAGGCGAGGACGATCCGTATCCCGGTGCATATGGTCGAGAACAAGAACAAACTGAGCCGTATCAGCCGTCGATTGGTTCAGGAGTTGGGCCGCGAGCCGACCCTTGCGGAGATCGGGATCGGCATGGAAGTCTCTGCGGAGCGAGTCGAGGAGATTCTGAAGCTCACTCATGAGCCTGTTTCGCTAGAGACCCCCGTCGGTGATGAGGGGGATGCCCACTTGGGCGATTTCGTTCAGGACCGGGATAGCGTGTCCCCGGAAGATGCAGTGGCATACGGACTGCTACGTGACCAGGTCGAGGAAGTTTTGTCTGCGCTGAGCGAACGCGAGAGCAGCGTGCTCCAGCTTCGGTTCGGCCTGACAGACGGCCGTAGCCGCACGCTGGAGGAGGTCGGTAGCGTTTTTGGCGTAACACGCGAGCGTATCCGGCAGATCGAGGCGAACGCTCTTCGCAAGCTGCGCGACCCGAAGCGGTCCCGCAAGCTCCGTGATTTCCTGGAGTAGCGGGTCGCTGATCCTGTGGCACCGATTTATGAATCGCCCACGTATGGGCAAAAAGAATGCGCTCGTATCTGCTACGAGTGAGTAAAAGAACGTGCTCGTATCTGTTATGAGCCGAGGAGAACCAACGACGAATGACGACCCTAGAGACTCCGGTGACCTTGGCCAACTTGTCCAAGCTTGTACGGCCAAGTACTGACGACCGTAGCGGCTGGCAACGACTGAGCGCTTGGCTAGAGGCCACGCTCGAACGCAAGGACTAGGCGCAGGCGCCAGTTACGGTGAACCCATAATGATCAGTCAGTCGATGGGATACGGAGGGGTTAGTCGAGCCGCTGGGCGAGGTCCTGCACCCACGCTTTGACGTCGTCGGCGTAGTCGGGGTGCTGGAGTGCCAGCTCGACTGCGGTTTCTAGCAGGCCGAGTGGGGTGCCGGCGTCGTAGCGTTGGACATCGAGGCGACAGGCGTGGACGGGCTCGCGTTTGGCGAGTATGTCGATGCCGTCCGTCAACTGGATCTCGCCGACGGCGCCTGCTGTGATGGCTTCCAGGCATTCGAAGATAGCAGGGGTGAATACGTAGGGCCCGAAGATCGCGAGGTCGGACGGCGCTTCTGCCGGCTGGGGCTTTTCAACGGTGTGAGTTAAGAGCAACTCGGTGGCGGATACGGAATCACCGGCGGCGACACCGTAGCGGCCTACTTCTCCGGTGGGCACTTGCTTGACGCCGATGACACTGGAGCCGAGACGTTCGAAGGAGTCGAGTATCTGGCGGGTGGCTGAGGGCTCACCAAGTAGGATTTCGTCGGGGAGGTAGACGATGAATGGTTCGTCGCCGACGGCTTCTTTGGCACAGAGGACGGCATGCCCGAGGCCCAGGGGCTGCTCCTGAATCACCGATATGATGGTTGCCATCCGCGAGACGCGTTGGACCTCGGCTAGCTTGGGGCTCTTGCGATTCTGGAGCGCTTGTTCAAGCTTGGGGAGGATTTGGAAATAGGCCTCCATTGCTTCTTTGCCCTCGGACGTGACGAGAATGATGCGCTCGATGCCAGCCTCGACAGCCTGGTCGACTGCGTACTGGATGACCGGCTTGTCGACCAAGGCGAGCATCTCTTTGGGTACGGCTTTTGAGACGGGCAAGAATCGGGTGCCGAATCCGGCTGCTGTGATGACTGCTGTTCGAACGTGCATCGTGGGATAAGTTTACCAGTGGGGTGAATCCGTTATTCTGTGGTGCGTATGTCTGAACGAGCTCGCCATATCTTTTACATGATTGCGTTCCCTATGGGGCACTTTGCGGTGGACACTCCGAGCGGTGCGCTGTGGCTCATCGCGCCAGCTGTTGGCTTGGCGTGGGGACTTTCGCCGGCCGAGATCGGTTTGTTGATCACCGCGCACACGCTGGGTGCAGGGATCGGATACTTGCCTTCGGGGATCCTGGGGGACCGGGTGAGCCGGCGCGGCCTGATGCTGACAGCGGCCATCTGGTGGGCGGGTCTGGGTTATCTGGCTGCGTCGGCGGCTCCGGGGTTCTGGAGCCTGGCGTTGCTGTTGGGTCTTGGCGGCATTGGCTCCGGGGCGTGGCACCCGATGGCGACGGGGACAATGGTGCAGCACATGCCGGAGCGCCGGGCCCTGGCGCTTGGCTTGCATCTGACGGGTGGGATGCTGGCAGAGGTGGCAGGCCCGCTGATGGTGGGGTTCCTGCTGGGCTACGTTGAGTGGCGATTCGCGTTCCGGCTCGCTGTGATTCCGGCTGTGCTGATGGGGTTGGCGATGCTCTATTTCCACCGTCATGTGGCGGTGTCAGGGGAATCGGCGATCACGAAAGCGGAACTGCGCGATGTGATGAGCGTGTGGAAGACGCCAGCGGGAATCGCGATGTTCGGCCTGGGCGTGAGCTATAGCATGGCATTCATCGCGCTGCTGGCGATGACTCCTTTGTTCTTCCAGGATTTCCATGGCCACTCGACCGCGTGGACGGGCGGGGCGTTCGCGGTGATGCTGGTGGGCGGCGCACTGGCGGCTCCGCTGATGGGACAAGCCTCTGATCGATTCGGTCGCAAGCAGATGGTGGTGGTGGGCTCGATTGTGGGGGCGTTGGGTATTTTGCTGGCGGCTTTCACAGACAACACTGCGCTGATGCTGGTGGGTGCGACGGTGGGTGCGACGACGTTGTCGGGCGTACGGCCGGTGTATCTGGCGGCGGCTGTGGAGATGGCGGGCAAGCGGGAGTCGACGTCGTTGGGTTTGATCTATGCGGTGATGGACGGTATTGGCGCTACCGGTGGTCTGCTGGCGGGGCTGGCGGGGACGAACGATCTGCGTTATGCGCTCGTATTCGCGGCGGGGGCGTCGCTGGTGACGAGTGCGTTCGCGTTGGCGCATCCGTTCGCGGTGCGTGACGTGAGTGCGTATCTGGCGGTGGAGGGCGCCTAGCCGCTGGGCATGCATGGTACGATATTGCTGGCCGTGCTAGATGGGGAGTTAGCGGTGCCCTGTACCCGCAATCCGCTACAGCGGGGTTGAATTCCTCCTCTAGGGTCGGTCCTAACACCTCTTGCTCGGACAGGGGCATTGATAGCTGGGCCCTGCGCGGCGGAGCCCTGTGAACCCCGTCAGATCCGGAAGGAAGCAGCGGTAAGCGGAGCGCTTTGAGTGCCGCAGACCAGCCTGGCTTGAGTTCAGGTCCAATGGGTTAAGTGTTGGGTCACCGGTTCGACGGGGGGTGCACGGCTCTCTACTGTTAGGTAGGCCCCGGACTTATGTCCGGGGCCTTTGTTTGTTTTGGGGAGGGGGAAGTGAGGGGCGCACTCGAGTGATTCAGGGCAGGCTTTTCGGCTGCGCTGGCGCTGCGCTCAGGAAACAGAGGGACGTTTCGCTGAGGGACGTGAGGCGAGGCTGTTGACCTGGTAGCATCCGCGCTTGAGAGCGGCAGTTGGTGTGCGGGGTGGCAACGAGCAGGAGGAGATGGGATATGCACGAGGATGTTTGGGTGGAGCAGCTGAGTCCGTTCAAATTCTTGGAGCGGAGTGCGGCGGTGTACCCGGAGAAACCGGCAATCGTGTACGGGGAGACGACGTATACATATGGGCAGTTCAAGAATCGGGTTAACCAACTGGCGGGTGCACTGCGGAACGCGGGGGTGAAGAAGGGCGATCGCGTGGCGTTCATGGTGCCGAATATCCCACAGATGCTGGAGGGGCACTTCGGCCCGATGAGCATCGGTGCGGTGCTGGTGGCGGTGAACACGCGGCTGGCGGCGAGGGAGATCGAGTACATCATCAACCACTGCGGGGCGAAGGTGGTTGTGTTCGACTCCGAATACGCTCCTATCTTCCGGGAGATCAAAGGGAAACTCCCGGAGGTCGAACTGCTCGTGCAGGTGCTGGATGTGGCTCCGAAGGCTGATGACATCCCGGGCCCGGATTATGAAGAGTTCTTGGCGTCGTCGCCGGAGGGCGTGCATCGGGAAGATCTGGACTCCGAGCTCGATACGGTGACGATCAACTACACGTCCGGGACGACGGGCTTACCGAAGGGCGTCCAGTACCATGCGCGAGGCGCGTATCTGAATGCACTGGGCGAGCTGATCGAGTCCGGGCTCAATTGGCGCAGCAATTACCTGTGGACGTTGCCGATGTTCCATTGCAATGGTTGGTGCAACACGTGGGCGGTTACTGCGGCGAGCGGCACACATATATGCCTGCGGCGGGTCGATCCGATCGATGTTTACCGGCTGATCGAGGAGCGCGGTGTGACGCACATGTGCGGGGCACCGACAGTGCTGACGGGGATGTACTCGTCGCCATCGGCTGTGGGCCAGGACCTGAGTGGCCTGACGATTGTCACTGCTGGGGCGCCTCCGGCGCCGGCCGTGGTGCGGGCGATGGAGGCGATGGGGGCGACGATCCTCCATGCCTATGGGCTGACGGAGACGTATGGCCCGCACACGATGTGCGAGGCCCAACCGGAGTGGGACGCTCTATCGCCCGACGAGATGGCTGTGGCGAAATCTCGCCAGGGCGTTCCGTACATCCACGTGCACACCGGATTGCGAGTGGTGGATGTGGACATGCGCGACGTTGCCCGCGACGGTCAGGCGATGGGCGAAGTCGCGATGCGCGGGAACAACGTGATGTCGGGCTATTACGGCGATCCAGAGGCGACGACTAAAGCGTTCAATGGTGGTTGGTTCCACTCGGGAGACCTGGCTGTGTGGCACGCCGATGGGTACATCGAGCTGAAGGACCGAGCGAAAGACGTCATCATTTCTGGAGGGGAGAACATCTCGAGCCAAGAGATCGAGAAGGTGATCATGGAGCACCCGGGCGTTCTGGAGGTCTCCGTGGTTGCCGTGCCCGATGAACGTTGGGGTGAAGTGCCGAAGGCGTTCGTGGTTCACAAGGACGGATCTGCTGTGACGGCCGAGGAGATTATCGAGTTCTGTCACGAACGCATCGCACGATTCAAGGCGCCGAAATATGTGGAGTTCGGTGAGTTGCCTAAGACCGCGACGGGCAAGATTCAGAAGTACGTGCTACGCGATAGGGAGTGGGCGGGCCATGAGCAGCGCATCCAAGGATCCCAGGTTAGGTAGGGGCGGAGATAGGGCTAAGCGGGAATCACTCAGTGAGGAGACTCACTATGGCGGAAGCGAGATTGATCGAGCTGGTCCAGTAGACCCCGCCGGGGGTCGAGCAGGGTCAGCAGATCGATGTGCTCGCCAAGACTCCGCAGCCGCTGGCAATCATCCAGACGTTCCAGAAGGGTGAGGAGACGAATCTTCATGCCCACAAGAGTCTCGGTGGCATCTGGTTCATGTTGAGTGAACGAGCCCGTTTCTACAGTGACCAACCGACTCGAGCCAACCGGCTTAGGGCCGAGCTGGCGCGCTCCGGGGTGCGCCCGACGGGCCCGGCGCGACACCGGGCCCGTTGGGCTTCTCGTTAGGGCTGAGATTAGGTGGTTTTGCGGTCGCCGGTGGTTGCGATTAACTCCGCGAGGTAGGCGCCTTGCTCTTTGGCGCGGTAGGTTGCCAGTGAGCCGTTGGGCTGTATGGCGACGCCGCCAACGAAGTGGAAGGCGTGGCCATCCCAGTCGTATATCTCATCACCACGCTCGTACAGCTCTTTCCATTTGCGCCCTACGGGGCTTCCGTGCAGCCCTGTGCGGGCGGGCTGTAAGTCCTCGTCCTGCACACTCAGGCCGAGGCTTTCTTTGGTGCCCTGTTCCTCTGGGACTTCCTCCCACAAGCGCTCGTAGTTGGTCATGTACTGGTCGTCGTCCACGGTGAAAGCGGCGTGCATAGCAAACCAGGGGCCGTGTCCGGTCACACGCTCATCTACGATGTCGGTGAGGTGGTATACGAGTCGGCCTCCAGCTTCAAGGGGGAGTACGAGAGTGTCCTCGGGGACGTCGTCCCTGTCTAAGCGGCCCAGCCCGAAGTAACGTTCGAAGAATCCTGCTGTTCGCTGGAGGTCGCGTGATCCGTAGACGGCGCTACTGATCCGGCCAACGCCGAGTGACGTTGCGACGTCCATGGCTCCTTCTGGCATTTCCGCGGGTGCCCAGAACTCCCACTGGTTACCGTCGGGGTCCTGGAAGCGGACGGCGGCGCCCTCGAAGCCTTCGGTGGTGGTACTCGATGGTGCAGAGTGGGCGATTCCAAGGCGTTCAAGCCGCTGGATGTGGGTATCGAGGTCGACAGCGTTGACGAAGAAGCCGTAGCGCGGATATTCGTTACCCAGGCCGGCGCTTTCGGGTAGGTCATCGGTTTGGAGGAACGCGCCGAAGTGGCAGGAGCCATCCCCGATGTCCAGGAAGGTTGCAATCGGTTGGTTCCTGCGCCTGGCTTGGGTCGTTAGCCCGCCTATGGGCGTGCGCTCAATGCCGATGACATCCTCGGCCCATGCAAGCCAGGTGGTCATGTCGTTGGTGGGGACAACCACGTGGTCTATCCAGTGCGCCACACCGGTGTGTTGGTTAGTCATCACTCCTCCATTTACTAATGGGCTTGCGGTACGTGTGCTGGTGTCAGGGACGATCATAAACCTTGGTGTGGGGATCGCAAGCTGTGGCAGTGGGAAAGGGGCGGACGCGCTGGCGCTGCGTTGAGGAAACGGCGGGAAGTGAGGGGCTGAGCGATCTGTTCGCGGACGTCGTCTCGTCTCAGGATGACGCTGGCGTTGCGCTCGGGAAACAGTGGCCGCTGCGCTCAGGAAATAGAGGGCAGGGAGTGGCGGCGGGATTGCTCGTGGACTGACTTTCTTGTCGGAATGACACAGGGAGGTGGGCGCCTCTGGTTGCCGTGGTGCGTTCGGGGCGGTACTGTCGGGGTATGGCAGACGTGGCACCGAAGAAGAGTTTAGGTCAGCATTTCCTGACGGACCGGAATATTCTGGGGGCGATCGCTGATGCGGCTGGCATTGGACCGGATGATTTGGTGGTGGAGGTGGGGCCGGGCCGGGGCTCGCTGACGCGGGTGCTGGCTGAGCGGGCGAGGCGAGTGGTGGCGCTGGAGCTGGACGATGCGCTGGCGGTGAGCCTACGAGAGTCGATGCCGTCGAACGTGGAGGTGCTGCACCAGGACGCTCGCGGGGTGAGTCCGGCGGAGCTGATCGGCGGCTGTGGCCCTTACAAGATGCTGGGAAATCTGCCGTATTACGCTGCGCTGCCGATCTTGCGGTCGTTTCTGGAGAGCGATTGCCGGCCGACACACGCTGCGATCCTGGTGCAACTTGAGGTGGCGCGCAACCTGTGCGCGGAGCCAGGTGACATGTCGCTGGCGTCGTTGGGCGTCCAGTTGTTCGGCAAGCCTCGTGTGACGCGCCGCGTGCCACCCGGGGCGTTCAACCCTCCGCCGAAGATTATGTCGGCGGTGGTGGCCATAGAAGTTTTCGACGAGCCTGCGGGTGGCGTGACCAATGTGGCGGGGTTCTTCCGGGTGGCGCGGGCGGGTTTCTCGGCGCCGCGCAAGCAGCTTCGCAATTCGCTGGGCAATGGGCTGGGGATCGCTGGTGATGAGGCGGAGACGCTGCTGCTGGCAGCGGGGGTCGATCCCCAGCGTCGTGCGGAGTCGTTGACGGTCGCTGAATGGGCGGCGTTGGCGGGGGTTATCGGTTAGCGCTGGCCTGCGGTTTGCGTGCGTCCTGGGCGCGCGGCGCGTATGCTTTCGCCGATTGTTTCATTCTCACGTTGGTACTTACACTCGAGTGCTCAACACGCTGGGGATTCAGGAGGCAGACGATGGCAGAGACGTATGGTTCGGGTGATTTCACTTTCAGTTATGCAGACTCATGGGCGAAGCTGCCCAGCGGGACGACGTTCTTGGAGTGCCCGGGGGTCGCGGTGGACTCTCAGGACAACGTGTTCGTGCTGACTCGCGGCGAGCACCCGGTGATGGTGTTCGACAAGGAGGGCAACTTCCTGCGGTCGTTCGGCGAGGGGAACTTCACGGACCGCACACACGGGTTGTATATAGCCCACGACGACACACTGCTGATCGCGGACGATGCGCTGCACACAATCCAGAAGTTCAGCCCTACGGGCGAGAAGCTGATGGAGATCGGGGAGCGGGAGAAGCCGAAGACGAAGTGGGGCGGCGAGCCGTTCAACCGGCCGACGTCGGCCGCGATTATGCCTTCGAATGGCGATATTTACGTGTCGGACGGGTACGGGAACGCGCGCGTTCACTGTTTCACGGGCGACGGCGACTACAAGTTCTCGTGGGGTAGCTCAGGGATCGACGAGGGGCAGTTCATGCGCCCGCATAACATTGCGATTGACGCGGACGATCGGGTGTACGTGGTAGATCGCGAGGCGCACCGGGTGCAGGTGTTCGATGCGAAGGGTAAGTTCTTGACGATGTGGAACAACATCCACCGTCCGGACTGCATGGTGCTGTGGGACAACCACATCTACATCGGCGAACTGAATGGGATGGATGGCCTGGGGGATGCGCCGGATATGGGGCATCGTGTGGGCGTTTACGATCTGAACGGGAAGCTACAGGCGCGGTTCGGGGCGTCGCAAGAGGGCAGCGGCGCAGGCGAGTTCGTGGCGCCGCATGGGATTGCGGTGGACTCTCATGGCGGGCTGTTCGTTGCGGAGGTTTCGTACACGATGGGTGGTCGTCACATGATTCCGCCACGGGAGCTGCGTAGTTTGTCGAAGTACGACAGGGTTACTTGCTAGGTCCTCGCGCAGCCGCAACGCCTCGCTGGGGGCTTGAGTGTGGTTGAGGCCTGTTGACACCCTCGGATCTCTTGGGTGGCATTATGAGGAGACTTGGCCTTCCGGGGGGCGGGGTGCCTGGTAGGATTGCTGGCGTGATTCGATTATTGGCTCCGGCGAAGGTGAATCTGTCGTTCGAGGTAATCGGGCGGCGTGACGACGGGTTTCACGAGGTGCGGACAGTCTTGCAGGCGATCGACTTAACCGATGAGGTTGAGATTGATGAGGCGCCGGAGATTTCGCTGACGGTGGAGCCTGCGGGCGCGGTACCGGTTAGGGAGAATCTGGTGGTGCGGGCGGCTGAGGCACTCCGCGAGGCGGTGGGCCCGTCAGGTGCAAGCGGCGCGGCTATTACGCTGCATAAGCGAATCCCCGTGGCGGCGGGCTTGGGCGGGGGTAGCAGTGATGCAGCAGCGGCGCTTTTGGGTCTGCGACGGCTTTGGGGTGTCGATGGCGATATGAGCTTGATCTACGGAATCGCGGCATCGTTGGGCTCGGATGTGCCTTTCTTCCTGCGGGGTGGCACGGCTATCGGTCGTGGTCGTGGTGATGTGCTAGATTCACTGCCAACACCGGTGGAAAGATTTGCGGTCGTAGTGACGCCGCATGAGCATGCCGACTCTGCGAAGACGGCACGCATGTACGGATTGCTAGAGCCGAAGCACTATACCGACGGATCAAGTACGGACGCTGTCGTCTCCCGACTCACGAAGCGATTCCCGATAGGAACTGCCATGCGGAATACATTTATGGCGGTGGCGGCTTCGGCATACAAATCGTATGAGGTGGCGTTGAGTACCCTCGCCACGACGGAGGCGGACACGGCGCTGCTCGCTGGCGCGGGGCCTTCCCTATTCACGTTGGTCGATGATGCGGCGAAGGGTGAGCGGATCATGACAAGCATGGCCACTGGGGATTACGAGGCGCATGTGGCTCGGCTATTAGGACCTTGGTCGAGTGATGGTCTGGCGGCTACCTAACGGATTAATTTGCCGAGATACCGATGCTAGAAGTTCAAGTGGATTTAACGGTCGACGTTACCGGTCGCTAGTGTGACCGGTATCAGTGTGGTGAAGATAAGCGACCAGGTACCGATGCTGGCTTAGATGTTCGGTGGTGCGGAGGCAGACGACGCACCGCCGGCCCTGACGAAACGGGTCTATGCGTGGCTCGCACGTTGCTAGCTTTTGGTGGAGATCGCTAGAGTCGGGTATCCGGAGAATGTTCGGGTGAATAAAGAGCGGGCCAGGAAGCGCCCGTTGAGGAGGCAATAATGGCAACGGTAGAACACATCCAGCCCGAGGGGAGTTCCCCAAACGGTAATCGATACACACACGTGGTCAAGGTGGGGCCATGGATCCAGATCGCGGGACAGACAGCGTCTGATAGCGATGGCAATGTAGTCGGTGTAGGTGACCCGGCTGCTCAGGTGGAGCAGGTCTTTAAGAATCTTGAGATCGCGATGCAATCAGTTGGCGGTACGCTGGCGGATATCGTGAAGACCACCGTGTATGTGGTGGGTCCGGAGAACATGGACACTATCCGCGCGGCGCGAGCCGGTCGATTTGGTGACAAGCCACCGACAAGTACGCTGGTGGTGATAAGCGGGTTGGCGCGACCGGAGTTCATGCTGGAGATCGAGGCGATCGCCTATGTGGAATAGGATTTCGGGAAGAAAGACATGGTCGGTGCAGACGTCGCACTCGGGGCTGGCGTGAGGGACGTGTTGTTCGTGGCCACTAATCGAAACTAGTAAGGACTGTAGCGTGCGTTGTCTTTTCGGATTGGGGCCTCGTGGCCGACGCCGTTATTGATGCGGTACTCAACGAGCGGAGGGTAAGACATGACGATTGTTGATTGCGATACACATTTCTTCCCAAAGGATGCTTTCGATTATCTGGAGGGTGCGCTGGCTGACCGTAGGCCACGGCTGATCTTTGACGGAGAGGTATTGAGCGACATCAAGTTCGGGGAAGGACCGTCCGCTGAACGTGGGGCGACGCCGTTGCCCGCGCCAGGGTCGGGGGCGCACTACCTGGGCATGACCGACGGGTCGTCGCGGATGGAGGTTTACGCGGATCTGGGGATCGAGAAGCAGCTTGTGCTTCCGCAGTTCTCGGGGTGGTGGTCGTACACGATCGAACCGGAGCTTGGGCAGGCGCTTGCACACTCGCTGAATGTGTCCATGTTGCGATTTGCCAAGGAACACGCTGGCGCGGTCATGCCGGTGGCGCTGGTGGCGATGCAGGATGTGGCGACCGCTATCGCTGAGGCTGAGTGGGCGCACGCCAACGGGTTCAGCGCGGTGGTGCTGGACTACGTGTTCCCGGTGGCCGAAAACAGCCTGGGTTCACCTACCGCAATCCATCGAGAGTTGTGGCCGTTCTTCGCGAAATGCGAAGAACTTGATCTGCCGATCTACTTCCATGCGGTACAGCACGGGCACCGGCTGGTGAACCTACACAATTTTCAGATGGACGGCCTGGATATCTTCGTGCCGAGCGAGGCGCAAATGAATCTGGTGGCACTCATCACGACGGGGTTGTTGGACAAGTACCCCCGCCTGAAGATCATCCATGCTGAGCAGGGCGCGGGGTACATCCAGCCGTTGGCCGAGTGGCTGGACAGGCTGCATGGACCAGTGGTCGCAGCGTACGAAGCGGGAGAGGGAGTGGTGCTGGGAAATCGCCGGAAGCTTTCGCCGAGGGCGCCGCAGTTGGTGACGCCAGATGAGGCGGAAGAGAAGAACCGGCACCTGCCGAGCCATTACTTCCGTACCAACTTCTACTGGACGATCGAGACGGAAGAGCCCGAGTTGATGGGCGGCATCGATTTCTTGGGGGCCGACCGGTTCCTGTTCGCGACCGATTATCCGCATGACGATCCGGGTGGCGCGATGAAGTTCGAGGACGTGAAGCTGCTTGCGGCGAACGATCGTCTCACAGAGGCGGTGAAGGATCAGTTGCGGTATCAGAATGCGGAGCGCGTGTTCAATCTGGCGTAAGCCTTAATCAGAGAGGGTGGCACGATGGCGAACGAACTGCGGATATCGATGGCTTTGGAGCACTACGACCGGCACATGCCGTTCCTGGATGGCTCGCTACACCCAAAGGGATTGGACATCAACGTTCAGTTCGTCCCTGTGGAAGGTGAGGGGAATCGACACGAACGGATGCTATCGCACCAGGAATGGGACGCCTGCGAATTGTCCTTGGGCTCGTACATCATGGCGAAGGCTCGCGACGCGAATCTGACGGCGATACCCGTGTTTCCTCGGCGACTGTTCAGTCAGTCGCAGATGTACGTGAACGCGAATGCAGGCATCGAAAAGCCAGCGGACCTTGTTGGGAAGCGCGTGGCGCTGCGGTCGTTCCAGACGACTCTGTCGATTCTGGCGAAGGGCGATTTGGGCTACGAGTACGATGTGCCGCTGGACGGGCCGACTTGGGTGACGACTGCCGACGAGCCGGTGGCGTTCGATCCGCCGGCGGGCGTGAAGATCGAGCGGCTAGGTGAACGCAAGAAACTCGGAGCTGCGCTGGTGTCCGGTGAGGTGTCCGCGTACCTGTCGCCTCGACCACCTCAGCCGTACCTGGATGGTGCGCCTGAGGTGAAGCGGTTGTTCGACGACCCGCGAGCCGAAGAGATGGGGTACTTCAAGAAGAACGGCTTCTTCCCCATTATGCACGTGCTCGCCATCAAGAAGGATCTGGCTGAGGCGAACGGCTGGTTGGCGGGCAACCTGTACGGGACGTTCTTGGAGGCGAAGCGCGTCTGGACCCACTATATGGACGACCCGAACTGGGGTCGACTGGCATGGGGGCGGCATCACCTAGAGGAGGAGCGTGAGCTCCTGGGCGATGACCCATGGCCCTATGGGGTCGCCGCGAACCGAGCCAACCTTGAACGGTTCATCACGTATGAGTTCGACCAGGGATTGATCCCGGGGAAGATGGCGGTCGAGGACCTGTTCTTCGAGACGGTGCTCGGAACCTAGCTTTCGCTCGAATGGAGAGGGCGTGTGGCGGTCGTGACGATGACGGCGGCCATTGCGAGGAGGGCCGCAAGGAGCGCGAATCCGGAGACGTAAGAGTCGCCGGAGAGACCATAGAGCGCACCGACGGCGGGCGGGCCAATGGCGAATCCCACCAAGATGAGGGGCACGGATACTGAGCGGATGGCGCCGAGTGAGGGGCGTCCGTAGTAGTCAGCCCAGATCACGGTTACGACGACCGCGTTGATCCCTGCACCTGCGCCCAGCAACGGCGACGAGAGCAGCATGGTTGGCACCGAAACCCACGCGGTTGCGACGGCGATACCCGTGGCTTGGGCGGCCATGGCGATGGCTGCGAGGTGGCGTGGTGCGATCCGTGTGATCAATGCGCCCGCGGTAAGGGTAGACGCCGCGAACATGAGGGCATCGAGCGCGAAGACTCCTGCAATCCAGCTTGTCGCTATGCCTTGCTCCGTCCAGAAGGGCGCACGGTGGATCATGAATGATCCGGCGGCGAGGTTGGTTAGCGAATAGGCGGCAACGATCTTCCACATGGTGAGCGTTCGGGTGGCTTCACGGAGGGACCAGCCAGGGTCCTCCGTGATAACGGGGCTATCTTGGGCGCCTGAAATTACGAGGGTCGCTGCGCCGTCGGGGAGTAGTCCCATGTCTTCGGGTGTGCGCCGTAACAGCAGCAGAGGCAGCGGGACAGTGCCGACGAGGATGACAATCGCGGAGATGCGGAAGGTCTCGCGCCAGCCGATGGAGTCGAGGAGATACTGGTGGGTGAGTGCGAAGGTGATAGCACCCATGGCAATCCCGGCTGCCGCGAGGGATGCTGCTTTGCCTCGCTCGCGGACAAACCATTTGCCGATGGGTACGGTGGTGAGTAGGTTGCCGGGGAAGTGGAACTCGACGACGCCGAGGGCACCGAATCCTAAGAGGATGATCCAGTAGGCGCTGGACTCGCTCATCAGCCAGAGCGCACCGGCTGACACGACTCCTGCGAGGGGAATCAGGACGCGCGTGCCGTATCGGTCGATGAGCGGGCCGAGAAAGAGGGATGACACGCCGTTTGCGCCGAGGCGCGCGGTTTGGGTCCAGCCAAGAGCTGCTCGCGATAGGTTGAGGTCGGAGCCCATGGGGAGCACGAAGAGGCCGAAGGTGAAGCCGACAGTTGCCGCTGATATGAGGCTGACGGAGGTGAGTGTGGCGACAATCACCCACCCGTAATAGGGGCGCATGGACACGTAGTTTAGGTGATGGCCTGCCGGGTCGCAGCGACGCTAGGCGTACTCGTCGTAGATGGAGTCGAACTTGCCGAGCTTGAGCTTGGCCATGTGTTTGCAGATGGCGGTGACCTTGTCGCGGTCCTTGTCGGTGGTGGCCTGCTCGGCGATGGCCTTGGCTGCACGAGCAGTGTGCTCGATGTCGGCACCCTTGTGGACGATGAAGAATTGCCTCTGCTTGGCGTCCAGGTCGTAGGGCGCCTTGCTGAGGTAGTCATCGAACTCGGTGGCGTAGCGCTGGACCATGGTCTCGTTGGAGAGGCCATTGGCGCGCATCTGCACCTCGTTGGCCAAGTACATGTCGTGGATGCAGACGGCGGTGTGGGCTAGGGCGCCGAAGGCGGGCTGGGCGTTGATGAAGTCTTCTTCAGTCAGTCCGAGAGAGATGCCGAAGCGCTTGCACATGGCGGGGTGGGTGAGCTCTTCGCCCATTCCTTGGGCGTAGGCCATGAAGGCGCGATCGGTTGATGCGTGTTGAGCTGCTCCAAGGGCGAAGGCTTTCAATATACCCATGTTGTGGATGTAGTGCTGGATGGCGAAACCCTGCATACGGCGAACGGTGAGCTTTCCGGCGCGCAGGTCGCGGAAGTAACGGCTGTCCAACAGATCATCCACACCCGGCAGGATGATGTCGTTCAGCAGGGAATCAACGAACGCTTGGCTGTCGGTTGCTGTTGCCATGGTTTGCCTCCAGTGACGAGGTACGCGTGATGGGTGCAAGTGTGCGCTGGGCGATGCAGCGGGTCAAGCGTAAGGGGGGGCTGGCGCTGCTTGTGTGAGGAGCGACTGCTCCGGTAGTGTGAACCAGGTTTCTGGAGCATTGGAATTGGCAAACGATCCGTACGATGTGATTGTGATCGGGGTTGGCGGCATGGGGAGCGCGACCGTGTATCAGCTCGCGCGTCGCGGTAAACGGGTCTTGGGGATAGAGCGATTCGGCATTCCTCACGAGATGGGGTCATCGCATGGTCTAACGCGGATCATTCGACTGGCGTTCTACGAAGGGCCGCAATACGTGCCGCTCGGCCGAAGGGCGTACGAACTTTGGCGTGAGCTTGAAGGCCGTCTCGGCGAGCAGATCTTGCACCTGACGGGTTCTGTCCATGCGGGCCCTCGAGGATCTCTGGACTTCGAGGGGACGCTGCAGTTCTGCGTTGAGCAAGATGTCGCTCACGAGGTACTCACGAGCGCGGAACTAACGAGGCGTTGGCCAGGGTACCGGTTGTCTCCCGATGTGATGGCGGTGGTGCAGCCCGACGGTGGGTTTTTAGTCCCTGAACGGTGCATCGAGGGATATGTGGCGGTCGCTCGTGAAGAGGGTGCAGAGGTGCATGAGGAGGAACGTGTTCTCGCTTGGGAGCCGTCAGGAGAGGGCATTCGAGTGGTCACGGACAGGGGCGAGTATGAGGCCGGTGCGCTGGTCGTGACGGCGGGCGCGTGGGCTGGTTCGCTGCTACCAGAGCTTCGTGCATCGCTGGTGGTGGAGCGTCAGGTGGTCGCGTGGCTTGCTCCCCACAAGCCGGAGTTGTTTCAGCCCGATAACTTCCCGGTTTTCACGATGGCCTCAGATGAGGGGCATTTTTACGGCTTCCCTGCGTACGGAGTTCCTGGATTCAAGGTGGGCAAGTTTATCCATGAGGGCAACGCCACGGATCCGGATGCTGTAGATAGAGCGGTGAGCAAGGAGGATGGCGACCTTCTACGCGCGTTTACAGCGCGCCACTTTCCTGATGCCGCTGGGCCAATGATCAAGGCAGCGACGTGCATGTTCACCACTTCTCCTGATGAGCACTTCGTTATCGGGGTCAACAAGGAGCTCCCGCAAGTGTCTTTCGCGGCTGGTTTCTCTGGGCATGGTTTTAAGTTCTGTAGCACGGTGGGCGAGATCATGGCGGACCTGGCAGAGACAGGCGGGACGCGGCACGACATCTCGCTATTCGATCCGGGGCGGCTTCAAGGGTTGCTCGAGTGACTGAGTCTTTCAACATGCGCTTGTTACGGGTTCACCCCCTTGATTCGCCCGTGGTGGCGTTGGCGGTCGATATCGACGGCGTCGGGCAGGACGACGGCGTCCTGCGATCGGTAGCGGCGGTGAAGGTCCACGCGGGCGCGGCCATTGATACGATCGAGGTGGGATCTGGCGATCTGGTGCCGAGGCTCCCCACGTTCGTGGGCGAGGCGCCCATAGTTGGTTACGGTCTGAGCACAGCGGCGGCGCTGCTGGCACAGGCGGGTGTGGCGCTGGGCGCTGGCTGGTGGGACGTTGGTGAGCTGGCGTCGTTGGTGGTGCCGGGCGGCGGCGATGCGCCGCTGGACTCGCTGGCACGTCGACTTGAGGTGGACGGGCTAGCCGACGACAGCGTGGCTTCACGCGCGCAGGCGACGTGGCGTGTATACGACGCGCTGGTGGCGCTGGTCCGCGCACAACCGGTGGCGGTGATGCGCCGCCAGGCCGATCTGATGGCGCGTGCACGCAATCCACTGGCGGAGTTGCTGGCGGCGCTCGCTGAGGCGCCGACGTCCACGGATCAGGGACCTGTAGGCGGGATCGACCAGCGTGAGATCGCGCGAAGGCTGGAACGCCCAAGGCCAATCGGTTCGCCGTCAAAGGCGCAGCAGATGATTGACCCGGACGAGATCACGCGGCTTCTGGCGATCGATGGTCCGCTGGCGGGGCACTTTCCGCGCTACCAACCACGGCTGGAGCAAATCGCGATGGCTCGGGCGGTTGCGCAGGCGATGGGCTCCCGCTCCGACGATGGCGAGGGCCATCACCTAGTGGTGGAAGGGGGCACGGGGATCGGGAAGTCCGTCGCCTACCTGCTGCCTGCGATCCTGTTCGCGGCCCGCAACAATGTGCGTGTGGTCGTGTCCACCAATACGATCAACCTCCAGGAACAGCTCATCACGAAGGACATACCGGCGCTTATTGAGGTGCTGGATTCGGTGGGCGGGCTGGACCTGTCGAAGTTCCGCTACACGCAGCTCAAGGGAAAGGCGAACTACCTATGCCTGCGCCGCTGGGAAGCGCTGGCCAACAGCGATCTGCTGACTCCGGACGACGCAGCGACGATGTCGAAGACGCTGGGTTGGCTCCGACACACGCGCACGGGAGACCGGGCTGAGCTTTCGCTACGGGGCAGCGACCTGGACACGTGGAACCGGATGAGCGCGTCGAATTTCGGATCGTGTCCGGGCGCTCGCGAGCAAGCGTGCTTCTACCGCCATGCGCGCGATGAGGCGAACGCGGCGCAATTGGTGGTGGTGAACCATGCGCTGCTGCTTTCGAACATGCAGGTGGACGGCACGGTGCTGCCCGACTTCGACTACCTGATCATCGATGAGGCGCACAACTTGGAGGAGGAGGCGACACGCCAGTTCGGGTTCCGGGTGTTGCAGACCACGGTTGAAGAGTTGGCCGAGCGTCTGGGGAATGCTACCCATAGCCTGGGCAACGCGTTGAAGGTAAGCCCTCTCGAAGAGCAGCAACGCGAGGATGCGCAGCGCTGCATGGATGAGGTGCAGGCCCCTCTGCACGAGGTTCGCGATCGATGGGCGAAGTTGATGGCGGGGCTCGTGGCGTTCACGAAGGCGCAACAGGAGGGCGGCGACGATGGTGAGCTTCGCATCACGCCAGGGCTTCGCGCGCAACCAGCGTGGACGGACATTGAGATCGCGTGGGACGAGTTCGAGCAGGCGTCCGCCGAGGCGTCGAACCGTGCGGATGCGCTGTGGCGGATCATGGAGAACCTGCCATCTGAGCGGGTGCCGGGCCTGGACAACCTAAAGGGATCGATGGCGGATTGGTCTGCAGATCAGAGTGACGCGCGTGCACGGGTGTCGGGGTTCATTTCGAACCCCGACAAGATGATGGTGTATTGGCTGGGCCGTGGGAATGGCCCGCTGTCGATGAACGGTGCGCCGTTGGAAGTGGCTTCACGCTTGCAGGATGAACTGTTTGCGCAGAAGAAGTCGGTCATCCTGACGAGCGCTACGTTGGCGGTGCGGGGCGAGTTCAAGCACGTTCGGGAGAGGTTGGGGGTGGAGGACAGCGAGGAGCTTTGTCTGGGCTCGCCGTTCGACTACCGTCGCGCGGCGCTGCTGGCGCTGCCAACGGACGTGCCGGAGCCCAACGTGCGTGGGTATGCCGAGGCCGTCGCTGAGATCGTGGCGCAACTGGCGCTGGAGGCCGGCGGGCGGACGCTGACGCTGTTCACGTCGCACGCGGGCGTGCGTGGTACGGCGGCGGCGCTACGGCGATTGCTGCCGAGGAAGGGCATCTCAGTGTTGGCGCAGGGCGTTGACGGGACCCCGCAGCAGTTGATCTCGCGCTTCCAAGAGAACCCGAAGTCGGTGTTGCTGGGGACGGCGAGCTTCTGGGAGGGCGTGGATATCGCGAATAATGCGATGAAGGTGCTAGTGGTCGCGCGGCTGCCGTTCAACGTGCCGACGGAACCGGTGTTCGCCGCGCGATCAGGGCTCTACGATTCGCCGTTCATGCAGTACGCGGTACCGCAGGCGGTGCTGCGCTTCCGCCAAGGGTTCGGGCGCCTCATCCGTAATAAGGACGACCATGGTGTGGTGGTCGTCCTCGATAGTCGGATCACGTCCAAGCCGTACGGAAAGGCGTTCCTGGATTCGGTGCCGCCTGCGACCGCGCTACGAGCGCCGTTGGCGGAGGTCCTTAGTGGCGTTCGCGATTGGCTGCGGGCGCCCGAGGAGTCAGGCGGGTGACGGCGCCGTTCGTTCTGCCGATAGATCAGGTAACTCGCCCGCTGGACCTCAGAAGTACGCTGGCTTGCGGGCAGTGCTTTCGCTGGCGCGTGGAGGAGGGCGGAGCCTGGAACGGCGTATTGGGGCGCGATCTGGTGCGCCTGAGCATGGGCGAGGACGGACTGGTCATCGAGAGTTCGGCGAGTGCGACGACGGCCGCAGAGGTGGCGGAATCCATCGCGGCGTACTTGCGACTCGATGACGATTTGCCCCGGTTGCGATCTGCGTTAGGGGGCGACCCCCACCTGCGGGATGCGTTGGGTAATTACCCCGGGCTGCGCCTGATGCGGCAGGAGCCGTGGGAGACGTTGGCAGGATTCATCCTGTCGTCGACATCGAACATCCCACGTATCTCGAAGACGGTGGAGCTACTGTCGGATACGTTCGGTGATGAGGTGGAGCTTGGCGGCACACGACGCCACACGTTCGCGACGGCCGAGGCATTGGCCGAGGCTGGGGAGCAACGGCTGCGGGAGCTGGGTTGTGGGTTTCGCGCGCCATACCTGGTGGGCGCGGCCGAGGCGGTGGCAACGGGCAGGCTGCCGCTCGATCAGCTGCGAGGCGCGCCTTACGCGGACGTGGCTGGTCAACTGACGGAGCTCCGAGGGGTCGGTGAGAAGATTGCGGATTGCGCGATGCTTTTCTCGCTGGACCGCCTGGAGGCCTTCCCTGCAGATCGTTGGGTGCGCAAGGTGTTGGTGGATCTGTACGACCTGCCAGCGAACATCAGCTATGAAGGCGCTCGCGAGTGGGCGTGGGGCAGGTGGGGAGCGGATGCGGGGTACGCTAATCAGTACCTGTTCTGGAACGCGCGCCAGAGCACAAGGCCTATGCGCATCTCACAGTGATCTGTCAGTGAACTAGTCGCGCGGGCGCGTTGCTGCTCCCGTACCTCGCCGATATCCTGCGCGGGACGGGCGAAACCCCTCTTGGAGTGTGTATGACTATGGCAGAGCTGGATTTTTCCGGCAAGGTGGCGATCGTGACAGGTGCGAGCCGCGGGATCGGGCGTGCGTTGACGTTGGCGCTGGCTGAACGAGGCGCGACTGTGGTGGTGTCGGCGCGCCGGCTGGAGTCGTCCGTCGGCACGGGGGGTACGCTGGCCGAGACGGTGGCGGAGGCGGAGGCGTTGGGTGCGATTGTGCTGGCGGCGCCCGCCGAGATAGTTAACGAGCAGGGCCCGCAGCACATCGTGCAGCGGGCGATCAAGACGTTTGGTCGGATCGACATTCTGATCAATAATGCGGGCTCGTTTCCGAAGTTCGCGATCGCGGAGATGGACCTGCGAGAGTGGCGGGATATGCTGGCGATCAATCTGACGGCGCCTTTCTTGATGTGCAAGGCGGTGATCCCGCAGATGATCGGGCAGGGTGGTGGCAACATCCTCAATGTCTCGTCTGGCTTGTCGCTGAGCTACGGCGAGGGGCGCGTGGCCTACGGAACGTCAAAGGCGGGCCTGAATACGTTTTCAGAGCTTCTGGCGGAAGAGGTCAGGCCGCACGGGATCGCGGTGAATGCGTGGATGCCGGGGCTGATCTCGACTGACATGTCTGGGCACCATGGCGAGGACGTATCGGTGGTCGTGCCGTCGGTGATGTGGGCGGTGGTGCAGACCGTAGGCACGTTTACGGGGCAGGTGGTGCGCTGTCGTGAATTCGGTGAGCTGTGGGGGCCGAAGGGCTAGCCGGGCTCGGCGGGGGCAGGCGTGGCTCGGAGCACAGGCTTGCGGGCGGATGCGGCCAGGCCTGCTGCACCGACGAGCAGCCCGATGCCGAGCATGAAGATGCCGGAGTAACCGCCGGTGAAATCGAACCATAGCGCCGCTGCGAATGGTCCCATTGCGTTGGTGGACATAAGGATGGGCGATATCAGGCCGCGGATGGCGCCGATGGAGTCCCTGCCGAAATAATCTGCCCAAATGACCTGATTGTTGGTTATCTGAATGCCTGCCGCAGTCCCGTAGATGACGCCGAATAGAATCGCGATGGGTGCGCTGCCGGCGACCAGTAATACGATGATGCTAGTCGCGGTCAAGAGATAGGCTGCCGCGAGTACGAGCTGCGGAGCGACTTTTTCAACGACGAACCCGGTCAGGATCATGGCGGGCATGCCCACGAGCGGCGCGACGGCCAGTGACGTGACGGTGGCGCTGGTGCTTACTCCGTTGCCGGTGAGGTAAGAGTACCAGTGGAAGTTGATGCCGGTGGCGACGAAACTCTGGGTTGCGAGGGCGCTGAGGAGAAAGTAGAACGCGGGCGTCCGCAGGGCTTGCTTGCGGCTGAAGGATACCTCCTCGACGGGCCGGGGCGCTGAGCCGTGAGTCTGGGCCAACCGCAGGTCGGGGATGCGGCCGTCGGGGTGCTGGCCGACGTCCTCCGGCTCACGCCGCAGGAACAGTGCGCTGGGGAGTAGTGCGATCACCCAGACCGAGATTCCAAGGGAGATGGAGGCGGCGCGCCATCCGCTGATGGCCATGACCCAGCCGATCATGGCGGGATAGGCGGCGTGGCCCAAGCGTTGGCCCAAGCTCGCTACGCCTATGGCGCGACCGCGCTTGGCGATGAACCATTTGGGGACGATGACGCCGACGACCAGGAAGAAGGTGGAGGCGACGAGTGTTCGCCCGAGGAACTGAAGGATGAAGTACTGCCACAGCGAGTGCATCATGCCCATGGCGATGAAGAGAGCACCCATGAGAATGACGGCGGCGGTCATGACCCCGCGACCGCCGTAGCGATCCATGAGGGGGCCCATGAAGACGGCGGTAAGTCCTCCTGCGAAGGTACCGATGGCCATGGGTAGGGTGAACATGGCGCGGGACCAACCGAACTCGGCGGTGATGGGTTCTTGGAAGACGCCGAGGATGGGGTTGGTTTCGACGCCCCCAGCGAACGAAACGAGGCTGACGACCCCGATGATCGTCCAACCGTAGAACTTACGGGGCCGCTTGGTTTTGGGCCTAGCGCCCTGTTTATTAGGGCCGTTGCCCTCGGGAGACGAGTCGTCGCTCATGCAGGGGTCAGTTCACCGTGATTACGAACTTGCCAAAGTGGTCGGAGCGCTCCATCTCGTCGTGGGCGTCGGCGACCTCTTCGAGCGGGAGCTCGCGATGGACGGCGCCTTTGAGCTGTCCCTTGCCCGCGGCATCGGCAATCTGGGCGAGCTCGTCGGTGCTGCCCATGAAAACGCCGAACAGTTTCAGCTCCTTGGAGAAGAGTTGGCCAAGGTGGATCTGGGACTGGTAGCCGCTGGTGACGCCGCAGGTGCCGAAGCGCCCGCCACGGGCGAGTGATGCGTAGGCGGCCTCGAAGAACAATGCGCCGGTGCTGTCGACGATGAGGTCGACGCCGCGACCGCCGGTGATCTCCTTGACCCGCTCGGCGAGGTCTTCGGTCTTGTAGTTGATGCTGTGATCAGCACCCAGCTCATGGGCCTTCTGAATCTTTTCCGGGGTGCTGGTGACGGCGATACAATCCGCACCGACGACACCCTTGATGATCTGGATAGCTGCGGTGCCGACGCCGCTGGAAGCAGAGAGGACCATGGCGGTCTCATGCTGCTTGAGCTGGCCTTCGCGGACGATGATGGACCAGGTGGGCAGGAATACCGTTGGGAGGGATGCGGCCTGGACGTAAGAGAGGGGGTCGGCGATGGGGACGACGTTGCCCGCTGGGACCACGACGAGCTCGGCGTATGAGCCTTGCAGCTGGGTACCGAGCATCTTGGGAAACGGGACGGTGGTCAGCAGCGGGTTGATCACGACCCGCTGGCCCACGGTGAGCTCGGCGACGCCGTTGCCGACCTCGATGATATCGCCCGCAGAATCGCCACCGAGGATGCGTGGGAATTGGTCGTCGGCCTGCTTGGTGCCCCGGATCCCTGCACGGGTGTAGAGGTCGAGCCTGTTAATGGAGGCGGCCCTGATTCGGATGAGAACCTCACCGGCGCTGGGCCTTGGGTCGGGCATTTCTCCGACTTCGATGACGGATGGGTCACCGTGCTTGCGGATGAAGGCTGCTTTCAACTTATCTCTCCTGTAGCCACCGTTGGATGAAGCGTGTGGCTCCTTGCCGACTTCGGACCGTGCCGTCTAGCTCCGCGCTACGCAGTGTCTGTAGGGCTTGCCCTGTGGGGGGGCCTGACGGCACGCCGATGCGGGCGAGCGCTTCGCCGTCTAGGTGACGCAGGACGAACTTGCTGCGCTGCATGTAGCTCCGGAGCGAAGCTCTGACTGGGGCGCTCTCCGAGACTGCTACTAGTGCGGACAGGGCCGCTTGGGGAATGTTTCGGGCGACCAGGTCAACCGCGCTCGGTGCCGCTCCGCTCAATTGAGGTTCGGCCTCCCGGAGCTGAACCGTAGCCAGCGCGAGAATGGCTTGACGCTTGGGTAAGCTCAGGCGGTGCGTCACGGCTGCGACATCGCTCGTGGATAAAGAGTACATCAGGGCCGCGAGGAGTTCCAAACCGCGAAGGTTGCGCCGGGTCGCGGAAAGCAGTGCTCGCCCGACGGCGTCGGCACGGAACGCGGGGTGGATCTGGCCAAGCAACCCGCGGCGGTGAGACTTCATGAGCGCGGTTGCACCTCGGGGGTCGATGAGCATTCGTTCGATCTCGTGGCGAACACGCGTGCCTGACAAGCGATTGATGAGAGGAGCGTCGCGTCGCATCCAGCGCGCGGTGGTTCGTTCGATGTGGAACCCCAGCCGGACCGCGTAGCGCACAGCGCGAAAGGTGCGTGTGGGGTCGTCTCGGAATGAGCGATCGTGCAGTACCCGGATGACGCCCGCGTCCAGATCGGCTCGGCCACCATGAGGATCAGAGACCTCACCGAAGTCGGCTGGTGCGAGCGACGCGGCCATGGCGTTGACGGTGAAATCGCGGCGGCGCAGATCCTGATCAAGGGTGCTTAGTGTGACGGAGGGCAGCGTCCCGGGTTGGGGATAGGTCTCCGTCCGGGTGGTGGCGAGGTCGAAGTGCTGCCCGCTGATCGTCAGCTTCACGGTGGCGAATGGCGTGATGGGGCCGACGCTGCCGCCGAGCGCCGACGTTAGGGTGCGGCCAAGGCCGTCAGCCGGCGTCTCAGAGGTGAGATCAATGTCGAGTACGGGCACGCCGAGCAGGGTGTCACGCACCACACCGCCGACGGCCCATAGCTTGGTCCCATGGGCATGGGCGGCCTGGCCCAACGCCTGGAGCAGCGCTAGCCGGTGCGTATCGAGCGCGTTCTCGAAGTGGAGCGATGGCATGGGATGAGCGTACCACGGGGCCTGTAGGCGGTTAGTGCTGGCCGCTGGAAGGGTCAAGCGTCAGGAGCTTACTCTAGGGGGATGACTTGCACCGCCGCAACGGCGATGACGAGCAAGACGTGCTCGCCTGGCGCCTCAGACACCGCGGTCGCGAGTGCGGAAATTTCTTCCTCAGTGAGTACGGGCACGCCCGCGTCGTCGCGACGTTCCCAGAGCGTTACGGTGGCGTTGGCCAGGGAGGCGATACGCTCCACTGTGGACCCGGCCGCGTTGGAGGCGACGGCGGTGATCCGCTTCGGGGATGCAACGGGTACAGGCTTCGGCTCTGGTTCGAGCGCACGGTCCTCCTTCATGATCTGCCAATGGTAGGCGCTCACCAACGCGGCGGCGACGACGACGCCGAAGCCCCAACGAACGTCGTAGAAGACTTCTGCACGTAGCTGGCGGTCGAGGGCAGCTTGCAGGATCTGGAAGAGCACGATGCTCGCGGAGATCAAGGTGGCGAGCACGGCGATGCCGAATACCGAGAACATGTAGGCCCGGCGGGAGAGCATCCCGCGTTCTGCAGGGTTAGCGGCGTCTGCCGCGACCTGCTTTCGGAGCCAGTGACGCACCCAGAGCGGCGCGCCCACGACGATGGAGGTGAACGCTGCGGCCAGCGGCGTGGCCCACCAGCGTGAACCTACTATGACGTTGCTTCCGGCACCAGTAATCAATCCGAAAATGACGCCTACGAGTACTGAGATGCCGATGGCCATGGTGGCGAGGCCTACGGCAGCTGAGAGGTAGCGGTAGACGCGGTCGCCAGAGACCGAACGTTGGGGATCTTCAATAGCATCTTGGGCGTCCTGCTGCGAGACCAATCGGTGGTATGTCCACAGCGCGACACCTGCGATAGAGACGGCTACGGCTGCAGGAAGCACGTCGAAGGGCGCTGCTGCTGATGCCCCTTCTTCCCCGCCGAGTACCCAGTCAAGGATGGAGAACACTGCGATGGAGACACCGGAAACGGTGACGACGAGGCCACCGAAGATGCCGATTACGTAGACGGCAGCGAGGCGGAACTCCGACGTGTGGTCACCGACTGTGGCACGGTGCCAGTGGAACCACCACCAGCCGCCGCCGACAAGGGCGATGGCCAAGCTGCTACGGGCGTTGTCGTCCCATAGATCGTCTGCACCGACGCCTGCGATGCTGTCGGTGAACAGGCTTGCGTAGGCATCGGCGAGCAGGCTGTGCAGGAAGAAACTTGCGCCCACGGCAAGCATGATCAGGCCGTAGGTGGAGGTGAGGTAGACGTAGAGCCGCCGCACAGCGACTGCGACTGCAGATGGCTGGCCTTCAACCGATTCGGTCCGCCAATGGAAGTACCAGACCACAGCCCATACCAGCGGCGCGGCGAACTGCGAGGCCTCAAGGTTTTCGAGCCCAAGCAGGTCACTGAGGATTTGGGACGCTGTGACAGCGACGACGACCCCGGCGATCATCATCACCGAGTACGTGTAGAACTTTCGGCCGAGGGTGCCGGCCTCTGTGGGGTAGGTGACCAGCGATTTGGACCCCGCGCGCGTCAGGAGGAGCCACACGGGGAACCCAACGATGGTCGCTGCGAGACCGAACGCGGCCTGGTCAGTGCCGCCACGCCGTCCGATGGCTGAATCGAAGATGCTCTCCAACGTGGACGAGACGAGGAGGGTCACTCCGGACGTTGCGAGCATGAGGGAAATGAAGGCAAGCCCGTAGAGGAACAGACGCCTTGTGGTGCCGACGCCGGGTATGGATTCGGTCCCTTTGGCACGCCTGACTGCAATGACGACTCCTGCAATTAGGGCGATGAAAATGAGAGGAAAAAAGAGAGCCGAGGCGATCACAAAGATATCCATGAATGCTCCTACGATGCGGCAGGGGACGGGGCGGGCTGCGGTATTGGTGTTGCGGTGGGCTTCAGGCGAGTGAACGGACAGCCGCTGAAGGGCCAGGGCGCTTCGGTCACTAGCCAGTCGTCATCGGACTTCGTGAGTGCGAAGCGAGCCTCGTGGTTGCTCTCCGAGAAGTCGAAGGGAGGTGACCCTCTGAAGCTCGTGACACTCACGGTCACGTCTGCCTCGTCGCCGTAGAGGTCAACGGAGTCGAGCTCTACGCGGAGCCCTGCGCTCTGGCCATCGGCGATGTGACGCCGGAAATCGGCTTGCGCGCATTCATCGACGGCAATGCTGGCTAGCATGTCGTAGGCAACGTCGAACGCACCGTCGTCGATGGCGAGGATGAAATCCTGGACGCGGGCTTCCGGTGAGCCTGGGGGCAGGGGCTCGGGATCGCCCGATGACGCCAGGAGCGTGACGATCACGGCGATCACTCCAAGCGCGCCCACACCTGCGGTCATTCCTGCCAACCAGCGTGCGGATGAGGTCGTGGGCATGGAGATCCCCCTGCTAGCGAGACGCATGGTCGCACGGGTGACATGCGAGGTACACGCGTCGCAGAGGCACGAAACGTTGAATCGGGTTGGTTACGGGCTCGCCGAGCAGATGTCGGGCCGGGGGGGGGCACGAGCATGAGACGAGCGGCGTTAGCGGAATGTTCCCTAACGGGTTGCTGTGACGGTGAATTGACCTGGCTGGCTCGTCCGGTGCGTCAGGCCGCCAACCACAAGCACTGTGGGGCGTTCGACCACGAATGTTGTGTCATTGTTTTCGTCGAGGGCAATGGCCGACACGGTGACGTCGGCGCCGGTGCCAGCGATCGTCCTGAGCTCGAAGCGCTGGGGTATGCCATCGCGGTGGACCGACGCGAAGCCCTCAGCCCGCCAGCCAATGTCAACTTCTGCGTCGTCGGCGAACCCGGCTTCGGGGATGCTGATGTCGTCGATGCACCAGCCAGCCGTGTTGATGGAGTCGTCGGTGACGTAGTTGAAGCGCAGTAGTACGCCGGAACCGGCGTAGAGGGTCAGGTCGATCTGGTCTTCCATCCACCCACCGCTCTCGCCGGTATACGAGGGTCCCATCGAGGTGCCTATCGGGTCGTCGTTGGTGGTACGACCGCCTTCCAGGATGCGCCACGACTCGCCTTTGTCCGTGGACGCGGCGACGTAGCCGCGGTCGAAGCCGTTCTCGATGGCATACCACGACCAGAAGCGCAGGGTCGGCTTGTTGATGCCCCGGAGGTCGAATGTGCGGGTTAGCGTGGAGTCAATGCCATCTCCTCGGTTGCCCCACCAGCAACGATCGCCGCTGTGGGGCGCGACGGGGAGGACGGGAGTGCTGGATGCGCCGTCGAATCGCAACTTGAGAGGGATGTTGCCGGGATCGATGCGCAGGTACCAACCACCGAGCTGGGGCGCTGCGCCGTCGATGGCCCCCGGCGCCGCCAGCAGATGATCGACGCGCACGCTGCTAGGTGTGTCGATATAGGCGTAGGGACCGTCGACGGCGCGGGCGACGTTGGCTGCGAGCCAGTCGCCGAAGAACGATGAGAAATCATCGGGTTGGCTCTCGAAGAACGCGTTCATGCCGTCGACGCCATCCCGCGGCTCGCGGACGATCTGCTGGATGCCTTCGAGGCCGGTCCTGGCGTGCAGGTAGGAGAAGAGGAGCGATCCCGCCGCGTAGGCGGCGATCGACTCTCCGGGCTCCTCCGGCCAGTTTGAGAGTGAGACGCCTGGGTTGCTGAAGAAAGCGTCGTTGGGTAGTTTCGGCAGATTGAGGAGACCGACTGCGAATTCGGCGAGGCCTTCCGCGACCCAGGTCTCTTCGGTGGAGTCGATGTGCCATTGGATCAGATGTTGGAGCTCATGGGCGAGGGTACCTAGGTAGCGTTCCGAGCCTGCGTCGGAGCTGTTCATGACCATCATTACACGCTCATTGGAGAATTTTTGGGCGCTGGTTGGCAGTGCGTCTGAACTGGCGAAGTAGCCGGCAAGCCCCGGTGTGAGAGTGTTGACGATGGTGATTTTGCCTGGCAATGTGAGATCAGGTGTGGAGATGCGGAGCACCTCGGGTAGCACTCGATCTTCGAATGCATCGGCAGAGCGCTCCAGATCACGAGAGGCTATATCGATGGAATTGGCGACGTACCAGAGGGCGGAGTCGCTGACGTGCTGGAGGGTGGCCTCGACCTTATGCATCTTCGGGCCATCCACATTGAGTATCCAGAATGACGCCTGCGTACCGACGGTCTCGTCGCGATACAGAATGTTCTTCGTCAGGGGCGTGGGAGAGTTGCCGAGGTAACGTGCCACGAGATCGAGCAGGTTTCGATCTGGCGCAGGAGGGATGCCGACACCAACGGGTAGTGTGGCTGACGACGGCGTGGGGGAGGGTGATGATAGAGTGGGGGTCGGCGTTGGGTCGGAGGCGCAGGAGACCAGCGCAAGCGACGCGATTGCGAGTGGGGCCAAGGCCAAAATCGTACGTGGGCCCACGGCTAGTTGAAGTGGTTCATGGCGTGATCGGTGCCGTGCTCGACCCACGCCTCAACGGCGACAGCCGCTTGTTTAAGCGCTTCTTGGAGCAACGTAGCCTCGTCACCGGAAAACCCGCCAAGCACGTGCTGGATGGCTCCCTGTGACGGTCTGCCGATGCCGATGCGGAGGCGCGGGTACTCCTGCGTGCCGAGGTCGGCGTTGATGGAGTTGAGGCCGTTGTGCCCGCCTGAACCGCCAGACTTGCGAAGACGCATCTTGCCGACAGGTAGATCCAGGTCGTCGACCAGCACGAGCATCGAGGTGGACTTGGCTTTGAATCGCGCGGTGAGGTAGCGGGCGGCGATGCCGGTTTTGTTGACGAACGTCCGTGGCTGCGCGAGCACGACACTCTTGTCGGCGATGGTGCCCTGGCCGAGGACGACGTCTTTGCGTTTGTCATTGAGCCTGATCTCTGCACGCTCGGCGAGTAGGTCGATCAGCATGAAGCCGACGTTGTGGCGGGTGTGGGCGTACTTGTCGCCGGGGTTGCCGATACCTACGAGCAGCAGGGGAGGTTCCTTGCTGCTGTGCTTGCTACGGCTGGATAGCCAATCGAAGACTCTAGCCACGCGTATCCACCTTTAGAGGGCTTCTGGTTGGTCGAGGAGTTCGGTGATGAACTCGACGACGGCATCGTCGAGTACGTTTGCGAGCCCCGATAGGTCACTGACCTGGACAATCTGGATGAAGCGGTCAATCTGGTCGTCTCCGGAGTGTTCGAGTATACGGTGGGCGATGGCGAGAGCCAGGCGCCGGTTCTGCTCGCCGAGGGCTTCGTCCACGCAAGAGGTGAGTTGCTCGACGTCGCTGGTGGGAGGCGTTGCACCCAGCTGCATGCCGCAGGTGGGGCACATCGATGCAACGTTAACGTCGTCCATGTCGCGCTCGGTGTCACAAGCTATGACGGCGTTGCGCATCTCGCCGACGAGGGCAGGTAGGCCGAAACCCACGGGCTGGCCGAGCGTGGGCATAGCGTTGAGCCGTTCGAGGACGTTGGCCTTCCGCCAGGCCGAGTCCACGGCATGGGCGAGGGCGCCGAGCTCGGCGTGGTACGTCTGGTGATGGCGAAGGTAGGCCGTAGCGTACCGACGCTGGAAGAGGCGGCCACTCTCAACGAGGGCAGCCCATTCGTGGGGTGAGATGAGCAGGCGCGGGGCCCGGAGGCGCTCGGCGAGCACTTGGTGCTCTGTGAAGGCCTCGCCGGACGCTTCGTCGATCGACGTGGCTACGAGCCAGTCGCTGATGCCTGCGAGTGTGAATGCTTCGTCGTCTGCGCTCGCCCACGCCTGCCAGAGGGCCATCGTCGCCACGAATATGGCGGGTGTGACTGCTCCAAAGCGCGCAGCCGCCAGTGCTGCGTCGACAGAGTCGGCGGAAGCGATCTCGTGCAAGAGCGCCAGCTCGCGCGGCAGATCCTGGCTGCGCTGGGCAGTCGTTAGCCTGGTTAGCGTGCGCGCGACTTGGGGTAGGTCGTCCTGAATCTCGCTGATGCGACGTGCTGCCGCCTCTTGGATGTCTTGGCCCGGGCTTAGGTGACCGGAGAGCGCGGCAAGGTAGGGGTCGGTCGTCGCAGGAGCTTCGGTGTGGCTGAGAGATTCGATCCGCTCCCAGAGACCGAAGGGCCATCGCAGGGATGGTGTGTCGCCGGGGCCGATGACGTCGCCCTCCAAGGGCGTGGCGTCACGCCGCAGAAGGCCGTGACCGGGGCGCAGGCGAATCGAGTGGTGGCCAGTGGTTATCCACAGGAGGAGGTAAGCCGTCGCCATCGGGTAGGTGAGGCCCATCTCGTGGGCGAGGGCGTGGCCGATGTCGCTGGGCGCCCAGCCGTCGTCAACCATGGTTGATAGATGCTGGGCGATGGGTGTCTTGGAGACGTCGGTAACGCGGGGTGCGAGTGACGACGAGAGGCCCAGCGCCGGCCCGAACAAATCGAGGGCGAACGCTGAGGAATCGCTTGGGCCTGTGGCGGCGACACTCGCGACGGCGGCGTTGAAGATGATGGGCGCGTCCGATTCGGGGCGTATAGGAATCTCGAGGAGATCTGGTCTGATGGGGGTGTTGGGGTAGGCGCGCTCAAGGAGGAGCTTGCCGATGCGCTCCGCCCACGTGGACCAGTAGCCGTCGGCGAATATCTCCAGGAGGCTGGCGTCGAGCGAGGGCGCGGCAATGAGGTGGCCGTCGCGGAACGAATCAGTCCATGCACCGACGGCATTGTCCTCGATATCTCGGGTCTCGGTCGACAGCAGGTCGAACGTGTCAGTGTCGGTGGCGTAGGTGCCCATGGCTTCGCGTAGTGAGCGCAGTGCCATTTCAGCACTCTCGAGTTCGGGTGACCGTGCGCCGGGGACGTAGACGGCGATGCGATGGTCGTGCAACGACCGGGGGAAGATGTGGGCATGGCTTTCGAGGAAGATAACGCGGAAGTAGGCATCTCCTTTGAGCGGTTGCCCGTGGGTTGGGTGCCATGATGCGGTGCGGATGACTTCGCCTGTGTAGACGATACCTAAGTGCTCTACCGAGACGGGTGTGGGCCCTAATGCGTCCGAGGTCACGCCGGTCTCTCCGTCAACGCGCTGAGCTTTTCCTCCAACTCTGTGAGCTCTCGCTCGGTGAGAGTTGAAATCTGGAGCCGTTCAGCATCGTCTGCCTTGGAGCCTGGCTCCTCGCCGACAACCACGTAGCTGGTCTTCTTGCTGACGCTGCCGGTGACCTGGCCGCCACGCTCTTTGATGAAGCCTTCGGCCTGCGAGCGAGTGAACCCTTCGAGGCGCCCGGTGACGACGAAGCGCAGACCCTCGAACGGGTGCGGGATGTCGGTTTCGGGAGCGATCTCGGCTTCCAGTATCACTCCTGCATCGGCGAGCTCGGCGACGATGAGGCGATTGCCTTCGTTCTGGAAGTGCTCGACGATCGATTGTGCGACGATGGGGCCGATGCCAGGGATGGCCTGGAGGTCGTCTTCGGTGGCGTCCATGAGGCGATGGACCGAGCCGAAGCGACGCGCTAAAAGGTCGGCGGTCTCACCACCGACGTGGAATATGCCAAGGGCGGATATCACGAAGGACAAGGGGCGTCCCTTGCTCTGGTGGATGGCGTTCACCAGATTCGCGGCGCTTTTCTCGCCCATGCGCTCCATGTCGGCGAGCTGCTCGGCGGTGAGTTTGTAGATGTCGGGGAAGTCGGCGATCAGCGCCTGTTCCAGGAGTACGGCAACGAGTTTTTCGCCAAGACCCTCGATATCCATCGCGGGCTTGGACACGAAGTGGCGTATGCGCTCGTACTGCTGTGCGGGGCAGCGGGAGTTCACGCAGCGATGGGCGGCCTCTCCCTCCTCGTGAACCACCAGGGTTTCGCAGAAGGGACAGTGGACTGGCATCGCGAAGGGAATCTCAGCGCCGGTGCGCCGATCGAGTACGGGGCCTACCACGCGCGGGATGACCTCACCGGCGCGCTCAATGATGACGTAGTCGCCCTTGCGAATGTCTTTGCGCCGAATGTCGTCTTCGTTGTGGAGCGTTGCATGCTGGATGGTGACGCCGCTCACCTGCACGGGCTCAAGCACCGCGTAGGGGTTGAGGGCGCCGGTGCGGCCCACGTTGATCTCGATACGCAAGAGCTTGGTGATGGCCTGCTCGGCAGGGAACTTGTACGCGATCGCCCAGCGGGGCTCGCGACCGACGATGCCGAGGTGGCGTTGGTAGTCCAAACGATCGATCTTGATGACGACGCCATCGGTCTGGTAGTTCTTCTCGAAGCGCGATTCGACCCATTCGGTGTGGTAGTCGATGGCGGAACGGAGCGATTCGACGCGGCGGAGTTCCGGGTTCACTCTGAACCCGATGTTACGCAGCCATTCCATGACTTCTGCATGGGTCTCGGGGCTGACGCCGCCTTCGATCCGGCCGAGCGCGTAGATCCAGAGATCGAGACGTCGTTGCGCCGTGATGTTGGGGTCGAGCTGACGCAGAGAACCAGCGGCGCCGTTGCGCGGGTTGGCGATGAGTTGCTCGCCCCGCTCGGCGCGCGCTTCGTTGAGTTGCGCAAAGGAGTCACGCGGCATGTAGACCTCGCCGCGGACTTCAATCCGCGAAGGAAGGTTGTGGCCGGGCCGCAAGACGAGGGGCACGGCGTTGATGGTGCGGACGTTGGGAGTTACGTCCTCGCCGCGTAGGCCGTCGCCACGGGTGGCGCCGCGTACAAGCGAACCGTCTTCGTAGGTCAGCGCGATGGCGAGTCCGTCGACCTTTGGCTCGCAGACCATGGCGAAGGTGTCGACCTCAAGCAGGCCAGCGGCGCGTTTGTGCCAGGCGGCAAGCTCATCGTCGTCGAATGCATTGCCGAGGCTCAACATCGGCTGCGGGTGCTGGACCTCGCGGAACTCGGGGGAGGGCGGCGCTCCTACGCGCTGCGTTGGCGAGTCGAGCGTGACGAGATCCGGGTTGAAGGATTCAAGTTTACCCAGCTCCACAAGTAGGGAGTCGTAGTCCGAATCGCCTATCAGGGGCGAGTCGAGGACGTGATAGCGGTAGTTGTGGAGATTGAGTTGTTCGCGGAGCTCGTCGATGCGGGCCTTGGCGGATTCGTCTGCCATGCGCGAACTCCGTGGAGAGGTAGGCGCGAGTATAGCAGGGGCCGTGGTTAGTATCTCGAAGGGATCGTCGGCAATCGATAGAGGTTGCGAGTATCATCGGCGCGACCTTTCCAGAGTTACGCTCAAGGAGTCCCTTTGGCCGTCGAACCTGCACCTCACATCCCCCGCGCCTGGCCTTTCAAGAAGGTGTACTACGGCTGGGCCGTGGTGTCGGCATCGACGGTTGCGGCGTTCGGTATGGCGCCGATGTTTGGCCCGGTGCTAGGCGTCTTCTTTACGTCGATCGAAGAGGAGCTCGGGTGGGACAGGGCGACCATCGCGCTGGCGTTCACGATCGGGAGCTCCATGGGGTCCCTCTTCCAGTTCTTGATCGGCCACCTGCTGGACAAGTATGGTGCTCGATTGATCGTGGCCGGGGCTGGGGTGCTGATCACAGTGGCGATGCTTGGCCTGTGGCGCATGCAGGAGCCGTGGCAGTTCTGGGTGTTCTTCGGCGTTGGCCGTGGATCGGCGTTGGCGGGTATCCAGATAGGGACGAGCGTGGCGCTGTCCAACTGGTTCATCCGCAAGCGTGGACGGGTGATCGCGATCCGCGGTGTTGGGCAGCGAGCGGGGCAAGCCGCGATGCCGATGATCATATTCGCGATTATGGCCGTTTGGGGCTGGCGCGAGGCGTTCCTGGCACTTGCTGTAGTGACCGCGATCATGATCATCCTGCCTGCGGTCCTGTTCATCCGGCGGCGGCCAGAGGATATGGGCCTGACGATAGAAAACATGACGCCTGACGAGCTGGCTGATCTACGCAAAGGCGGACAATCAGGGGCGAGAGGCCTCGCGAGGCAGGTGCACGACATTTCGTTCACGCTCGCTGAGGCGCGGCGGACGAGGGCTTTCTGGATCCTGCTGTTCTACTCGATCGTGGACCGGTTCGCGTTGGGTGCGATCAACCTTCACATGGTCGCGAACTTTGAGGACCAAGGGCTGGCGCTTGGCCTGGCGGTGAGCACGCTGTCGATCTTCGCGGCAACGTCGGCGCTCACGGCGCTGCCTTGGGGCTTCGTATTCGAGCGGCTGCACGTGCGGTACGGGGCGATGCTGATGAGTGCGCTCTACTTCTTGGCCGTGCTCGTGCTTATTGTGGCGGACAACTATGCGTTGGCGTTGCTGTTCGCGGTGCTGTACGGGTTGGCGACCGGGGCGGGTAATATCGTGGGCAACATGCTGTGGGCCGACTACTTCGGCCGTGACCACCTGGGTGCCATCAGGGGCTTTGGGGCGCCCTTCCGCTTGCTTACGCCGACGGGCGCGTTTCTGACGGGGGTGATGTACGAGACTACGGGAAACTACGTGCTGCCGTTCAGTATCTTCGCGGGCATCTTCGTCTTCATGGTCGGGCTGATGTATTTCGCTACGCCACCGGTGAAGAGGGAGACGCCGGTCGAGGCTGAGAGCGAAACGTCGGCGGAGGGTTAGTTGGCGTCGTCGTCAATGGTGACGGCGACCTGGCGGCCCATGCGGACGGAGTAATTGGTGCCGCGGTCCTCGGGGTAGATCTGGGTGGTGTTGGCGAGGTAGAGCCCAGGGATAGGGGTGCGGTGGTTAGGGATGGTTTCGGCGTAGCCGGGCGTGACGATGGGTTGTGCGGCGTCCACCTTGTGGTGGTGGTATTCCGTCACCCAAGATTCGTCGAACTCCGGGTTGATGCGTGAGAGGTGGGGTAGGTACTCGCGGTACAACTCCTCAGCGCTCATCTGGTACAGCCGGGAGTCGCGCGCCAGGTAGTTGGTGAGGTAGACGATGTGCCCGCCACCGTAGTGGTCGGCGGGGATGAAGTTGGTGTGCTCAATGATGCCGAGGAATGGGATTGAGCGGTCCCCGACGTACGTCCAGTAATGGCGGCTGAGCGGCCTGTCCAGCACGAGCACGACGAGCACCGCTGCGAGGTAGGTTTTGTCCGTGAGGTGTGCGACGTAGGATGCAGGCAGGTCGGTTGCGATGTGCGGCATGATGTAGGAGGGCACGGTGGAGAGTACGGCGTCGTAGACGATTGCCTCGGGCTCGCCGCCATCGACGGCGACGCGCAAGCCGACACAGCGACCGTCTTCAACGACAGTACCCTGGACGTTAGCGTTAATGTGCACTTCGCCACCCTGAGCCCGGACCCGGTCCGCGAGCACGTCGAAGACTTCGGCGAAGGACCCCACGGGGTAGCCGAGCTGTTCCTTGAACCGTCCGAGTAGGCCCTTGCCTCGCGACGCGGTTCTGAGCGCGAACTTGTTCCATAGCCATGACATGGCGATGCGGTCGTGGTGCTCGCCGAACTTGCCTCGGAGCATAGGCTCGAAGATCACCTCGTAGCCCTTGCGGCCGGCGTGCTCCTTGAGCCACTCGGTCGCTGTGATCTGCTCCAGCGAGTGCCACTCGGTGCGTCGCTGAAGCATGAGCGTCATCAGACCGAGCTTGATGCGGTCGATGAATGGTAGTGGGCTGAAGCGCAGAAGGTCCAAGGGCGATGTGAACTTCCACAGGCGGCCATCGACGAAGTAGCCGACGTTGGAGTCGATCCACTTGAGCCGATGACCGATCCCCAGCTCTTCCATGAGGTTGATCATGGCGGTGTCGCTGCGGAATAGGTGGTGGTATCCCTTTTCGACGGGAGTGCCACGGACATCGAATGTGGACGCCTGGCCTCCAATGAACGGAGCGCCTTCGAAGACTTGTACGGTGTGCCCGCGCAGGCCCAACTCATATGCAGCTGCGAGACCTGCGGCACCACCACCGATCACTCCGACTTTCACGATTGTTCCTCCGTCGTGTCCGCGAGACGGCGGCGCGTGAGATCTGAGAGGCTGATGCTGCGGAGTGCCAGGTGCAGGAAGCCGGTGACGATCACGGGTACGAGGAGCGCTAGGTGCAGGACGACGGCGTAGGCGAAGGCGAGGCCCGTGGAGACGCCGAGGAATGCGAGCGATAGGGCGGCGAAGAATTCGAATGGCCCCACCGAACCCTGCGATGAGGGGATTGACGTGGCCAGGTTAGAGATCGAAGTCACGACGAGCATGGCGACAATCATGAGCGCGATGCTGTCGAATTCGGACTGGAGGCCGAACCCGAGGGCGACGATGTAGTACATGGTGCCCTCGGCCAGCCAGATAGGGACGGATAGCAGCAAGACCGATGCGACACGGCTTGGCCGGTGCAACCCCTCGAACCCTCCGAGAAATCGAACAACGAGACTCAGCACGGGGGCGCGGTACTTCGCCGGGACCAGCTTGGAGAAGCGCTCGGCCCACCTGATGAACGATTCGGGGTACAGCGCGGCTAGCACCATGCCGGCCAGCACTCCGATGAACGGGGTGACGACAACTGCAGCGACCAATCCGCCAGTGGGCTCGACGCCGAACGGTAGGTTAACGGTTTCGCTGACGCGTTCGGTTAGGCCGGTGACGGGGAGGAATATCGAGGCGACCGCCAGGAAGAGGAGAAGCACGAGGCCGTCGAACACACGCTCGATGAGAATCGTGGCGAGCGCGGTGGACCCACGCACGGGCTCTCGGGTCGATAGGTAGTAACTGCGGGCGAGTTCCCCGAGGCGCATGGGCAGGACGTTGTTGGCCATGTAACCGACCATGACGACGGGGAAAAGCCGGTTGGTGTACGTCGAGACGAAGGGGCGGAGGACGTAGCTCCAGCGGAAGGAGCGGAAGTAGAGCGATACGTAGTACACGCCGATGGCGGGGATGAGGTAAGCGTAGTTGGCGGATGCTAGCGAATCGCGCATCTCGCCCAAGTCGAACCGGAGTATCAGCAGCGCGAGGAAGACCGCCGTGATGGTGGACCCGACCCAGAACCGGGCGCTGGTGAGCAACGTGACCTCCGCGGACTTCGCACCACTGATGAACCTAGCAAGTGTATCAGCCGGTCGATCCGTCCTCAGAGGCTGTGGCGCGCAGGTCGGTGCAGCCTTCGACGAACTCGGCGTGGCGGTCGGCGAGGTAGATGACACCGTGGGATTGGTACATGGTGCCGCCGTACTTGCGGTCGAGGAAGTAGTCAGTGGCGGTCTTCCAACTCTCAGAGCGACGGACGTCTTCAAGGAGGGTCTCCAGAGATATCCGGCTGTACGCGGCGTTGGGGAACCACCAAAGGTGGCTGATGTCACCCGCTTTGGTGTAGCCCTCCAACGCGGTGGACAGCTTGCCTTCGACCGACTTGCTGATCAGTATGGCGTCGACGTCGATCGGCTCGGTTGGCGGGTTGTCGTTCATGAAGCGGAACTCGACGTCCTGATAGTCCCTGGCATACCAGCGCCACTGCCAGGCGAAGTTGTCCGACTCGCCGACCAACAGACTCAGGCCGTCCGTGCCAAGGCCGGTCTCGCGTGCGATGCGATTGACGCATTCTGATGCGTACTTCGTTTCCTGGCCGGTCTGGGAGTACACGAACAGTTCAGTGGGGCGCTCGAAGCTCGCGTAGGAGTAGCTGGCACGCCACCCTACGAAGGCGGTGAACACAAGCATTGCGGCAATCGCACCCAGAGCGACCGCCGCGAGGATGGGGGAGCGTCGCTCCGGCGGGAGTACGCCAAGGGCGCTTGCGGCGGCGGCGACTGCGGGCTTCATGCGGAGTTGCAGCGTGAGTACGAGGGTGCCGACGAGGACGATGGCGGCGAGCGCGAAGGCAATCCAGAAGGCGACGCTAGAGGTGATCCCTTCCGCGCGAAGGACCTGGAGCAGCAAGAAAGGAACCGCGAGCATAAGACCAAGGCCAGCGAATATCCCCGCAGGGGCGAATCGCGCGCCTCGGATCTGCTCGACCATCAACCCCACGAGGCGGCCGGCCACCAAGGTCATGGGCAAGGTAATACCGACCAGCAGCCAGGGCATGCGCTCGCCAGCTACGGAGAAAAGGATGAGCGTAAGCGCGGCCCAGCCTACGATCGCTCGGTCGAATACGTTGCCTTTGATGAGAAGGAACAGCCCGCCCAGGAGCGTGGGCACCCAGACAAGGAACTCGTAGATCGAAAGCCCGATCAGGTAGTAGTAGTACGGCTGGTTGGCGCGTTCCACGGGGTGCTGGGCGATCCAGTACCCGAGCGATCCCCAGTATCCGGTGAAGAAACCGGTGGCGTTGGTGAACACGCTGGTGAAGAGGGTAATCGTGATGCCCAGGAACAGGAGCGCAAGCCACGGCCAACGACGCTTGTCCCACAGCAACCCGACGGTGACGGAGATGCCAACGAGTACGAGGACGAAGAAGAGGGCGATGAACAGCGAGCCGCCCGCCGGCGCGCCAGTCTCCACACTTGCGCGAATGATGTCGCCGGTTGCGATGCCAGGGTCGTTGGGGTCGGCGTTGACGAGCGTGATGCCGATGACCTTCTGGAGCATGCCTGCGAACGGTGCCCACATGGGTAGCGATAGCGTGCCGAGGACGATGAGCAGATCGCCCGCGGGGCGTATGCCGGAGAGCTGCATGGAGCCCTTAGCCCATTTCCACAGGTCGGGCAGCGTCATGACGATGAGGAATAGTCCGAACGACCCCGCCAACAGGAATGACGATTCTTTGGTGGTGTACGCCAGCGCCCAGATGGCGGTCCAGGCTACGAGGAGGCTGGTGCGTGGGCGCTCGATGTAGTGCCACATGATGACGAATAGCCCGAGTGCCCAGACGGCCATGAAGATGTCGTTGCGGATGAACCTGCCGAAGTACAACAGCGACGGCGAGACGGCCAGGAAGACGGACGTGGCGAAGGCTCCCGGTACGCCCATCTGCCGACGCAGGAGGTAGGGCAAGGCAACCAACGCGGTGCCAAAGAGAGCGGGGAGCATCCGAACAGTGACGTCGCTGGAGCCGAGAAGGGCCATCATGGCTGCTGCGCCGTGGAACAGGAATGGTCCATGCGTCAGCGGTGTGTGGTTGTAACCCATCCCCTCGGCGAACCGCCACGAGTACCACGCGTGAAGGATCTCGTCGTAGTGCAGTGTGCGCCCGCCAAGATCCCACATGCGTGTGACCAACGCGGCCAGCACTACTGCGATGAACGCCCAGCCCACGGCACCGGGAGTCGTGGGGCGGGGTAGCGATCGTTTGACGCTGGTGAGGTAGCGGCGGGTCTTGGCACGCATAAGGTCGATGGTCATAGGCCAGCGGCCTCGACAATCTTGTAGATCACCAGGTCCTGTCCATTGGTGGAGTTGGTGAACACCGGCGCCCCGAGCTGCGCGAACTTGGCGGCGCCCTGTGCGCCGTAGGCGCTCCGTTCACGAGGGCCCACGACCACGTAGGCGGCGTCGTAGCGCGCCAGCAGCGCGGCGGCCTCGTCGGCGTCGGTGGTTTCGAAGATGAGGCGAACGTCGTTCAGTCGGTCGTCCAGAGCCGCGTGTAACTCGTTGCGGCGCCACTGACGTTCGTGGCCAATCCAGCCGATGATCGTGGGCCTGCCCGTGCTGCCGGATATCCGTGCTGCATCGGTATAGGAGTGGCAGCCGTTGGTTTCGTTGGGGCAAGGCACAACAGCGGCCTCTACAATCACTGCGTCGTTGGGTGTGTTATCCCGGATCCACTGGATCGCCGCGTACTCAGCGGGGGCGTTTCGTTCGACGTGGCTTTGGCCGTCCAGATCGAGCGTTTCGGCGTCTCCTGCCCGGCTGGTGATGGCGGCCAAGGGGTAGTAGCTGATTGCGCCAAGTACGATCAGCAGGAGGGATGTCCACACTGTTACGCCGATGCGCCCAGCCAGTGTGTGTCGATCCCATCGCGAGGTGACGTACCAGGCGGCGAATCCTCCAAGAACGGCGAACAGCAGCCACGCTTGGTAGTGCAGTTTGAACATGGTGTTGATGCGCCGGTAGTCGCCGCCGAAGATGTCCACCACGTGGAAGAGCTCAACGCCCATGACCAGGGCTGCTGCTACGGCGAGTAATCCGAGAGCGGGTGCGAGGGCGTCGCCCGTGGTCTCCGCAGTTGCTGGGCCAGCGGCCGTGCGGAGGACCTCGGAATCACGATGGGCGATGGTCCATGCGCCATAGGTCGCGAGCGAGATCACGAGCGCCATGGGTACGGTAACCAGCAGGCGGTCGATGGCCAACAGCTCTCCACCGATGCCTCGCTCGACGTTGTTGACGCCGTCCCAGAGCAGCCCGAGCACGATGATAGTGCTGCCGACGGCAAGGGTGGCTTTGGGGTTGTAGGCGAACGCTGTTTCGTCGGCGCGGGCCATGCGGAACCCGGTTTGATGCAGTGCGAAGGTCAGTACGAACATGCCTAAGAGAGGGAACGCCCAGATGGGCTGGAGCCACAGAGCGATGGGAGTGAATCCTATGAAAAGGGCTACTCCGAGACGCTTGGTATTCCATCTTCCTGGGACGAACACACTCTTCAGCGCGACGGCCAGCATGGGCAGTAGCAATAGGCCGGCGACGCCCCAAAGCAGAACCAGATGGAGCGGGCGGGTGAGCAGGCTGAGTAGGGGCAAAACACCACTGGCATTGCTGTCGAAGGTGATGAAGAACGGCATGAATGCCATGAGCGTTGCGGCGACGAGCAGGGCGGCGCTGGCGAGGCTGGGACCGAGCCGCCATTGTGAGGTGAATTTCTTGCTGAGCTCCCACTGATCCAGTGCGCGGTTGAACAGGTACCCTGCACCGTGTCCGCGTCCTGCTGCACCTACGATGACCGAGTCCTCTGAGAGGGCGACCGCGCCACCGAAGAATGAGTCGTTGGTGAGCCCTGGGGCGGTCAGATGGTTCTGGTGATACCATCTTTCACCGTCGGTTTCATAAACCGAGACTGACCCGTTTCGGAGTGCCTTTCCCCCACCTTCGGCGCCTACCGCCAAGAACCATCGCTGGACGGCCACGGACGCTCCGAACCCGATCTCGCCCTCTTCGGGGTCTAGCTGCTCTTGCAGCTGCCATCCATTGGGGCCAAACTGGTACATGATGGCGTGGTCGTTCGCGCCAACGGCGATGATTTCTTCGCCTGCGGAAACGGAGCGCCCGAAGCCGCCAGGGCCATCGAGACGTTGTTCCAGCTTCCAGCGCTGGCCCTGGCCGTGTTCGCTGCGGCGATAGACGAACGCGGCATCGGTTCCAGGCGAGCCGACGGCCAGCACGTCCTCCCAGAGGTCGACGGCGTGCCCGAAGTTCGCTCGTTTATCAGAGGAGGCTAGCTTGGCGACGAGGCTGTAAGCGGTCGCGATGTTTTCGAATACGAATACTGAGAGGTCGGCGCCAACCGCGGCGGTCTCGCCGTAGACGGTAACGCTCTTGCCGAATCCCACGTCTCGCTGCCCATCGGGCGCGCGGAGGGTGGTTCGGTGCACCCACTGGTCGTCTACTCGTTGGTAGACCATCGCTGCTGCAGCACCGGGTGCGCCCACGACCGCGATGTCTCGCTCAATGCTCACGGCCGTTCCGAATCGTGCATATGGCGCATTTGAGTCAAGGTGCAGCGTTGCCTCTTTCCTCCAGCGACCTCTCGTGTTCGCGTACACGGTTGCGGCGCCGCAGGCTGGTGCCAGCGTCGAATCGTTCGGGGCGCCGGAGATCATGTGAGGGCCTGATATATCGATGGAGGTGCCGAAGCCGAATGACCGCTCGTTGCGGGCGGTGCCCAGCAGGATGGCACCAACGACCAAGGCCAAGCCGAGGGGCAGGTCCCACAGGTTCATGGCGCCAAGTGCGCCTGTGGAGATGAAGACGGTTATCCCCAACGGCCATATGGGGCCTAGGAGCGCTGCAGTAGCGATGGCCAGGATCGGGAGCATCCAGAGAATGTCTACGCCGAGCACGACTGAGAGCAGGATGACCGCCCCCGCCAGGAGCGTTATGGTTGCCGCTAGGCTGCCCAGCCGTTCGCTAACCCGAACCAGCCCTTGCTGTAGATAGAGCTGGATAGAGGTGCCGACGGTAAGTAGGACGAACCCGATGGACATGACGTGCGGGTGGAGGTCGCCCACGAGGAAGCTGAACAATGGGAATTCGTTGATGTGGGCTGGAGGTACGGCACGGCTGGCCCGCCACCACCAGAGGTGGGTCTCATCGGGGTGCCACGATGCGGCTGGTCCTGCTGGCGCGGTGAAGCCGTTTATTCCCACAGCGGTCCAGAATGCCTCGTTGCCTATGCCAGCGGCCCGCACCAGCTCGAGGGTGCCGACGAGGTTGCTGGCGACCAGTAGCAGAAACGCCGCCGTGATCCCTGCGAACACTCCGCCATCGTCGGAGCCACGTGCGAGCCGCACGAGATTGAACGCTACTCCGAACGCTGCGATAGCGCCCATGGCCGCGGCGGTGGCAAGGCCTAGGTTGTAGGCGATAGGCGTGGCGATGCCGGAGAGCATGGTGACTGCGCCAAGCATGAGGTAACCCAGGTAGTAGTAGGAGATGTGCTCGCCCGCAAGCCATGGGTCGATCGGGGGGTAGTGGGGGCTCGTCGTTACGGCGTTGAGGAACATGAAGTCCATGGGCTGCTCGGTGGCGCCAATGGAAGTGACGGACGCGCGGAAGAGGGTCAGACCGAGGAATGCGGCGATGAACAGCAGCTCAGCGGTGATGACGGTGTTGAGGTTGCGACGCAGGAAGGCGAGGATTTCGTCGCGAGACGACCGCGAGGACGCCCAACTGACGAGCACGACGACGCCGAGCGCTAGGAGTACAGTCCAGCGCGAATTCGGGATGGTGTGCGTGAGGCCCACGACCCACGTGCCGAAACCCACGAACAACAGTCCGAGGGGTTTGCTGAACGCCCAGCCACGATCAGGCATCTTTGAGAAAGCCCGATATGCGATGGGGAAAGCTGCGATGCCGAACAACTCGAGGATCAGCAGCCAGAGCAGGGAGACGCCGATCATTGGCGAGGCCTAGTGCGCTCCGAGCTCATCGCCGAACAACGCATCGACGAAGTCGTCGGTGTCAAACATGGAAAGATCATCGAGCCCTTCACCGGTACCGATGAAAATGACCGGTAGGTCGAGCTCTTGGGCGATGGCAACAGTGATGCCTCCCTTTGCGGTGCCGTCGAGTTTGGTAAGGAAAACGCCATTTACGCCCACGGCTTCTTGGAAGACCTTCGCCTGCTCCAGGCCGTTGTGGCCAGTCGTTGCGTCGAGCACCAGGAGAGTCTGATGCGGCACCGATGGATCGAAGCGCTCGAAGATCCTGCGAATCTTGCGCAATTCTTCAATCAGAGGGGCCTTGGTGTGGAGGCGTCCGGCTGTGTCGAAGATGAGCACGTCTGCGCCACGAGCGACCGCCGCTTGGTAGGCATCGTAGGCCACTGCACCAGGGTCTGATCCCTGCTGGTGCGCTACGATATCGATCTTCAGCCGCTCACCCCAGACTTGTACCTGCTCGATGGCCGCTGCCCTGAAAGTGTCGCCGGCGCCGACCATGACGGTCTTGCCAAGCTCCTGATAGTGCCTGGTGAGCTTGGCGATGCTGGTGGTCTTACCCACGCCGTTGACACCCACAATCATGAGTACGAATGGTTTCGCGGCAAGGTCTTCTTGGTCATACCAATCCCAGATCGTTTGGTCCTTGGGGTCGAGGAGGACGGCCAATTCTTCCTTGAACATTTCAACGACGTCGGAGGTGCCTTCGTCGCGCACGCGTTGACGGACGCGGTTCACGAGGGCGAGTGAGGTATCGACGCCAACGTCGGAGGAGATCAGAGCGTCCTCGACCTGCTCCCAGAGAGCGTCGTCGGAGAGCGTGGCTCCCTGGAACAATGCGGCGAGTCCTCCGCCCCAACCCTTGCGGGTCTTGGCGAGGGCCTCTGTGGTTTTGTCTTTACGCCGGAAGAGTCTGAAGACCATGGGTTGTGGAGGGTCCTATGCGAGAGGCGTGGGCGTGGAGATCAACTGCTGGAAGGATACTTGGGGAGCAGGGCCCCCACAAGCAATTCAGAGGTTACGGCGAGTCGTGCGTCGAGCCTGCTGCGTTGAGCGCCTGCGCAGCAGCGGTCTGCTCGGCGTCGACCTTGCGCCGGCCCTCACCTCGGCCGAGCTCTTGGCCATCGATCAGTACGCGGACTTCGAACGTCTTGTCGTGCGATGGGCCGTCTTCGCGCACGAGCTCGTAAACGGGGATGGGCTTACCGGTGCGTTGGTACGATTCCTGCAACGCGCTCTTGGCGTCGCGAGGCGTACCGGCGGGATCCAATGCGTCAATCTTTGTCCCGAGCCAACGGAGCACGAGCTCGTGGGCTTCACGTTCTCCCTTGTCGAGCAGAACAGCGCCGATGAGCGCTTCGACGACCGCCGCCAGAGTGTCACGTCGTTCGCGCCCGCCGCTTGTTTCCTCGCCGGAGCCCATGGTGAGGTAGGCGCCGGCGTCGAAACTACGTGCGATGTCAGCAAGCGTTGAGCCTCGTACGAGCGCCGCGCGTCCGCGGGTCAGATCTCCCTCGGTGAAACCAGGGTGCCGACGGTACAGCTCGTCCGCGATTACCCACCCGAGGAACGCATCGCCGAGGTATTCGAGGCGCTCGTAGTCCTCGAAACCGTCGCCGGGGTGTTCGTTGAGGTAGGAGCGATGGGTCAGCGCCTGCTCAAGCAGGGCCGTGTTCTCGAATCGCACACCGAGGGAGTGCTGGAGGTTGGTGAGAGTGTTGGGTTCTGTGTGGGGCAACGTGTGCGTACCTAGAGCGAGCGTGCGCGAGAGAGGTCCAGGCGCATGCCTGGACCTCTCTCGTTTTCTAGTCGAAGACGCCTTTGGGCCACGGGGGCTGGGGACGCTTTACCTCGCCAATGAAGATGTCGTTAGACATCACGTTGACGACTGAGTCGAAGGCCTTCTCGGCCTGCGCTGGGGAGTTAGGGCGGATGAGTTTCAGGAACGCCGAGGCACCGTTCTCGAACACGAACGTGGGTGTGCCGAACACGCCTCGCTCTTCCACGGCTTCCTTGTGGCTGGCCGCGATTTCATCGAGAGTTGTGCGGTCGTCGAGGTCATTGGTGAATTGGTCGAGATCCAGGCCCGCCTGCGTGGCCAGCTCCTTTAGGAGATCCTTGTCGCCGAGGTCTTTGCGTTCCTCGTGCCGCGCCTTGAGCAAGAGTGGCATGTAGCGACGCATGGCGTCTTCGCCCTGGCGCTTGGCGGCGACACCCGCGCGGAGGCCCCACAGGCTGCTGTCGAGATCGTCGTCCGTTTCACTCCATGCCTGGTACTCGGGGCCGATCTTCTGATTGGCCTGTTGCAATGAGAAGGGTTTCCAGGTGATCTCTATCGGGTCTTCACCGTTGCCCCGTGCTTCTTTGACCTGATCCAGCCAAACGGCTGCATTGAAGACGAAGGGTCACCTGAAGTCGAAGTAGACGTCTGCTTTTATCGTTGCCACTAGGCACCTCCATTAGGGTCTGGCGTTAGCTTGGGGATTGATTCTACGGGCGTTGGTACCCCCTATAGGTTGAACAGACGCCGCAGGTTGCCGCCTAGCATGGCTTCTTTGTCTTCGTCGGTCAGGCCTGGCATGTTGAGGATACCAGCGGCGGTGTTGGGGAAGGTGCTCGGCGGGTGGGGGTAGTCGCTGCCGACGATGAAGTTTTGATTGCCGATGGTTTGGATGGCACCGACGATGGCGTCCTCGTCGGGCTCTGCGGCGACGTAGCTGGATCTGAGGATTAGTTCGCTGGGCTTCACCTCACAGCGCGCGCACTGGGGCTCGATGCTGTAGACCCTGTCGAGGCTGTACATGACCCAGGGCAGCCAAGAGGCACCGGCTTCGAAGAACGCGAATTTTAAGTTCGGGAAGTCGGTGAGCAGGCCGCCGAGGGTGAGGCTGGCCATATTGATCATGTACTCGAAGCCGAAACCTAGGTAGTTGGAGATGTGGAGGCGCCGCATGCGCTCCCAACCGACGGTCCAGTTCGTTGGGACGTGATCCTGCACTTGGCATGAGAACGGGTTGCCATGCACGTAGATCGGGACTCCGAGTTTGTTCATCTCGTCCCAGAACGGGTAGAGATCGACGGTGTCCCAGTTCTCGCCACGCCAGTTGGAGTTGATCATCAGCGATTTCACGCCGAGCTTGTTTACGGCGCGCTTGGCCTCGGCGATGTTGGCTTCCAGCGACTCGGTGCCGAAGGGCACGACGCCGCAGGCGATGAGTTGGTCCGGGTAGGCGTTCTGCGCGGCTGCAGCCGCGTTGTTGTAGGACATGCTCAGCGCGAGGTGGAGACCTTCGCCCCATTCGCGCCCAACCGGCGAGCCGAATGCGTTGGCAAAAATGCCGTCCGCGATCAACACCTGCATGTCGAACCCGGTGTCGGGCAGCAATTGGACGCGCTGCTCCGCGACGCCGTGACCGATAGGGCCACGATCCTGCTGCGTGACGGCGGCTGTGGGGTTGACCGCGGCGACAGCCTTGCCAGCGGCGGTCGCGCGGAATCCACCGCGACGTGCTTCGCGGTCGGCGAAGACGGCGGTGTCACGCAACAACATGTCGACTGCCGATTCGGGTATGCCTGCATTTTCCGCGACATCAGTGAAGTCGATGGGCGGGAAGAAGTGGGAGTCCCCGTCGATCTTGAGCGTCTTTGCTGGTGCCGTTGCCATGGTCTCCTCCGCGCAGTGGTGCCGATGATACAGGCATTGTCCTCTGTAGAGATTCTTTGTCAACGAAGAAAGGAGTAGGTGCGGTCGCTCCGTCGACCCGGCCCCACTATACTGTCGGTAGCCCCATAGCAGGTGAGTTTATGGTCGATTTTCGTCCGTTCCGTGGAGTGCGCTACGACGGGTCCGCAGGCAGCTTGGCAGATTTGATTTGCCCGCCGTACGACGTTATCTCGGCGGACGATGAGCAGATCCTGCTCGCTCGAAACCCGCACAACATGGTGCGTCTCGAGCTTGCGGAGCTTTCGGGCTCGCCTCCCGCAGACCGCTACGAACGGGCTGCGGCTGAGTTTGCGCGCATGAAGCAAGATGGTGCGCTCAAGCAAGACGATGTTGCGTCCTACTACCTGCTCCGCCAGCGGTTCGTCGTTGGGGGCGTGCAGCAGGAGCGGTTGGGGTTGCTCGGCGCCCTTCAACTGGAGGAGCTTGGGGGCGCAGTATTGCCCCACGAGGACACGGCAGCAGGCCCCAAGGAGGACCGGCTCGCGCTGATGCAGGCAACCTCTGCCAACTTCAGCCCGATCATGATGCTGTTCAGGGATGCGGCCGGCCGGGTGGCACAGGTCACGAGCCGAGTTGCCGCGACGACCCCCGATGCGGATTTCGTAGTGGAGGGGCAGGGCTACACGATATGGGTGATATCTGATCCTACTGACGTGCAGACAGTGAGCGCTGCGCTGAAGTCGCAGCCAACGTATATCGCTGACGGTCACCACCGCTATGAGACGGCGGTGCTGTATGGGAAGCAGGTAGGTGGGGCTACCGATACGGTGCTCACGTGCCTCATCTCGTTCGACGATCCCGGTTTGCTGATTCAGCCCTACTACCGTGTGGTGCACGGCTTGGATGAACGCAAGCTCGGCGAGATGCGGAACCTGCTGGCAACGTTGTTCACGGCGACGCCGGCGATCGACCCTGCCCCCGCTGAGTTGGACGCTGCCATCGCTAATCTTGCGCAGGATCAGGTGGCTTTGGGGGTCGTCGAGCAGGGTAAGACGCCCTTGTTGCTCACGCCCGCCGACGATACCGTTCCGGCGCCAGATCTTGCGATGACACCGCTGGAGCAGGCGAAGGCTGTGGAGGCGAACGTCCTGCAGGAGTTGCTGTTCCTCCCCGTCATGGGCGACGCGTTCCCGGAGAACGTGGCGTACGTTCACGATCCGGTAGAGGCAGTGCGAATGGTGGAGTCAGGCGAAGCGCAGATCGCGTTCTTCATCAAGGGCGTGCCAGCCGACGTTTTCGAGGTGGTGGTGGGCGCGGGCATCAGGTTGCCGCGCAAGAGCACCTACTTTCACCCGAAGCTCCCGAGTGGTTTGGTGATAAACCCGCTGGACTAGGCCTGGGGTGGCTGATCCCACCCGCCGGGGACGGTGGGTGGGTCCAGGTTGGACGCTCGCTCGTGCGCGTCGTGCTTGGGATCCGGTGCAACTTTCTGTGGCTCGGTGGGCGCTGTATGTGCTGTTCGCTGTCGGCGGTGCTCCAGCGGAGCCAGGCCACCGCGCACCGGCTTCCAGTGGCCCCGGAAGGTGAGCAACCCCGCTATCGACGACTTGTTGTACTCGCTGGAGAACTCAGCGCTCAACACGAGCACCATGGCGACTATGTACAGGAACAGCATCAAGACCACGACAGTAGTCACGCTGCCATACACCAAGTCGAGGAGGGATAGGTTCGAAAGGTAGTACGCGAACCCTCCCTTCGCCAATTCGAAGAGCACCGTGGCTAGGACTGCGGCGGGGATCGCGTCACGCCAGCGTACCTTGGCATCGGGGACGACTCGGAAAATCAGAATGAATACGAAGGCACTGAGCAAGAGCGGGAACACGGTGAACAGCGTGGCCCATGGTACCTGCAACCCGAACAAGTACTCCGTGCGTGAAGCCAAAGCTCGTCCGGTGGGGCCTATGGTGGCGGATGCCATGAACAGTACCGCGACCGCGACAGCTGCGCCGATCTGGCCGAGTTGGCGGATCAGGAAGTGGGGCGGTTCGGCGACCTTCCACGCGCGGTTCATGACTCTGTGCACGGCGCCGAACACCGCACGCGACGACCAGAACAACGTTACCAACGCGACGATTCCAACCGCCCCGCGCGCTTTCAGCAGGGCTTCGATGTTGGACGTTACGAGTTCTTCGCTGCCGACGCCGACTTGCTCTTGGAGGAACTTGAGGACGCTGTCGCGTACGTTTTCAGGGCCGATGAAGATGCTGGCGATGGAGATGGTGCCGAGGGCGAGTGGGAACAGGGAGAAGACCGCGTAGTAGGCGACGCCGGCGGCCATGTGGGAGCCGTCATCGCGTGAGAAGTTCCGGAAAACCCGATAGATGAAATCTATCAGGCTACGGATTATCGGTGGCGCGGGGAGGGTGTAGACCCAACCCTGGAAGCGCCCGTATAGCCGTCCCACCGCTCCTCGCATGAGCCCTCACCCCTTGTCCCATCCATTCTAGATAGCAAGATTGCTAATCGGAGTGAGTTAGGTGCCGGATTGCGACGAGTGCGGCTAGGGCTGCGCCGAGCGCCAGTTGCTGCCTTCGGTGGCGCGCATGAACGCTGCGTGGACTCCGGACGACGCGGCGACGATGCATCCGCTGGCGGGATAGGCGAAGGTTCCTCGGAGATCGGTGGCGATGCCGCCGGCCTCGCGTACGAGGAGCAGGCCAGGTGCGATGTCCCACGGCTGGACGTAATGGTGGACGTACATCTCAAGGCGGCCGGCTGCGGCGTAGGCCACGCCGAGCGCGGCTGAGCCCATCATGCGGACGGACTGCACGCCGGGCCAGAGGTTCTCGAGCATGGCGAGGAGCAGCTTGCCCTCGTCGCCCTTGTAGCCCATGTCGGTGCCGACGATGCACTCACGCAATGCGGACTGCTCGGAGACGGAGATACGCTGGCCGTTGAGGAACGCGCCGCCGCCTTCGATGGCGTGGAACATCTCGTCGCGTACGGGGTCGTAGGTGAGGCCGAGGACTAAGTTGTCGCCGTGGGATAGCGCGAGATTGACGCAGATGTGGGGGACACCCGAGGCGAAATTGCGGGTGCCGTCCAGCGGGTCGATGCACCAGGAGTAGCCACTGGTGCCATCGCGCGAGCCGGACTCTTCGGCGAGGATGGCGTCGTGGGGGAATGCGAGGTCCAGGATGCTCAGGATCGCCTTCTCGGCCGCGTGATCGACGTCCGTGACAATGTTGTTCCAGCCACCTTTGTTTGAAACCCGGACGGTTCGCTGCGCGGGGGGCAGCGACATTTCGGGGAGGTGGGCCATTATGACCGCGCCGGATGCGCGGACCGCCTGTTCCGCTACCTCGAATGCGCCTCTACCGTCGTTTGCGGTGGGCAGCGTTGTCGCGGGCACTGCTAGGCGAGCCCCATCTTTTCATAAACCTCTCGAATCGTCTCGCGTGCGACGGCGCTTGCTCGCGCTGCGCCGGAGGCGAGGATCTCGTTGACATAGCCAGGCTTGGCGGCGAACTCACGGCGACGCTCCCGGAATTCGGATAGGTAGGCGTTGATGCCATCGCCCAGGGTCTGCTTGTCGTCGACGCAACCGATGCCTGCGGTGACGCAGCCCTGGTAGATCTCATCAAGCTTGTCTGGGTTGAAGATCTTGTGGAGGGAGTAGACGTTGCAGGTTTCGGGCCGGCCTGGGTCAGCCTTACGCTGGCGTTGGGGGTCTGTGACCATGCGCTTCACGCGCTTGGTGGTTTCTTCGTCGTCTGCGGCAAGCTCGATCTGGTTGTCGAGGCTTTTGCTCATTTTCGCTTCGCCGTCGGTGCCCGCGATCATGGGTGTTTCGGTGAGCAGGGCTTGCGGCTCGGGGAACGTTTCGCCGTAGAGGCGGTTGAACCGTCTGGCGATCTCTCGCATGATCTCGACGTGGGGGACCTGGTCGATGCCGACTGGCACTCGATCAGCCTTGTAGAGAATAACGTCTGCGGTCTGGAGCACGGGGTAGCCCACCAGGCCGTAGGGAATGTGCTCCTCGTCCTCGCCCATCTGGCGGACCTTTTCCTTGAAGGTTGGGACGCGCATGAGCCAACCCAGGGGAGTGCTCATGCTCAGTAGCGCGTGCAGCGTCAGAACCTCTGGCACCTGCGACTGAATGAAGAGGACGGAACGTTCGGGGTCCATGCCGGCGGCGAGCCAGTCGAGGACCATTTCATGGGTGTTGGGTTTGATCTCGGCGACCTGGTTTTTGCCCTGGAGCGTTGTTAGCGCATGGACGTCGGCGACGGCGAAGAAGCACTGGTCGAACTGGTTTTGGAGCTTCACCCAGTTGGCGAGCGCTCCGAAGTAGTTGCCCAGATGCAGCCGCCCGGAGGGGCGCATACCAGAGAAAATCCGGCCTTCAGCCATGGATAGCGATCCTCACGATTCAAGGGTTGCGCATGGTCGTTGTGCGCCGGGAGGCTGTGTTAGGAGACAGTTGCGACCGTCCGAAAGCTTACCACAGGGCCTCTGCAACCCGGCGACACCGCCGCGCCTTAATGTTGGGATGAGACGGGGGAAGGCCTCTGGGATGCTGAGGATGATCTGGAAATGATTGCAGTTATCGTCACCTATAGCAGTTTGATTGCGCTCCCGTCAGGAGGATGGGGTTAATGACGGCGCTGCGGGAACAGGTGGCGGTGGGACGCTAGGCGTGGAGATCGCGCTCGTCGATGACGCGCTTGGCTTTGAATTGGGTGCGCTCAAGCTCGCCTTGGCTTTTGAGGTCGACGAATGCGCGGATGCCGAGGGTGGCGGCGAGGGTGGCTTCGAGACGTGACTTGATGTCGTCTCGCGATGCTTTCTGGCCGTCGGCGTACTCAGCGAGGACGGTTAGTTCGTCCATGACGCGCTCGCGGGTGACGATCATCCTGAACTCACCGGTCAGCTCGGGCATGCCGCGAACAATGTTTTCGACGGCGCTGGGGTACACGTTCTCGCCTCGTACTGTGACCATGTCGTCCACGCGGCCGTAGATGCCCATAGGCATCCGCGGGTAGGTGCGGCCGCACGGGCAGGGCTCGTCGGTCCAGCGGGAGAGGTCGCCTGACCAGAAGCGGATGAGCGGCTGCGAGGTGCGCTCGAGGTGGGTGTAGACGGGGACGCCTTCGGAACCGTAGGGAACGACCTCTTTGGTGACGGAGTCGACGAGCTCGGTGAAGACAATGTCCTGCCAGAGGTGCATCCCTGGACTGTGGGCACATCCACCGTTGGTCATCCAGGGTGACATCTCGCCGGTCGATCCCATATCGATAATGTTGGCGGAGAAGGTGGCTTGCAATGTGGCGCGGGTGGATGGGATAGAGGCGCCTGGCTCACCGGAGAAGAACAGGGTGTGGAAGCCGAAGCTCTTGGGGTCAATCCCGTCCTCCCGTGCGGTTTCCGCTAGGTAGAGAGCGAACGAGGGTGTGCCGTAAAACACGGTGGGGCTGGTGGCCTTTATCCAGCGGACGGCCATCTTGGTCTGGCCCGGGTTGCCCGCGCCGAAGGGGAAGCACCGGGCGCGTATGCGCTCTGCTCCGACGAGCGCACCCCAACTGCCCATATAGAGCGAGAACGGCGAGGCCATGAATACCATGTCAGTGGGCCTGATGCCTGCGCCCCACATGATCCGGGCGTGGGCGTTGCCGATGCGTTGCCAATCGTTGCGGCTGATGGTGAGCACGGTGGGAATCCCGGTGGTCCCGCTGGACCCGTGGATGCGCTCGATGTCAGACCAGTCGTCGCAGATGTTGCTGCCGAAAGGAGGGTTCTCAATGAGATCCTCTCGGAGGTCCTCTTTGGTGATGATGGGGACGCGGTGGAAGTCGTCCAGCGTTCGCATATCGGTTGGCAAGATACCGGCTGCATTCCAAACTCGTTTATAGAACGGCGATCGCTCGTAGGCCCATGCCATCTGGCCCTGGAGTTTTTCGAGGACACGCTCGGTGCGCGCCTCGGGGGATTCTGTCTCCAATTCCGGGAACCAGTATTCCTGGTCGTTGGGCGGGAGGTAGGTGTCGTCGTACTGCGGTGGCCAGTCGGACATGATTATGTTCTCGGCTTGCGATGTTCGCGGATGAAGTTTTCGATATCAGCGAGGCTGGAGCCCACGGGGAAGACGCCATCCACGCCTATGGCGGAGAGCTCTTCTTCGTCGCCCTCGGGGATGGTGCCGCCAACGAGGATGAGGGTTTCATGCCGGATCTCGCGCTCTTCGGTGGCCTTCACCATGGCTTGCATGAGCTTCTTGTGAGCGCCCGAAAGGAGGCTGATGCCGATGACGTCGGCTGCCTCTTCCTGTGCACGGTCGGCTACGGTTTCGGGGGTGACCCGCATGCCCATGTAGACGACCTCCATACCGGCATCCTGGAGGGCTCTGGCGACAACTTTGACGCCACGATCATGGCCATCGAGGCCTAGCTTGGCTAGCAGTACTTTTATGGGGCGCGCGTCATCCACCGGTTACGACTCCTTCTGCTCATGGACAGCTAGCGGGTCTTTGGTGACTATTGGCTAGGGGCTAGAAAATCCCTGGGTCCTGGTGCTCGCCGAAGATCTCACGGAACACGCCCATGATTTCCCCTTCGGTTGCGTGCGACTTTGCGGCATTCAACACCAGGGGCATCAGATTCGCGTCTCCTGCCGTGCCTTCGCGAAGTGCGTCGAGTGCGCCCGCTGTGATCTGAGGGTCGCGCTTGCGAACGACGCCAGCGAGGCGCTCTTTCTGGCGCTCCTCTTCACGGTCGTCGTGCACGTAGAGCTGCGGAGGAGGCGCTGCGTCGGGGATCGGCTCGTTGAGGCCGAGCACGAGGTAGTCCTTGTCCTCGATGCGGCGCTGGTAGTCGTAGGAGGCGTCGGAGATCTCTTTCTCGATGTAGCCGGATTCGATGGCGGCGAACATGCCATCGAGCATGCTGCCGTTGCCCATTTGGTCGATCTTCTTGATGTAGACCATGGCGCGCTCTTCGATTTCGCGGGTGAGTTTTTCGATGAAAAACGAACCGCCGAGGGGGTCGGCAGTGTCGGCAACGCCGGTCTCGGAGCCGAGGATTCTCTGCGTGGTGAGGGACATGCGCATGGCGTCCTCTGAGGGGATGTCATGCGCTTCGTCGTAGCCGCTGACGTGCAGCGATTGTGTACCGCCGAGGACGGCGGCGAGGGCTTGGGAGGTGCCTCGGACGATGTTGTTCAACATCCCATTCCGGATAAGCGTCGAGCCGAGGGTCTGGCTGTGGAACCGGCAGAGCATCGCGCGTGGATCGGTGGCGCCGTAGCGCTCGGTGACGATCCGTGCCCAGAGACGTCGTGCGGCGCGTAGCTTGGCGATTTCCTCGAAGAAGTCCATATGGACGCCGAAGAAGAATGACAGTCGTGGGGCGAACGTGTCGACGGTCATACCGCGACGTTGGCCGCCCTCGATGTACGCCATGCCCTGCGCGAGGGTGAACGCGAGCTCTTGGATCGCGTCTGAGCCTGCTTCGCGGGTGTGGTACCCGGAGATGGAGATGGTGTTCCAGCCGGGTACGTGCTCCGTGCAGTACTCCACCACATCCATTGTCAACCGGAACCCGCCGCGCGGAGGCACTGCGAACGTTTTCTGTCCGTGGAACTCTTTCAGAGAGTCGTTCTGTACCGTGCCTCGCAGGCGATCCCACGCGACGCCCTCGTCTTGGGCGTGGCCAAGCAGGAAGGAGAGCAGGACGATGGCAGGGTGGTTGATGGTGAGCGAGATGCTCACTTTGTCGAGGGGAATGTCACTGAACAGCTCCGCCATGTCGGGGAGGGTGTCGATGGCGACGCCGAGTCGGCCGACCTCGCCTTCGGACAAGGGGTGGAGGGAGTCATAGCCGGTGAGAGTAGGGTGGTCGAAGTCGGTGCTTAGGCCTGTCTGGCCGTTCTCCAAGAGGAATTTGAACCGTGCGTTGGTGGAGGCGGCGGTGCCGAACCCCGCAATCTGCCGCCGGCTCCACTGGCGCCCTCGATACATGGTTGGGTAGATGCCGCGGGTGAACGGGAACTGGCCGGGGTTGCCTAGGTCGTCCTCGTAGCTGAGCGCGGGGTTCTCCTCCGGGGTGTAGACGCGTTCAACGGGGATGCCGGAGATCGTGCGGAAGTGGTCGCGCGACTCCTGCATATTGCTGGTACTGGTGCTCAGTTCGTCGTGCTCCCAACGTGCACGCTGTGCTCGTGCGGCGTCGAGAGCCTGTTTGTCGTAGAGGGGCATCCATGGCTCCATGTAACTTGGCAGAATCGGCCAAGATCGGTGCAAAACTTGTGCCAGATCTACGCTGGCCCCAGCGCCCGAGCGAGGAAGCTCGCCGTGAACGTCGTTATCATAGGGAAACGCTCGGCGGACATTCAAGGGACCTTCGAGGCGTTGCTTCGGCGACGCGTCCCCCAATACCCAGTTGAACTCCGGTAAGGATGAGTATGATTCGCAGCCTCAAAGGGAAAACCCCCCAAATCGATCCAACGGCGTTCGTTAGTGAGGGCGCTTATCTGATAGGCGATATCGAGATTGGACCCAATGCCTCGATCTGGCCAGGCGTCGTGCTGCGCTCGGATCGCGGGAAGATGACGATAGGCGAGGGTACGAACATCCAGGATGGGAGTATCTGCCACGCGGACGGGAATATGGATATCGGCGCTTTCGTTACGCTGGGGCATGCGGTTGTGTGCCACGCTCGTTCGGTCGGCAACCACTGCCTACTCGGCAACAACAGCACGATGAATGACCAGACGAGGGTCGGTGATTGGTGCATCGTCGCGGCAGGATCGGTGCTGATCGAGGGCAGGAAGGTGCCCGATAACAGCATCTTGGCGGGCGTCCCCGGCAAGGTGATCGGGCCGATGCTGCAAAAGCACTACGAGCTGGTCAAGATGAACGCAGATGAGTACGTCAAACTGGGGCAGGACTACAAAGCCGAGGGCAATCTGGAGTGAATGGAGGTGCGTCCGCGCTTGGCCGTTGCCTGCCGCAGGACTTGTGAATTGGCTCACAGACTCGCATTTGCCGGTTGAATCACTCGCCTATCAGACCCTATAATCTGGAGCGTCAATCTGACTCCCGCCCCAGCCAGCTTTCCGGCCCCTTTCGACGACTTTTAGGAGGAACTGATGGCGAACCTGCGCCTCCCTGGCCCGACGCCCGTGCCTGATGACGTTTTCAAGGCAATGACCAAACAGATGATTGATCACCGCGGTGTTGAGTTCGCTGAACTTATCAAGCGGATTGGCGAGAATCTGAAGAAGGCGTTCGAGACCAAGAACGACGTGTTCGTCCTCACATCCTCCGGCACCGGTGCGATGGAGGCGGCGGTGGTCAACACCCTGTCGCCTGGCCAGCGAGTCCTCGCAGTCACGGTCGGAAACTTCGGTGACCGCTTCTCGAAGATTGCCAAGACGTATGGGGCTTCGGTGAACGAACTCAAGTTCCCCGACGGTGAGGCCGCCGACCCGGAGGCGATCCGCCAGGCGTTGAAGGACGACCCGGAGATCACGGCTGTCTTGGTTACTCACAACGAGACCTCTACCGGTATCACGAACGACATGCAGACCATCGCGGGTATCGTCAAGGGTGAGTTCGACAAGCTGCTGCTCGTGGATGCCATCTCCTCCCTCGGCTCTATCCGCCTGCTGGTGGATGAGTGGGACCTGGATGTGGTGGTGGCCGGCTCGCAGAAGGGCTGGATGTGCCCCCCAGGGCTCGCGATGATCTCGTTCAGTGACCGGGCATGGGAAGCATCGAAGACCTCGACGATGCCCAAGTTCTACTTCGACATCACTGAGGCCAAGAAGGCTCACGGCAAGGGGCAGACCCCCTGGACACCGGCGATCTCGTTGATGTTCGGCCTGGATTTCGCGGTTCAGAAGATGCTTGCCCGGGGTGACATGGAGGAGGTGTACGCGTTCCATCAGGAGATTGCGAGTTACACTCGCCAGGGCCTGTCGGCCATGGGCCTCGAGTTGGTAGCGAAGGACGACAAGCACGCGTCCAACACGGTGACGGCCTGCTTCGTGCCCGAGGGGATCACCGACGAGGCGCTGCTTTCTTCATTGCGTGATGACTATGACATCATCGCCGCTGAGGGACGTGGACTGCTCACGGGCCGCGTGTTCCGGATAGGCCACATGGGTTACGTGTCCAAGGCAGACATCGACAACGTGTTCAATGCGCTGAAGGACGCGCTGCCCAAGCTGGGCTACGAGCCCGCCAAGGTCTAGCGACGGCTTCCCCCCCCCCCCCTGAAATCCTTACGACGGAGATAGGCATGGCGCGCGTTCTAGTCTCGGATCCGATTGACAACGCGGGCGTGGAGCGGCTTCGTGCCGCTGGCCACGAAGTCGACTTCAAGATTGGTCTCAATCCCGAAGAGCTTGAAGCGATCATCGGTGAGTACGACGCGTTGATTGTCCGTAGTGAAACCAAGGTAACGTCGTCGGTCATCGACAAGGCTGTGCAACTTCAGGTCGTCGGCCGGGCCGGCGTTGGTGTCGACAACATCGACCTTGACGCGGCGACCGGTCACGGCGTGGCGGTGGTCAATGCACCTACGGGCAACACCATCGCGGCCGCCGAGCATGCGTTCGCGCTCATGATGTCGCTGTCGCGCAATGTTGCGCAGGCGGATGCGTCCATGCGCCGGGGTGAGTGGACGCGCGGCAAGTTCATGGGCGTGGAGCTTCGTGGGAAGACGCTGGGCGTCATCGGCTTGGGCAAGGTCGGCTCCGAGGTTGCCACGCGCGCGGTCGCCTTCGAGATGAACGTTCTCGCATTCGACCCGTACGTCGCGGAGGATCGTGCTCGGGCGATGCGCGTCGAGATGGTGGACATGGACCGGCTGCTCTCTGAGTCGGACTTCATCTCCATTCACACACCGCTAACATCCGGTACGAAGAGCCTGATAGGCGAGCCTGAGTTCAAGAAGCTCAAGAAGGGCGTGCGGATCATCAATGCCGCTCGCGGTGGCTTGGTCGACGAGGGGCTGCTCGACGCTGCGCTGAAGAGCGGTGACGTCGCGGGCGCGGCGCTGGATGTGTTCACCAGTGAGCCTCCCAAGGAGATGGCGTTGCTCGGCAACGAGAGGCTCGTGATGACCCCGCACCTCGGCGCCTCGACCGAAGAGGCACAGGTCGAGGTCTCGATTGAGGTTGTGGATCAGGTCATGGCCGTGCTTGACGGTGAGGCTGCTCCGTACACGATTAACGTGCCGTTCGTCCCTGCGGCGGTGCGTGAGGCGCTGAGCCCTTACATACCAGTTGCGACGCTAATGGGGCGTCTGGCGATCCAACTCTCTGAAGGTCAGCTCGACACGGTGACGGTGAGCGTCGCGGGCGACATCTCGGAGCACGACACGTCAATCATAGGCGCTGCGGCGCTGGTGGGTGTGTTGGCCGAAAGTTCCGATGTTCGGGTGAACCTGGTGAACGCTCCGCTGATAGCAAAGGAGCGAGGCATCAACGTGGTACAGGAGCGCGAATCAGAAGCCCTGGCCATCTACTCCAACTACGTGAGCGTGAAGGTACGTACGAGTGCAGGCACGATGTACCTGGGTGGCACTTCCGCGAACGGCCGGGTGCACTTGTTGAGAATCAACGACTTCTACCTGGACATGGAGCCCAATGCGCCCTACATGCTGTTCACGTCGCAGGTGGATCAGCCGGGGATGATCGGTAGGGTGGGGACGATTTCGGGTTCTCACGATGCGAACATCAGCTTCATGGAGGTTGGGCGCGATTCACCCCGGGGCAACGCGACCATGGTTGTGGGCTTCGACGATCAGCTGACCGAGGCCATGGTGGCCGACATCAGGGCTATCCCGGGTATGACGAGCGCGAAGGTGGTGCACCAAGAGTTAATGACGCCTGTGCAGACCCGGCTCCGCGGAGTCTAGGCGTTACCTCTGGTCTACGCGTTCTGGCGTGTCTTGTGAGCGTTCCGAGGCCCGTGCTACTATGCGGGCCTGTCATTAGTGCAGAAATTCACGAACTTTTATTGAACACGCTGAGGGGCGATGACGCCGAAGCCTGATTCGCCTGCTTCGAGCAGCACCGAGAACGATACCGACGAAGCGCGTGCTGCGCTTCGCGAACGGGCGCGCGACGCTATCGCGACACAGCCTGCGCGCACGGTGACGATCCTCTCCTCCCTTCTGGCTGCTCAGGATGAGCTCGGCTACTTACCCATCGAGGCTATCGACGAGGTCGCGCAGCGGAATACTGCCAGCGCTAATGCCGTCTGGGGCATCGCCTCCTTCTATCCGAACTTCCGATTCACTCCCCCGAACCGTCACAAAGTTGAGATCTGCTGGGGCCCTACGTGCCACGTACTCGGAGCACAGCCGATCCTTCAGGGGTTGCTACCTCACCTCGGCCTCGACCATGAGGGTGAGACTGTGGACGGTGCGATATCGCTCAAGCTCAACACGTGCTTGGGTGTATGCGCCCACGGCCCTGCCATGAGCTTTGACGAAGATCTCGTAGGTCACATGTCGCTGGAGAGGGCGATTGGTCTGGTAGAAGGCGTCAAGGCGGTCGACGCAGGGGCGACCAAGGATGACTGAGGTCTTCGAACTCATGCTCGCGTCCGCAACGGAGCGCTGGATAGAGCTCAACTCGCGTCCGTGGATTCGCGTGAGCACGGGGATGATGGGCACGGCGGCTGGTGCTGGCGCTACGCTCAGCGCGCTGCGCCGGGACGTCGCCGAATCGGGTGTCGATGCGACCATCTCAGAGGTTGGGACAACCGGTCTCTGCTACGCGGAGCCCCTCGTGGACGTGTCGGTGCCGGGGAGGCCACGCGTCATGTACGCGAACGTGGGCGCAGAGCAGGTGCCGGAGATCGTGCAACGCCACATCAAGGGTGGTGTTCCCGCTGTGGAGTTGGCGTTGGCGTCGGTGGACGCGGACGTTCCGGGGTTGCCTCGCCGCGAGCAGTTGCCGATGATGCAGCACCAGGTGCGCATCGCATTGCGAAACGCGGGCGAGATCGAGCCCGCGAACCTCGACCACTACATCGCCAGCGGAGGCTTCGCGGGTCTCGATAAGGCGCTGAGCGAGATGCAGCCCGGTGAGGTGGTCCAAGCGGTACGGGACTCCGGCCTGCGAGGCCGTGGTGGCGCCGCTTTCTCCACCGGCACCAAGTGGAGCTTCCTGTCCGGGAACCCTGCGCCGTCCAAGTACATCCTGTGCAATTGCGAAGAAGGCGACCCAGGTGCGTTCAACGACAAGACGATCCTAGACACCGATCCGCTGACGCTGATTGAGGGTTGCATCATCGCGGGTTACGCGACGGGCTCGTCCAACGGAATCGTGTTCATCCGTCATGGCAACGATTCCCCTATCGAGCGGACGCGCGCCGCCATCGAGGCTTGCTACGCCAATGGCATCCTCGGTAGCAGTGTCATGGGCACCGACTTTGCGTTCGACATTGAAGTCTCGCTGGTCGGCGAGTCCTACGTGGCCGGTGAGGAGACGGCGCTGATGGAGGCTGTGGAGGGTAAGCGGTCGATGCCTCGGTTCCGGCCTCCGTTCCCCGCCGCGTACGGCGTGTGGGGCAAACCCTCTAACATCAACAATATCAAGACGCTTAGCTACGTGCCGGAGATCATTCGGCGTGGCGCGGCCTGGTTCAATGGCATTGGCACGGAGAAATCCGCTGGCACGGCCATCGCCTGCCTGTCTGGTGACATCCGTTACGCAGGACTGGTTGAGGTCCCATTCGGGTTGACGATGCGCCAGGTTGTCGAGGATCTTGGCGGCGGCGACCCCGATGGCAAGGCGATCAAGTTTCTCCAGACTGGAGGCCCGCTCGGCGGCGTGCTGCCTGCCAAACAGCTGGACATGGTGCTGGACTACGATGCCATGGCTGCAGGGGGCGCCATGTTCGGCTCAGGCGGACTTATCGTTTGTAACGAGACTCGCTCGGTGGTTGATCTGGTCCGCAACCTGCTGGCCTTCGACCAGATGGAGTCGTGTGGTAAGTGCTTCCCCTGTAGGCTCGGCACGTCCCACCTGCTGGAGGTGCTAGACCGGATCTGCGCTGGGGAATCCCGCGAAGGCGATATGGAGCTCATGGCGCGCATAGGTGCGAACCTCAGGGCTGGCTCGTTGTGTGGCCACGGTCAACTCGGGTACAACCCGGTGGACTCAGCGCTGAAGCACTTCGGCGACGAGTTCCAGGCGCAGATGGATGGGCATGGCACGCTGCCTATCGCGCGTTTCGTGGGCCCGCAGACGACGCGGCGGGGGGCGCAGGCCGACGGTGAGACCCCAACGGCTACGGTGAAGCTTGATTTCGTGGCGAAACTCGAATCGGTGGCGCTGACCAGTGCCGCGCCGGAGGCTGACTAATGGCTCAGGCCCTAACGACGATCACCATCACCATTGACGGGAAGGAGGTGCAAACCACTCCCGGCACGATGGTTATCCAGGCGGCCAACGATGCGGGCATCTACATTCCGTTCCTGTGCTACCACCCGGGGATGAAGCCATACGGTGCCTGCCGCATGTGCGTGGTCGAGGTCGAGGGCGGACGCGGCACACCGGCTGCATGCACGCTGCCTGCCAACGACGGCATGGTAATCAACACCAAGCCAGCAGCCGCGATCGCGGTACGCGATACGACGCTGGACCTGTTGCTGTCGGAGCACCCCAACGGTTGCCTTACATGCCATAGGATTGATCTCTGTGGTCCGCAGGACATCTGCCTTCGGCACGTGGATGTGACCGACCGCTGCGTGACATGCCCGAAGAACGAGCGGTGCGAACTGAAGGACACGACCCGCCACCACACGCAGGGCATGACGTCGCCTCTGAACTTCGTTGGCCGCAACCTGCAGGTCGAGACGAAAGACCCGTTCTACGACCGCGACTACAACCTCTGCATCGTGTGCGCTCGCTGTGTGCGGGCCTGCGATGAGCTGCGCGGCGACGAGGCCCTGGCCATGACCGAACGTGCAGGCCAGGTGTTGGTTGGCACGCTCTTCGGCGATTCACTTCTGGAGTCGGGTTGCGAGTTCTGTGGGGCCTGCATCGACGTGTGCCCCGTCGGCGCGCTCACTGAGACGCAGTACAAGTGGGAACGCGCTGCCCGGACGGAGCAGACGATCTGCACTGAGTGCCCAGTGGGTTGTACGATGACCTACGAGGTCAATCGCTGGGATAAGGCGATCCGGGCCATCCCCGAACTGAACGCTCCCGTGAACCTGGGCCAGGCCTGCTTCCAGGGGAAATTCGGATTCGACTACGTGAACGACAAGCGCCGGCTCAGCCAGCCGATGGTCCGTCGCGACGGTGTGTTGCAAGAGGCGACGTGGGACCAGGCGGTACGCGCTGCGGCCGATGGCTTGGCCGCATACGTGGGCGCAGGGTTCGGCCTGGTGGTCTCGCCGCGCGACACCAATGAAGAGATGTACGTCGCCCAGAAGTTCGCCCGCACGGTCATGGGCTCGAATAACGTGGACGTTGCGTCCAACGACCACCCCGACGTCGGAGCGGTGCTGCTTGATACATTTGGCTATGCCGCTGCAACGATGAGTTTCTCGGACCTCCGTCGGGCGTCGGTGTCCATGGTGGTCGGCGCCAACATCACAGAAGAGCAGAACGTGGCCGCGGTCGCCATCAAGCAGGCGGTGCGCGCGGGCACGCAGAAGCTCATCGTGATCGACGACCGTGAGGTGGAGCTGACGCGGTACGCGGAGCTGTGGCTGCGTCCGTTCCCGGGTACGGTCAATGTGTTGCTCGGCGGATTGCTCCTCGCGGTGGTCGAGCTGGGCCTTGGCAACGACGACTATGTGAGAGATCGCTGCGACGGCTGGGACGAGATGGTCGCCTCCCTTGAGCCGTTTTCCCGCGCGGCGGTAGTCTCTGAAACGGGTGTTCCTGCGGAGGAGATCGAGCGGGCGGCTCAGCTCTACGCGACTGGTGGGCCTGCCGCCATGCTGTTCGGCCTTGAGGGTGCCACGCCCGGCATGCTACTGAACGCGACCAGGGCCATCGCGAACCTCGCGCTGGTGACGGGCAACGTGGGCGTGCCGAACGCTGGGGTGATGCCGCTGTACCAGGGCGCCAACGAACAGGGGGCCTACGACATGGGCGCTGTGCCGAACGCGCTTCCCGGCCACCAGCCTATCGACGACTCCGCGAGTATGACTCGCCTCGGCGATCTGTGGAACGCTCAGATGCCGACCGCACTGGGGCTCGGCGTCGGCGAGATGTTCGCTGGTGCGCGGGAGGGCGGCATCAAAGCGATGCTGCTGCTGGGCGATCACACGCACTACGAGGATGGTACGTTCGGCGATGTCAACGCATCGCTGGATGCGCTCGAGTTCCTGGTGGTGAGCGACGGCTTCATGTCTGACATCGCATCGCGAGCCAACGTTGTGTTCCCCGCGCTCCAATCGCTGGAGAAGAGCGGGACGATGACCAATCTAGAGCGGCGCGTTCAGCCGCTGCGCTCGGTGCTCACGCCGAAGAAGGGCGACGCGCGCTCTGATCTTGCGATCGTTTCCGCGATCGCGACGGCTCTAGGTGCGGGTGCATTCACCGACATTGATTCGGACGCAGTGCTTGCTGAAGTGGGCAGGGCAGTGGAGGAGTACCAAGGTATCTCTCACCAGCGCCTAATGGCTGAGGGACACGTCACGGCGAAGCCGAGCAACGATAACCCGCAACCCACCCAAATGCTCTACTCTGAAGTCGTGCACCATGGGATCCAGTGGCCATGCACGTCATCGACTGAGCCGGGAACCTCCGCGTTCTATGGCGAGGGCTTTCGTGCGGGGAAGGCGCGATTGGGCACGCTGTCCTGGCAAGAGCGTCCTCAGAACCCCGATGGTTTCGCGCTGACGTTGGCGCGCGGGCGTGTGCTGGTCCAAGAAGCGCACGATGCTGGCATCTCCGCCGAGAGTGGGATGAACCAAGTGACCCGTACGGAGCATTTTGTGCTGAGCACGGTCGATGCCAAAGAACTGGGCATCGAAAAAGGCGAGCCTCTTACGCTGGTGGCCGAATCCGGCGTGGCCTACGAGGGAGTCGCGAACATTTCCGACGCCATCCTGCCTGGGATGATTTCGCTCACCACACTGTTTGGTGAGCTCGCAGCAGAGATCCAGGCGAGCGATCGACCCGATCCTATGAACCATCTGCCGCGTCTACGTACGCTGCCCGTCCGCATCGAGAAGCGAGAATCGAGGAACGAATGACTGAGCAACAGTTGGACCGTCTCGCAAAGCTACCTAAGGCGTGGATCGCGAAGAAGCAGGAGGTCGCAGAGGACCTTTTTCTGATCTGGCTGCGGCCGGAAGTGCCATACACGTTCAAGCCGGGACAGTACATCACGATCGGTACCGGCGGGATCGAGCGCCCGTACTCCATTGCTTCGGCACCCCACGAGAACATGGTGGAGCTGTTCATCGAGCACGTGCTGCCGGAGCACGGTGGTAAGCTGACGCCGCTCCTGTGGGAGCAGCATGTGGGTGAGTTCGTGTCGATGCGGCCCCGAGCCAAGGGCATCTTCGTGTTCCAACCCCAGTACCACAACCACGTGCTGGTCGGCACTGTCACGGGTGTTGCTCCGTTCGTTAGCATGGTGCGTAATGCGGTCCACGAGAAGATGCTGGGGCACCGGTTCTTCATCATGGAGGGCGCGAGCCATCAGGACGAGTTCGTTTACGATGCCGAACTTGAGCGCCTATCCGAGAACTATCCCGAGATGGTGACGTTCATCCCGACGGTGAGTCGTCCTCAGGCGGAGCGCAATATGGGCTGGAACGGGGCGACGGGCCGGGTGAACCTGTTGGTGGAGGACTACTTGGCCAAGTGGAGCTTGCCTAAGGACGATACTCTGGTCTACCTCTGCGGCAATCCAGGGATGATTGAGGATGTGACGGCGAAGCTGGAGATCAATGATTGGAGCGTGGACTCCGAGCGTTTCTGGAAAGAACCGGAATAAAAGAGCTCGCCCTTTACCCATTATCCGCGTGGGATGCGGGGGAGGGGACGGGCGCTCGAGACGGCACGGGCTGTTGCTCTGGGAAAAGTACCTGGCCCCGGGGTGGCGTAGACCGTAGAATTCCGTGGTGGCTACCCCGGTTCGCACGCAGTACTTGGAGATGAAGGCGCGTCATCCTGATGCACTCCTTCTTTTCCGTATGGGTGACTTCTACGAAACGTTCGATGAAGACGCCCGGATTGTCGCCCGCGATATGGAGATCGTGCTGACTCAGCGCGACATGGGGCAAGGGGAGATCGTCCCTCTGGCGGGCATCCCATACCACGCTCTAGACGGTTACCTCGCACGCTTGATTCGCAAGGGCCATCGCGTGGCCATCTGCGAGCAGACGTCGGTGCCCGACGGCAAGCGACTAGTGGATCGGGACGTGGTGCGGGTGGTCACACCTGGCACGGTGATCGAACCCAACCTGCTGGAGCAGGGCACTAACAATTACCTGACCGCCGTGGCGACCAACGAGATCGAGGCAGGCATCGCCTATGTGGACGTGACCACGGGCGAGTTCGGCGTGACGCAGATCGGCCTGGCGGCGTTGCCCCAGGAGATCGCGCGTTTGGGGCCGTCCGAGGTGCTCGTGCCGGTGTCTGGTGACACTGCACAGCACGTCCGTGACGATCGTGGCGAGTTCATCGTTACTCCGGTGCCTGACGCTTGGTACGCCCCGGCGAATGCGCATCGCCGGTTGCTGGAGCACTTCGGGGCCACGAGTCTCGAAGCTTTCGGTTGCGACAAGCTGCCCCTGGCTATCTCCGCCGCTGCTGCGGTGTTGGATTATCTGGGCGACACTTACAAGAGCGCGCTACCGCTGCTTACGGGCCTGCGGACCTATGCCACCGACGCGTTCATGGCGTTGGACCCGCAGACGCGACGGAATCTGGAGCTGTTCGAGGGCGGTCGGCAGGGCACCCCCGATAACTCGCTGTTGCGGGTACTGGACCAGACCGAGACGCCGATGGGCGCGCGGCTGCTGCGCCGCTGGGTCGGGCAACCGCTGCTCGACCTCGACGAGCTGACACTGCGGCAGGACGCCGTGGGCTGGATGAAGGACAGCGGCGTGCGCCGTCAGCAGGTAAGGGACGCCTTGAAGCACGTTTCCGATGTCGAGCGGGTGTTGCATCGCATCGGCGGTGGCGCCGCCATCCCCCGCGAGGTCGTTGGCCTGCGCCGGTCGCTGGAGCAGGTGCCCACACTGCGCGAACTGCTGTCGGAAGACGCTGAAGGCGGCGCTGTCGGTTGGCTCTCGGCGGGCCTCGACCCGTGCGGCGAGATCGTCGCGCTGGTGTCAGACGCTATCGCCGAGGATCCGCAGGGTGACGTCGGTGGCGGGAAGGTCGTTCGGGAGGGTTTCTCGAAGGAGCTCGATGAGCTTCGCTCGGCGTCGCAGGACGCGCGTACGTACATTGCGGGCCTAGAGCGCCGCGAGCGCGAACGTTCTGGGATTGCCAACCTGAAGGTGGGCTACAACCGAGTGTTCGGGTATTACTTGGAGATCACTAGGTCGAATCTCAACAACGTGCCTGAGAATTATGTCAGGCGCCAGACGTTGGTGAATGCCGAGCGCTTCTTCACGCCTGAATTGAAGGAGTACGAGAGCTTGGTGCTGAACGCGGGCGAACGCATGGAGGAGCTGGAAGCGGCTCTGTACCGACAAGTGTGTCGCCAGATCGCCGACGACACGGAGCGGATCACGCAGGCGGCTGCTGCGATCGCCGCTGTGGACGCGTTCGCATCGTTGGGTGAGGCGGCAGTGGTCAACGGCTACGTAAGACCCACGCTGGATGAGGGCGCGGTACTGCATATCAAGAACGGACGGCATCCAGTCGTCGAGCGCATGCTGCCGTCGGGCTCGTTCATCGCCAACGACTTGGACATGGCGACGGACGGCGATCAGCTGATTATGCTTACGGGCCCGAACATGGCAGGCAAGTCAACGTACCTACGGCAGGTGGCACTGATCGTGCTCATGGCGCAGGTCGGCAGCTTCGTGCCCGCCGACGAGTGCCACGTTGGGCTCGTGGACCGTATCTTCACCCGCGTTGGCCTCCAGGACGACCTCGCCGCTGGGCAGTCGACGTTCATGGTGGAGATGGTGGAGACTGCGGCGATTCTTCACCACGCCACACCACGTTCGCTGGTGGTGCTCGATGAGATAGGCCGCGGGACGTCCACCTACGATGGATTGTCGATTGCGCAGGCGGTGGCAGAGCACATCCATAACGATTCACACCTGGGCTGCCGGACGCTGTTCGCTACCCATTACCACGAGCTGACTGAACTCGCGGATCGCCTGCCACGCGTGGCGAACTACTCGGTTGCAGTGGCTGACGATGACGGTGATGTGGTCTTTCTGCACCGGATTGTGCCAGGCGGGGCCGACCGCAGCTATGGTGTGCACGTGGCGCAACTGGCAGGGCTGCCTCGACCGGTGGTGACACGGGCTTGGGAGTTGCTGGCCGGGCATGAGCAGGGCGAGGCGGCTAATGGTCGCCACGCCGCCAAGGGAAAACCGTCGAAAGCGGTCACTGGCGCGCTCGACGACCAGCAGCTCGACTTCTTCGGCGCACCCACGGTGAAGCCGTCTCCGATTCTGGATGCACTGCGTCAACTAGATCTAAACATGCTGACTCCGATAGAGGCGTTGAACAAGCTTTACGAGCTTCAGCAGGGGGCGGACTAGGCCTTCACACGGTCGAGTGCTGCCGCTTGGCGTTGGTTTGTGTCGCTGGTGCGCTAGTGCTCAGGATGAGGTCAATTACCGCGCTATGCTTCGCTCAGGGTGACGTTAATCAAAACGTCGCACTTCGGAGGATGAGGGGCCCTTCGAGTGACTAGAGGCAAGCTCCAAACCAGGCTGGGTGGAACTGAACGGACTGCTAGGCCGTACCCCGAGCGTGTGCTGTGCTCATGGGGTAATGATCAGATTGAGGTAGTCACCAACTACGGCGCGCTGGGCGGCGTATACGACTGTGGTGCTGCCCAACTGGTCGACTATGGTGGGGCCTGGAACCTCGTGGCCGGGGCTGAGGGCTGCGCGGTCGTACACCGGGGGTGTCGTTATGCCTGATGCGGGATCGAAGTACATGTCGCGCTCCCCAATCTTCGCTGCATCCGCAGAGCCCACAGCCCGTTTGTAGCGTTTTATGGCGAACTTAGGCACACGCACCGTTGCTCGGACGCGGTAGTTGACGGCCTCGGAGGGCTCACTCGCGGTGCTGTGGCCGAATAATTGCTGGCTAGCTGAACTTCGGAGGCGCGGGTCACGCCAGTTCAGCGATAGCCTAGCGTGCTTTTCTGCTGCCCAATGACTTGTTTCTCCTGGCCAAGGGAAAATCGATTGAATCAATAGGTGGCCTGATTCAGCAACATTTCGTTGAAGAAGCCGGTAACCGTGCCATTCCCTACCGGAGATGGGTGGACAGTGATGACCACTCAGGTACGTACGTAGACATGCAGATCGACGATAGCGGTGCTTGGCTTCAAATCTACGAACCCACGAGGCTAGGCGTTCCGCTCCGTTTTCCGGGAGAGTCAGATTTGTGGGAGGAAGAGGTCGTCAATTTCGTCTTGGCAAATTTTCGGCGCCCGATTTGCCTGGCGTCGTTTCAAAAACCAGTGTGACGAGAGTTTTTCAGCCCGGTGAGTACGACTGATGGCCAGATAATTTTGTATGGCGCATGGATCACGGTTGCAGATGTGATTCGCATTTGATCAGACGCATTGGAGAATTTCCAGTCAGGTTTGCCATGGATGCATGCGCCTCTGTGGGCACGACTGGGGGAATTGGGCGCTCCAAGAGATTGTGGAGAGGAAAGAGCCCGGGGGGTATGCCCCGGGCTCTTCTTCGATACGTGACCCCCAATGTGGGTGCAGGGCGTGCCCTGCCTAGCCGTAGGTGGGGGTGGAGAGGAGGTCTCCGGCTTCGGTGGGGGGTATGCCGAAGATGCGGGCGTCGCCGTAGTCGGGGACGGGCGGGACTTGGTGCTTGAGCTCGACGAGCTTGCCGGTCTTGGAGGACTCGGTGATGGCTAGCGTCGCTTCAAGGGTGGCCATTCCCCATTCGCCGGTGTGGTAGACCGGGTGGCCGTTGACCACTGCGTCGTAGAGCTCCTGGAGCTCTGCACGTCGGTTCATGGCCCAGCCGGCCGGGGGCTTGAGCTCAATCTCGTGGTGGCCGTTGTTGTCCCAGACCATGATGCCGTAGGCGGTGCGGGTGATGTTGCCGCGCTCACAGGAGACAACGATGAATCCGGGCTCGGCGGGGATCCAGGGCTCACCACCGGCATCGGTGTTAACGCCCTCGCGCTGAAAGATCTCGACCTCGCGGGCGCCGCCGATGCGAATGTCCTGCTTGTCGGATTCTTCGTCGCGGGTGCCTGCGATCATGCCGTTGCGGACCTTCATGCGCTCGGCCTCGTCGTAGCGCTGCTCGTTGGCACCCCAGGGTACGAGCAGGCCACCCATGAAGTAACCGTGGGCATCGTGGACGATGTTGGAGACGGCGCCGTTCTCGAATTCGAACATGGCTGAGTAGTAGCCGGGGATGGGGCGCTCGGGCATCCAGTCGCCGACGAATCCTCGTACGTTCTTGATCATGCCCCCGCCGAGCAGGCGGACGGTGTCGATCTGGTGGGGGCCCTGGCGCATGACGAGGCCACCACCCTGGGCCATGTCGAGCTCTTCAGCGACGCGGGGACGCAGGAGCCAGTCGGTGTAGGCCCAGAAGTTGATGGACTTCACGGCGCCGAGGTCGCCGGACTGGATGATGTTGTACATCTTGCGGAAGGGCGGGATGAAGCTGCGGGTGTGGCCTGCAATGAGGATCTGGCCGGTGCGCTTGGAGGTGTCAATCATGGCTTGGGCCTGTTCGAGGTTGAGGGCCATGGGTTTCTCGACGATGACATGCTTGCCGTGCTCCATGGCGTAGATGGCGTGCTCCGCGTGGAAGCGGTTGGGGGTAGAGATCCAAATGGCCTCGACCTCTTTGTCCTCGCAGAGAGTCTCGATTGACTCGTAGGCTTTCGCCTCGTAGCGGGCGGTAAAGCGCTCGCGGGTGAGCGGGTTCATGTCCGCACCAGCGATGAGTTCGAGCGTTTCCATCTGTTCAAAAGCGGGGAGCATTTCCGTGCCGCCGACGCCGATACCGAGCATGGCGATGCCGAGTTTCCGTTCTGTGGTCATGGTGTCTCCTTGGAGTGAAAGCGCGCAACCGCGTGTGCGCGTGTCTAATGCTGAGGACGGTCTATCATTGGGGGCTTGGGCGTGTCAATTTGGGGATGCCGGAGGAGGCGACGCGCGGGCGTGGGCCTGGCGGGTGTGCTTAGGGAACAATGGGAGGGCGGGGGTATACTCTGGGCGGTTGACTTTGCTGGTAAGGCGTGGTGCTGAGCTCTCTACCCCCCTCTTCTGGAAGCGAGATTGTTGGCGAGTCTGCCGATGAGCAGGAGGCTGCGCGTAACCCGCCGCGCGGAGCATTAAGTCGGTTGGCGGGCCTGCCAGCGCGGGCGTTTCCTGTGCTGGGGAATCGTGACTTCCGCTACTTGTGGTCCGGCCAGATCCTGGGCGCGTCTGCGATGTGGATGGAGCAGGTGGCGCGGAACTGGCTGACGTGGGAGATGACGGGCTCGGCCCTGCAACTAGGTGCGGTCAACTTCGTCCGGGCGATACCGTCGGTGTTCGCGGGCCTGTTCGCTGGCGTGATGGCAGACCGCTTCAGCAAGAAGCGGTTGATACTGTTCGCGCAGACTTGGTCGATGAGCGTCTACATGGTGATGGCGTGGGTCGTGCTCAGTGGGAACCTTGAGCTTTGGCACCTGTACGCCAGCACGATGGCGTTGTCGCTGGGAATGTCTGTGCGCGAGCCGGTGCGTGCAGCGTACGCGCCGGCGCTGGTGCGGCCCGAGCACATCATCGGTGCGATGTCCCTCAACGCGACGGCGATGAATGGCTCACGCGTTTTCTGGCCCGCAGTCACCGGTTTGCTTATCTCGACGATCAACCCTGGCTACGCATACGTGATGGCGGTGGTGTTCTACGTGGCGCTCCAGGGCTTGACGCTGATGATCCACAACGCGGATGTGCCGGACTCGGATGTGGGACGAGGGTCGATGGGCGGCGATATGGTGGAGGGCTTCCGCTTCGTGCTTGGGCATCGCATGCTCTTGGGTCTGCTCCTCACTCGGTTCGGGCCGGTGACGGTCGCGACGGGTTTCCAGGTGATCATCCCTGTGTTCGCGGTACAGGTACTGGGCATGGGTGCTGGCGCGTATGGATTGCTGTTGTCGGCTGAAGGGCTGGGCGCAATCGTCGGCGGCTTCACAATCGCGTCGCGACGGAAGATCGAGCACCCAGGCATGATCGCCCTGGTGGCGGGCACGGCGCTGGGCTTTTTGCTGATGCTGGGCTACTTCATGACGACGTTCTGGGGGTTGTGGTTGCTGCTGGTATTCATCGGTGTTGCGCAGGTGTCATTCAACGCTGCGAACAACGGTGCGATGTTTGCGCAAACACCGCACCACATGCGCGGCCGCATGGTGGGCGTGCGCAACCAGACGCGCGCGTTGGTGCCTGTGTCACACCTAGGCTCGGGCGCTTTGGCGCAGGCGGCGGGCGCGCCTGTGGTGTTTGCGGCTTTGGGCGCGCTGACTCTGCTTGTCCTCTGGGGCGTCCAGCTTTGGCGCCCCGACCTTCGCCACGCTCGCTAGGCAGAGGACGCCCTGCCTAGCGAGCGTGGCGAAGGTCGGGGCGAGGCATTAGCGCGTTTACGTGGGGAGCCCAGAGGCGATCTACTTCGACTCGATGCTAGGCAGCTCACCTCGTGCCAACCTGGCGGAGGGCGTCGTCGCGTTGTGAAGCGAGGTGTACTAAGCTTTCGTTCTCTGAATCCACAGGCGATTTCACTGGAGGCACGTATGCCCTTTGTATCCAACGGCGGAGTCCGCATCCACTACGAGGTCGAAGGCGGCGGGCCGCCGCTACTGCTTGTTCATGGGCGCGGATGGAGCATGCAGGACTGGTACCGTCACGGCTTCCCCGAAGCGCTCATGGACGAGTTCCAGGTGATCCCCATCGACACGCGCGGCTTTGGAGAGAGCGATAAGCCTCACGACGAGAAGCTCTACGGACAGACGCAGTTCATGGATGACGTCTGCGCTGTCCTTGACGCATTGGGGGTCGAAAGCACGCACTACTGGGGCTACTCGATGGGTGGCAAGTTGGGGTGGGCGCTCGCCGTCAACCGACCTGAGCGTCTGCGTTCGGTGGTAATCGGCGAGTATCCAGCGCTAGGTGACACCACGAGCGACGAGGACCGTTACCGTTGGGAGGCGCAGGCTAAGCTTTTGCGCGTTGGGATCGACATGTACGTGGCGGGCCTGGAGATGGGTCAGGGCCGCTTACCCGAGTACCAACGCAACCGGACGCTAGCGCTCGACCCGCTGGCACTAGCGGCTCAACAGCTCGGCAACTTCTACTGGGGTGCGACCGAGGAGCAGGTGAGGGCTATCACGTTGCCCATGTTCATCTACACGGGCGCTGATCGGGTGGAGGGTGCGTTCTCCAACGTCGCCCGAACTCGGGAGTCCGCGGCGATGGTGGCGTCGGCGACGTACCGCCAGTTTGACATTAAGGGTCACGAGCCTACGTTCGCCGCGTGCGAGCAGGTGGTGCCTGTGGTGCGTGAGTTTTTGCGGGGGGTGGAGGTAGGAATAGGTGGATGAAGTGAGGGATCCTTCGCGGGCTGTGCCACGTGTCAGGACGACGTTAATGGGTCGTGGGCGCGTCCGGTGAGAATGGCATTGGGTGGTGGTGTGAGGCCCTTCGACTGCGCTGCGCTCAGGAAACATGGCCCGGGGTGGACGGTTATACGGCGCCGCCTTCGATCTCTTCGGTGAGGAGGCGCTCGGCGTAGTCGATGAGGACCTTCTCGCGGTCTGCGGCGGTGTTGCGGGATTCGAGGTAGCGACGCAGGGCCATCATGGGCGATATCTTTTCGGCGTCTTCAGTGCCGAGACGGGTGCGGCGCTCGCGATGGACGGTGCGCTCGATGCCGGCGAGGTGGAACGCGGAGGTGAGGGCTTGGCGGACGCGAGCCTCGCTGAACGCGGGTTCCTGCTCGGCATCCATGGAGATTCGCATGCGGACGATGGACTCTTCGAGTCCTTCGCCGGCGAACTTGCCCGCGACTTCCAGCGCGGCGTCGGTGGGGTCCTCGCCGGGGCTGGTCGCGACGTCGATGGTGAGCATCTTGCGGGCGGCAACGGGCACGAACTCGGTGGTGACGTTGCGGTTGCCGCGTGGCTTGGTGTGGTCGAGCGCGATGAGCATGAATCCCTTCTCGTCTCGTTCTTCGGAGAAATCGATGCGCTGGATGCTGCCGGGGTAGACGACAGGTGGGTTCTGCGTCAGAACCTGGTGCTTGTGGATGTGGCCTAGGGCGACATAGTCGAAGGCCTGGTTGGCTACGGTGCCGAGGCCAAGAGTGTGGTCGTTGCCGAGCATCATGCTGCGCTCGGATCCAAGCTTCGCGCCGGATACCGTCACGTGAGCGCAAAGGATGGCGGGGACGGATGGATCAAGCTGGGCGATCTCTTGATCTAGGAGGGCTGTGAGGCGTGCCTCGACGGAGTATTTGATCTGCTCCAGGGACATGTCGCGCGTCTCATCCTTGGCCATGAACTGGCCGATGCGTATCCATGGCAGGGCCACAATCTGCAGGGGGCCGGCGCTGGTCTCGACGTTGAACGTGTCCAGCGTCGACCCGACCTGGACGTTGGCGACCATCAGAGTCGGGAATATCTCCAGCGCCGTTGCGCGGTTCGCGACGTGGGGCAGGTCGTGATTGCCTACAATCAGGAAGACGGGTATGCCGACGTTCGATAGCCGCGCGATGCGACGTGCGAACTCCCGCTGGTGCGTTTGCGAAGGATCGCGGCTCTTGTACGCATCGCCGGAGAAGAGGACGAGGTCGACGTTGTGGGTGATCGCGTAGTCGACGGACCAGTCGAAGGTGGTGAGGAAATCGAGGAGGCGGGTGGAGACGCCGACGAACTGTGCGCGGTCGACGCCCGGTGCGAAGTACGGTGGCAGTGCCGCGACCTCGGCCTCGCTGGCGGCGTGACCGTAGTTTTCGACGCCGATATGAATGTCGGAAATGTGCAGGATGCGCATGGGGTAAGGGTAGGGGGAGGAGGGGCGTTCTGTCAGCGGGGATTTGGCAGAGCTTTGGGTGGGGGTCGAGGCCCTTGTCAGTTATGGGTGCTCGCTGCCAACGCCTGCCTAAACCCGAGTGGCACCCATGGCGCGGAGTTGTTGGCGGATAGCGTCGGGGAGGTCGGGGAGGGGGACGCGGATTTGGTCCATGGTGTCGCGGTTGCGGATGGTGACGGCGTTGTCGTTTTCGACGGTTTCGAAGTCGACGGTGACGCAGAGGGGCGTGCCGATCTCGTCCTGGCGGCGGTAGCGCCTGCCTATGGATTGGGCGTCGTCATACTGGGCGCGGAATAGCTTGCGTACGGTGTCGTGTACCTCGCGCGCTTTGGGCACGAGCTTGTCGTTGCGGGACAGCGGCAGCACGGCAACCTGCACGGGCGCGATGTCTGGGTGGAACCGTAAGACCACTCGAATGTCCTCTTTGCCGCCTTCGGGGCCAACGGACTCTTCGTCGTAGGCGTCGACGAGGATGGCCAGCGCGGCGCGGTCGGCACCGAGGGCGGGCTCGACGACGTAGGGCCAGTAGTGCTCGTTGAGCTCTTGGTCGAAGTACCTGAGCTTCTTGCCACTGTGCTGTTCGTGGCGGCTGAGG